>OFTY01001419.1_pt1 | contig 10566 bp, 9 predicted proteins | sample 1775061 | NCBI WGS metagenome assembly OFTY01 (sample SAMN08195773, study PRJEB24354) | sludge metagenome | isolation source: sludge from phenol fed wastewater aerobic bioreactor B | place: India: Nagpur | collected 2016-09-16 | reverse complement strand
CCGCCCAGGCTGCCGCCGTCGGGCGGCTCGACCTTGTTGGCCTTGACCACCATGGCCATGGCGTTCCAGCGGATGTAGGAACGGATGCGTTCCTCGAGCACCATGTTGCCCGGATGCGGCGGCTCCAGCCCCGGGGGAATGGTGTTCACGTAGGCCGTGTTCAGCGAATAGGGAATGTGCGCGCCGCTGCGGCGGGCCAGATCGATGAGCCGCTCGATCAGGTAGTGGGCGCGTTCCGCGCCTTCCCGATCGAGCACCGCTTCCAGCGCATCGATCCATTCCTGGGTTTCCTGCTGATCGACATCCGCCGCTGCCGCGTGGACTTGGTCAAGAGAGGACATGGTGTGTGTCTCCTGTGGTGTGGTTCGATGACGCGACCACACATCGCGCCAGCCTGACTAAATTGATCGAGAGAGTGAGGAGATGCGCCAGCGGCCCTGCAACGGATGTCCCGGACGCGGACGCGCCCCGGGAGCCGGCACTTGCAGCCATTCTAGGAAAGACCCCGCGCCAGCACAAGCAAAATTTCATTAGATGATATGTATTTTTATTATGTGAAAAGTTGAATGGAGGTTTTCACGTCTAAAATGACGCAACCGCGATACCCTCACGTCCATGGCTTCCTCGAATCGCAAGTCCCTGATTCCGACGACGTTCTACGAGCATGCTCGCCACAGTCGCCGTCTGTACTGGCTGACGCCGGCGATCGTGCTCGTGCTCTATTTGTGCGTCATGGGCGCCTTCATCTGGCTGCAGCGCCTGCAGAGCGACAGCGTGATGTTCGTCACCATCGACCAGGAAACCCGCCAGCAGCGCCTGATGATGGTGGTGTTCGCCCTGTCGCTGGTGATCGTCTTCAGCCTGCTGGCGCTGTGGCGCTACACGCGCTTCCGCACCCAGGCCGAGGCCGCCCTGATCGCCGAGACCGGCTTTCGCCGCGCCATGGAAAATTCCATGTCCACGGGCATGCGCGTGTTCGACATGCAGGGCCGCATCGCCTACGTGAACCCGGCCTTCTGCCGCATGATCGGCTGGAACGAGGCCGACCTGATCGGCCGCACCGCGCCCTTCCCCTACTGGCTGCCGGGGCGCCACGACCATCACCGCGAAACCCTGGCCCAGCTGCTGTCGGGGCGCACCCCCAGCAGCGGCCTGGAGATCGAGGCGCAGCGGCGCGACGGCTCGCGCTTCACCGCGCGCATGTACGTCTCGCCCCTGCGCGACCCCAAGGGCGAGCAGATCGGCTGGATGACCTCCATGACCGACATCACCGAGCCCAAGCGCATCCGCGAGGCCCTGACCGCCGCGCACGAGCGCTTCATGACCGTGCTCGAAGGGCTGGACGACGCGATCTCGGTGGTCGCCGTCTCACCCAAAGGCCTCGAGCCGCTGTTCGCCCACCGCACCTACCGCCGCCTGCTCGGCGCCCAGACCGGCGGCCACGCGGAACTGCTGGGCGGACGCCTGGGCCGCTTCACCGACGAGACCATGGAACTGTTCTCGCCCACGGCCCAGCGCTGGTTCGAGGTCCACCACCGGATGCTGGCCTGGACCGACTCCCGCCGCGTGCGCCTGCAGGTGGCGCGCGACATCACCGAACGCCGCAAGCACGAGGAGGAATCCCGCGTGCAGCAGGAAAAGGCCCAGCTCACCAGCCGCCTGACCACGATGGGGGAAATGGCCTCGTCCCTGGCGCACGAGCTCAACCAGCCGCTGACGGCCATCAGCAACTACAATATGGCGGCCGTGGCGATGATCAAGTCGGGCAAGGCCTCGACCGAATCCCTGCTGCAGGCGCTCGAAAAGGCCTCCCAGCAGGCCGAGCGCGCCGGCAAGATCATCAGCCGCATCCGCGAATTCGTGAAACGCAGCGAGCCGCGCCGCCAGGCCGTGGGCCTCGCGCGGATCGTGGAAAACGCCGTCGGCTTCGCCGACATCGACGCCCGCAAGCGCCGCATCGAGATCGTCCAGAACCTGCCCGAGCCCATGCCGGAAGTGATGGCCGATCCCATCCTGATCGAGCAGGTGCTGCTGAACCTGCTCAAGAACGGCGTCGAGGCCATGGAACACAGCGAGTGCCGCAGCCTGCACGTACGGATCACCGACCAGCATCCCCAGGTCGAGATCGCCGTGATCGACCGCGGCCACGGCCTGCGCAATCCCGACCGGCTGTTCGAGCCCTTCTACAGCACCAAGTCCGAAGGCCTGGGCATGGGCCTGAACATCTGCCGCACCATCATCGAGTCGCACCACGGGCGCCTGTGGGCGAGCCCCAATCCGGAGGGCGGGACGATCTTCCGCTTCACCCTGCCCAAGGCCCCGCCGCGCTCCCAGTCCACGGAAATCACGGAGGAACAGCACGCATGAGCGATACCCAAATCCCCAGCACCATCTACATCGTCGACGACGACGAGGCGGTCCGCGATTCCCTGCGCTGGCTGCTCGAGGCCAACGGCTACACCGTGCGCAGCTTCGCCGGCGCCGAGGAATTCCTCGCCGCCTACGATCCCGAGCAGGTCGGCGTCCTGATCGCCGACATCCGCATGCCCGGCATGAGCGGCCTCGAACTGCAGGAAACCCTCATCGCCCGCAAGGCGCCGCTGCCCATCGTCTTCATCACCGGCCACGGCGACGTGCCGATGGCGGTCTCCACGATGAAGAAGGGCGCCGTCGATTTTCTGGAAAAGCCCTTCAACGAGGCCGACCTGCGCGCCCTGGTGGCGGGCATGCTGGAGCAGGCCCGCGAGCGCGTGCGCGAGGCCCACGCCCAGCGCGACCAGCAGGCCGTGCTCAGCCGGCTGACGGCGCGCGAGCAGCAGGTGCTGGAGCGCATCGTGGCCGGGCGGCTGAACAAGCAGATCGCCGGCGACCTGAACATCAGCATCAAGACCGTCGAAGCCCACCGCGCCAACATCATGGAAAAGCTCGAGGTCACCACCGTGGCCGACCTGATGAAGATCGCCCTGGCCCGCGCCGAGGAGACCTGACATGAGCGCCCGACTGATCGACGGCAAGGCCCTGTCCGCCCGGGTGCGCGGCGAGGTGGCCGAACGCGTGCGCGCGCTCAAGGCCCAGGGCGTCACGCCCGGCCTGGCGGTGGTGCTGGTCGGCGAGGACCCGGCCTCCCAGGTCTACGTGCGCAACAAGGCCGCGGCCTGCACCACGGCCGGCATGCATTCGCGCGTCATCCCGCTGGGCGCCGACACGCCCGAAGGCGAGCTGCTGGACGTGATCGAGACGCTCAACGCCGATCCGGCCATCCACGGCATCCTGGTGCAGCTGCCCCTGCCCGGCCACATCGACACCGGGCTGGTGATCGAGACCATCAGCGCGGCCAAGGACGTGGACGGCTTCCACGTCAGCAACGCCGGCCTGCTGATGACCGGCCGGCCGCTGTTCCGCCCCTGCACGCCCTACGGCGTGATGAAGATGCTGGAATCCGAGCACGTCCCGCTGCGCGGCGCCGAGGCCGTGATCGTGGGCGCCAGCAACATCGTCGGCAAGCCCATGGCCATGCTGCTGCTGGCGGCCGGCGCCACCGTGACGCTGTGCAATTCCAAGACCCGCGACCTGGGCGCCCAGACGCGCCGGGCCGACGTGCTGGTGGTGGCCACGGGCCGGCCGGGCATCGTCACCGGCGACATGGTCAAGCCCGGCGCGGTCGTGATCGACGTGGGCATCAACCGGCTGGAGTCCGGCCGGCTGGTGGGCGACGTGGACTTCGACTCGGCCGCCGCGGTCGCCTCCGCGATCACGCCCGTGCCCGGCGGCGTAGGCCCCATGACCATCGCCATGCTGCTGGTCAACACCGTCGAGGCGGCCGAGCGCACGCTGCAGACCTGAGGCCGCGGGCGTGGCGCCGCGGGCGTGGCGCCGCGGAGATGAGGCCGCGGACGTGACGCGGCAGACGCGAAAGCGTGACGCGGCAGACTTGAAAAACGGGGGCGCCGCCCCCATCTGGGCTCGCATGAACAGTACCCGCACCGCCGGCAATCCCCTCCTCGTCCCGGCCGAGGCATTCGTGGACTACGGCGCCGTCCGGCCCGAACACATCGAGCCCGCCGTGCGCGAGCTGATCGAGGCCTCGCGCGCCGCGATCGAGGCCGCCGCCGCGCGCACCGACCCGCCCGGCTGGGACAACCTGGTCGAGGCCATCGAGGACCCGTCCGAACGCCTGCACCGCGCCTGGTCCATCGCCGGGCACCTGAACGGCGTGGTCAACACGCCGGAACTGCGCGCCGCCTACAACGCCTGCCTGCCGCTGATGAGCGAATTCTCCACCTGGGTGGGACTGCATCGCGGCCTGTACGAACGCTACCGCGCGCTCGCGGCGAGCCCGGCCTTCGCCGGACTGTCGCCGACCCGCCGCCGCATCGTCGAGCTGGCGTTGCGCGACTTCCGCCTGAGCGGGGTCGAACTGGAAGGCGCCGCGCGCGAGACCTACGCCCGCAACGCCGAACTGCAGGCCCAGGTCGCGCAGAAATTCTCCGAGAACGTGCTCGACGCGACCGACGGCTGGTCCCTGCTGATCACCGACGAGGCCCGCCTGGAGGGCCTGCCCGCGGACGTGGTCGCCGCGGCCGCCCAGACCGCCCGGTCGGCGGGCGAGCAGGGCTGGAAACTGACGCTGCACATGCCCTGCTACCTGCCGGTCATGCTGCACGCCCGGGACCGTGCCCTGCGCCAGACCCTGTACCGGGCGCACGCCACGCGGGCCTCGGACCAGGGCGATCCGGCCTTCGACAATTCCGAATCCATCGAGACGCTGCTGGCCCTGCGGGCCGAGGAAGCCGCCCTGCTGGGCCACCCCGACTTCGCCAGCCTGCGCCTGGAAACCCGCATGGCCGACAGCGCCGGCCAGGTACTGGACTTCCTGCGCGAGCTGGCCGCCCGCGCCCGCCCCAGCGCCCAACGCGACCTGGACGAACTGCGCGCCTTCGCCGCGCGCGAGCTCGGGCTCGATCCCCTGGAGCCCTGGGACATCGCCTACGCGTCCGAACGCCTGCGCGAAAGCCGCTACGCCTATTCCGACGAGGAACTGCGCCCCTACTTCACCGAGTCCCGCGTGCTGGACGGCCTGTTCCAGGTGATCCGTACCCTGTTCGGCGTGCGCCTGGAAGTCACCGACGCGCCCGCCTGGCACGCCGATGCGCGCATCTACCGGGTGCTGGACGCCGAGGGCCGGGAACTCGGCCGCCTGGGCATGGACCTGTACGCCCGCCCCGGCAAGCAGGGCGGCGCCTGGGTGGACAGCGAGCGCAGCCGCCGCGTGCATGCCGAGCGCCTGCACACGCCGCTCGCCTGGCTGACCTGCAATTTCCCCTCGCCGCAGGACGGCCGCGAGGCCCTGCTGTCCCATGACGACGTGATCACCCTGTTCCACGAAAGCGGCCACGCCATGCACACGCTGCTCTCGCGCGTGGACGATCCCGGCGCCGCCGCCTTCGCCGCCGTGGAATGGGACGCCATCGAGCTGCCCTCGCAGTTCATGGAGAACTTCTGCTGGGAATGGGACGTGCTGCAGTCCCTGACGCGCCACGTGGACACCGGCGAGCCCCTGCCCCGCGCCCTGTACGACCGCATGATCGCCGCGCGCAACTTCCAGAGCGGCCTGCAGACCCTGCGCCAGGTCGAATTCGCCCTGTTCGACATGCTGATCCACACCCGTTCCAGCGGCCTGTCGATCAGCGAAGTCCTGGACACGCTGGACCAGGTGCGCCAGGAAGTCGAGCTGCTGATCCCGCCCGCCTGGCACCGCTTCCCGCACGCCTTCTCGCACCTGTTCGCGGGCGGCTACGGCGCCGGCTACTACAGCTACAAATGGGCCGAGGTGCTGTCGGCCGACGCCTACGCGCTGTTCGAGGAAAACGCCGGACGCGACGCGGACGGCACGCGCAACACGCTGGATCCGGAAACCGGCAGGCGCTTTCGCAAAGAGATCCTGGCGGTGGGCGGATCGCGCCCCGCGGCCGAGTCGTTCCGCGCTTTCAGGGGCCGCGACCCGAGCATGGAAGCGCTGCTGCGCCATAACGGCATGGCGGAAGCGTGAGATGAAGCTCCCGTCCACCTCGCGGCTTGCAGGCCGCTCGGATTCGTCAGGCGTGGGTCAGTCCGCAGGGACCGACCCATGTCCTGGCTCATCCAGCGGCAAAAAGGGCGCTTTCGTGCAACACCTATTGTCAGGACTCATATTGTGGCTGGCCGGCACGAGCCTGGCGCTGGCGGCGGTCCATCCGGTGCGCGGCTTCCTGCCGGACCTGAAGTTCTCGCTGCAGGGCGCGGGCGGCGCGACCGTCACCCAGCAGGCCTTCGCCGGCAAGGTGGTGCTGATGTTCTTCGGCTACGCCAGCTGCCCGGACATCTGCCCGACGACCATGGCGCAACTGGCCCAGGTGACCGAATCCCTGGGCCCCAAGGCCGACCAGGTGCGCATCCTGTTCGTCAGCGTCGATCCGCACCGCGACACGCCCGACATCCTGCAGGCCTACGTGGACCAGTTCGATCCCCACGCCATCGGCCTGACGGGCGATGAAAAAGCCATCGCCGCGCTCGCCCGGCGCTACCGGGTCGCCTACCAGATCGAGCGCCCCGATCCGCAGCACCCGGATGCCCCCTACGAGGTCGCCCACAGCCGCGGCATCTACGCCTTCGACACGCAGGGCAAGGCCGCCTGGCTGGCTTCGGACGGCGAATCCCAGGAAGAATTGCTGGCTGCGCTGAAGCCGATGCTGCGCTGAAACCGGGCGGCGAACATGCCGCCCTGCGGTGCGCGCCCCGCGCACGGCCCGCATGCCGCCCGGATCCGCCCGGCGCGAAACGGTCCGCGGGAACCTCCGTCCGGGCCCGCTCTACCGCGCGGCGTCGCGCAGCGCCGTGCGGATGCCTTCCTCGATGGTGGGGTGGTAGAACGGCAGCTTGAGCATGTCCGGCACGGTCAGCTCCATCTGCAAAGCCCAGGCCAGCAGGTGGGCGACGTGCTCCGCGTCCGGCCCGATCATTTCCGCGCCCAGGAAGCGCCGGTCGGATTTGCGCATGTAGACGCGCAGCAGGCCGCGGTTGCGCAGCATGACCCGCGAGCGGCCCTGGCGCGTCCAATCGACCTCGCCGATGGCGACCGCCTCCGGATCGCCCAGCGCCGCGTAGCCGCCGCCCACCTGCATGATCTGCGGATCGCTGAACACCACCGCCATGGATGCGCGGCGCGGCAGCGCCCGCACGTCGGGCCAGGCGGCCGCGTTGCGCCCGGCCAGCCGGCCGTCGTCGGAGGCCTCGTGCTGGATGGCGTGGTGGCCGGTCACGTCGCCCGCCAGGAACACCGGCTGGCCGTGGACCTGCAGCGTGGCCGGATCGAAGCGCGGCCGGCCGCGCTCGTCCAGCGGCATCGTGGTGCGCTCCAGGTGCAGCGCGTTCAGGGCCGGGCTGCGGCCCGCCGTCAGCAGCACGCGATCGAAGCGTTCCACGGTTTCGGGACCGCCGTCCACCGACCAGCCCACCACGGCCTGATTGCCCTCGCGGCGCACCGTGGCGACCCGGGCGCACTGCACCAGGGCCAGCTCGGGACCCAGCAGCTCCAGCGCGGCGGCCCGCACCCGGGGATCCGCCAGATGGACGAAGCTGTCGGAGCGGTTCAGCACCCGCACCCGAACGCCCAGGCGCGCCAGCGCCAGGCCCAGTTCCACTCCGATCACGCCCGAGCCGATCACCAGCACGCTGCGCGGCAGGTCGCGCCAGTCGAACACGTCGTCGTTGACGATCGCCAGCTCGCCCAGCGGCCGGTATTGCTCCGGCACGTTCGGCCGCGTGCCGGTGGCGAGGATGATGCGTTCCGCATGCACCTCGCGGCCGTCGGCGGCCCGCAGCACACCGTCGCGCAGGAATTCCACCGGGGCGTCCAGCCGGTGTTCCGGCGGCATGGCTTCCACGTCGTCCACCACGAAGCTCACGAAACGGTCGCGCTCGCGCCGCACCCGCTCCATCACGGCCGGGCCGTCCACCCGGGGCGGACCGCCCAGGCGGATGCCGAAGCCGTCGGCGTGGCGCGCATCGGCCGCCGCCTGGGCCGCCGCGATCAGCAGCTTGGACGGCATGCAGCCCACCCGGGCGCACATGGTGCCGTGCGGCCCGCCTTCGATCAGCAGGGGTTTCAGGCCCGCCTTGAGGACCTCGCGGTAGGCCGGCAGGCCGGCCGAACCGGCGCCGACGATGGCGACGTCGCAGTCGATGATCCGATCGCTCATTGTCGCGCCCCGTTTCAAGCGGGTTGGGCGTCGTAGCCTTCCTCGGCGATGGCGGCCTGGAGCGTCGCCGCGTCCGCCGACGACTCGATCGTGACGCGGTGCGCGCCCAGGTCCGTCTGGACGGCGGCGTCGGGCGCCACGTCCTGCACGGCCCGGGTGATGGTCTGCACGCAGTGGTTGCAGGTCATGTCGGAAACGATGAATTCGGTCTTCATGGGGAAGGCTCCTGGAAAGGGTCAGCCGGCATCTTAAACCTTGACACGGCGGGAAGCTCAAGCCTCGTCGTAGCTCGCCACCTCGATCAGGTTTCCGTCCGGATCCCTGAAATACACCGAGGTGATCTTCCCCGTCGCGCCCGTGCGCGGCACCGGGCCGTCGAGCACCGGCACGCCGCAGGCGCGCAGGTGGGCCAGCACCGCCTGCGGCGCCTCGAAGGCGATGAGGCACAGGTCGGCGGTGCCGGGCAGCGCCACGGCCGCCTTGGGCTCGATTTCCCGGCCCCGCTGGTGCAGATTGATCTTCTGGCGGCCGAAGGCCAGGGCCTTGCGGCCCTCGCCGAAGGTCACGACCTCCATGCCGAGCACGCGCGAGTAGAAGTCGCAGGTGGCGGCGACGTCCCCGACCGTGAGGACGAGGTGGTCGAGTCTGTCGATGCGTATCGTCATGGCATTCCCATGGTTGTTGTGCGTGACCGGCGGCCCAGCGGCGCCCCTTGACCTTACCACATGGTCAAGCCTCATCCTACAATCATCGTGATGAACCGGAGCCCGTCCATGCCCACCCCGCCCGTCCCTTCCGCGCTCGACCTCGAAGTCGAGGGCATGACCTGCGCCTCCTGCGTGCGCCGGGTCGAAACGGCCCTGGCGAAAGTCCCAGGCGTGGCCCAGGCCAGCGTCAACCTGGCCACGCGCCGCGCCCACGTCACCCTCGCGGCCGAGGGCGCCGATCCAGGAGCGCTGGTCGCCGCCGTCGAAAAACGCGGCTACCAGGCGCGGCTGCTCCGCCGCGAGGATCCCGCGCAGGCGGCCGGCGACGCGGACGCGAACGAAGACGCGGCCGCCGGGCGGCGCTTCTTCCTGGCCCTGGTCCTGACGCTGCCGGTGTTCCTGGTCGAGATGGGCGGGCACCTGGTCCCCGCCCTGCACCATGCGATCCAGTCCCTGGTCGATCCGCAAGCACTGGCCTGGGCCGAGTTCGCGCTCGCCACCGCCGTGCTGGCCGGGCCGGGCCGGGCCTTCTTCACCCGCGGCTTCAAGGCGCTGCGGCACTCCGTTTCATAGGCGAGGAACTCGCTCGGCGAACGGGTGGGCGTCGCAACGGATCCGATGTCGGTCATCTTGTTCATGGCATTCCCCCGATTATCTCCGAAGAGCCCGCTCCCGATGGCGGGAGCGGGCGCTTCGTTCAGTGCGTCAGAAGTCCATTCCGCCGCCGCCCGGCATTGCCGGGACAGGCGCTTCCTTCTTCGGCTTCTCGGCCACCATCGCCTCGGTGGTGACCAGCAGGCCGGCGACGGAAGCGGCGTCCTGAAGCGCGGTGCGCACGACCTTGGCCGGGTCGATCACGCCCTGCTTGTAGAGGTCGCCGTATTCGCCGGTCTGGGCGTTCCAGCCCCAGGCGAACTCGGCCTTCTCGCGCAGCTTGCCGACGATGATCGAGCCTTCCGCGCCAGCGTTCTCGGCGATCTGGCGGGCGGGCGCCTCGATGGCGCGGCGGACTATGTCGATGCCGTATTTCTGGTCGGCGTTGTCGGCAGCCAGCGCATCCAGTGCCTTGACGGCCCTCAGCAGGGCCACGCCGCCACCGGGCAGGACGCCTTCCTCGACCGCTGCGCGGGTCGCGTGCAGCGCGTCGTCGACGCGGTCCTTCTTCTCCTTGACCTCGACTTCCGTAGCGCCGCCGACCCGAATGACGGCAACGCCGCCGGCGAGCTTGGCCAGGCGCTCCTGCAGCTTCTCGCGGTCGTAGTCGGAGGTGGTCTCCTCGATCTGCTGCTTGATCTGGTTGACGCGGCCCTGAATCTCTTCCTTGCGGCCGGCGCCGTCGACGATGGTGGTGGTCTCCTTCTCGATCGTCACCTTCTTGGCGCGGCCGAGCATCTGCAAGGTCACGTTCTCCAGCTTGATGCCGAGATCCTCGCTGATCGCCGTGCCGCCGGTGAGGATGGCGATGTCCTCCAGCATCGCCTTGCGGCGGTCGCCGAAGCCCGGAGCCTTGACGGCGGCGACCTTGAGGCCGCCGCGCAGTTTGTTGACGACCAGCGTGGCGAGCGCCTCGCCCTCGACGTCCTCGGCGATGATCAGCAGCGGCTTGCCGGACTGAACCACGG
>OFTY01001417.1_pt1 | contig 10572 bp, 9 predicted proteins | sample 1775061 | NCBI WGS metagenome assembly OFTY01 (sample SAMN08195773, study PRJEB24354) | sludge metagenome | isolation source: sludge from phenol fed wastewater aerobic bioreactor B | place: India: Nagpur | collected 2016-09-16 | reverse complement strand
TTTTTTCAAGCAGAAGACGGCATACGAGATGCTTAGCTGTGACTGGAGTTCAGACGTGTGCTCTTCCGATCTGGCCGCGCCCAGCGCCTGCGCCTCGGCCGCGCCGAGCGCCAGCGCGCCCGGGTCGTGCATGAACACATGGTCCATGCCGACCTGCCAGTGGCACAGGCTCAACCACGCCCAGGCCGAGGTGCCCGCACCGCCCAGGCCCAGCGCATGGGCGTGCAGGGCGGCCCACGGCGCGGGCCTGGCCGCCGGGCCGGAAAGCCCCAGCAAGCGCGCCAGCGCCTGCTCATGCGCCGCCTCGGGCGCGTCAGCCGCCGCCTCGCACCGCGGCGCCGGCGCAAGGCGGGTGAGCAACTGGCGTAGGTGCGGCGGAAGGGGCTTGGGCAGCGGCGCATCGGCCAGCCAGATCAGGTGCGGCAGGGTGGGGGGCATGGATGGGCGCAAGTCGGGTTCGGGCGCGGGCAGGGGGTGATTGTCGGCCAGCGGCCGCCCCCGGCCGCACGCCAGTGCCACAATCGGCCCCCGATGCAAACACCTTTCGAACTCATCGTCGGCTGGCGCTACACGCGCGCGGGGCGGGCGGCGCGGCGCAATGGTTTCATTTCCTTCATCTCGGCGGTGTCGATGCTGGGCATTGCGCTGGGGGTGGCGGCGCTCATCATCGTGCTGTCGGTGATGAACGGCTTTCAGAAGGAGGTGCGCGACCGCATGCTGGGCGTGATTTCGCACATCGAAATCTTCGCGCCCGACGGTGCGGCCCTGCCCAACCCGGCGCGCACCCAGCAGGAGGCGCGCGCCAACCCCGAGGTGGTGGCCGCGGCGCCCTTCATCGGCGCGCAGGCGCTGCTCTCGCGCGGCGAGGACATGAAGGGCGTGCTCATTCGCGGCGTGGACCCGGCGCAGGAGCCCGCCGTGACCGACCTGGGCCAGCATCTGCAGAACGCCGGGCTGGATCGCCTCACGCCGGGCAGCTTCGGCATTCTGCTGGGGGTGGATCTGGCGCGCTCGCTCGGCGTGCGCGAGGGCGACCCGGTGACGCTGGTGGCACCCAGCGGCCAGATCACGCCGGCGGGCGTGGTGCCGCGGCTCAAGCAGATGACGGTGGCGGGCATCTTCCGCTCCGGGCATTACGAGTACGACTCCACGCTCGCGCTGGTGAACCTGGAGGATGCCGCGCGCATCTTCCGCCTCGAGGGCCCCACCGGCGTGCGGCTGCGGCTGCAGCACCTCGACCGCGCTCGCGCCGTGGCCGAGGAACTGGCCGGCAGCCTGAGCGGCGACCTGCGCATCCGCGACTGGACGCGGCAGAACGCCACCTGGTTCGCCGCGGTGCAGATCGAGAAGCGCATGATGTTCATCATCCTCACGCTCATCGTGGCGGTGGCGGCGTTCAACCTGGTGTCCACGCTGGTGATGACGGTCACCGACAAGCGCGCCGACATCGCCATCCTGCGCACCCTGGGCGCGAGCCCCGCGAGCATCATGGGCATCTTCGTGGTGCAGGGCGCGCTGGTGGGCGTGATCGGCACGCTCGCAGGGCTGGCGCTGGGGCTGCTGGTGGCGTTCAACATCGACGTCATCGTGCCCGCCATCGAGCGGCTGCTGCACGCGAGCTTCCTGCCCAAGGAGATCTACTTCATCGACCGCATGCCCAGCGACCCGCAGCGCGGCGACATCGTGCCCATCGCGGTGCTCTCGCTGCTGCTGGCCTTCGTGGCCACGATCTACCCGAGCTGGCGCGCCAGCCGGGTGAACCCGGCGGAGGCCCTTCGATATGAATAAGGCCCCCACGCTCGGCACTGACGTGTCCTCGCTGCCCCCCGAGGGGGCTGCCTTCGCCTTGGGGCGGCCCGGCGGCGAAGGGGGCTTCGCTGCGGGTGCGGTGCGCTCGGCTGCCCGGCAGGCCGATGACGCGTCCAGCCAGGCCGTCCTGCACGCCCAAGGCCTGACCAAGCGGTTTCACGAGGGCTCGCTCGACGTGACGGTGCTGCACGGGGTGGACCTGACCGTGCACGCGGGCGAGACGCTGGCGATCGTCGGCGCCTCGGGCTCGGGCAAGAGCACGCTGCTGCACCTGCTCGGCGGGCTCGATGCGCCCAGCAGCGGCACGGTGGCGCTCATGGGGCAGCCGCTGGCGGGGCTGTCGCCGGCCGCGCAAGGCGTGCTGCGCAACCAGCACCTGGGTTTCGTCTACCAGTTCCACCACCTGCTGCCCGAATTCAGCGCGCGCGACAACGTGGCCATGCCGCTGTGGATTCGCCGCAGCCCGCGCGCCGACGCCGCTCGCGCGGCCGAAGCCGCACTCACCGCCGTGGGCCTGGGCGCGCGGCTGCAGCACCGGCCCTCCGAACTCTCGGGCGGCGAGCGCCAGCGCGTGGCAATTGCACGTGCGCTCGTCACCCGCCCGGCCTGCGTGCTGGCCGACGAGCCCACCGGCAACCTCGACCGCAGCACCGCGCAAGCCGTGTTCGACCTCATGCTCACGCTCGCGCGCGAGCAGGGCACGGCCTTCGTCGTCGTCACCCACGACGAGGCGCTGGCCGCGCGCTGCGCGCGCCGGCTGCGCCTGGTGCAGGGCGTGCTGATGCCGGCGCAGTCCATGCCGCTGGGCGCCGATTGATTGTTTCGCCCGCGGCCGCCATGCCCGGCTGGATCGACACCCACTGCCACCTCGACGCGCCCGAGTTCGCGCCGGACGTGGATGCGGTTCGCCAGCGCGCCGCCGCCGCCGGCGTGCTGCGCTGCGTGATTCCGGCCGTGCGCGCGGCGGACTTTGCCGCCACCGCCGCGCTGGCGCACCGCCTGGGCGATGCCTATGCGCTGGGCATCCACCCGCTGTACGTGCCCGAGGCCACGGCGGCCGACCTCGACGCGCTCGACGCCGCGCTCACCGCCGCGCGGGACGACCCGCACCTCGTCGCCGTGGGCGAGATCGGCCTCGACTTCTTCGTGCCCGAACTCACCCGCGAGCCGCTGCGCACCCGGCAGCTGCAGTTCTACCGGGCGCAGCTTCGGCTCGCGCGCCGCCACGGCCTGCCGGTCATCCTGCACGTGCGCCGCTCGGCCGACGCGCTGCTGCGCGAACTGCGCGCGCTGGCCGGGCCTGGCGGCTGGCACGGCATCGCCCACGCCTTCAACGGCAGCGCGCAGCAGGCGCAGGCCTTCATCGGGCTGGGTTTCAGGCTGGGGTTCGGCGGCGCCATGAGCTTCGAGCGCGCCCTGCAACTGCGCCGCCTGGCCGCGACGCTGCCGCTCGACGCCCTGGTGCTGGAAACCGACGCCCCCGACATGCCGCCCACCTGGCGCTACGTGCCGGCCGCGCGCCGCGCCGCCGGCGAGCCGCAGGCGCGCAACGAACCCGCCGAGCTGCCGCGCATCGCCGCGGAACTGGCCGCGCTGCGCGGCCTCGCGCCCGAAGTGCTCGCCGCGGCCACCCGCGCCAACGCCTGCGCCGCGCTGCCGCGCCTGCAGGCCCTGCTGCCACCGAAAATTGAAGAATACACCCATTACCCCAGCGCCAATCGGTGAGATGGTGCTATCAGAAATGGAATCAGCGGGGCCACATGCCACCCCCGCGCTGACCGGGCTCGGCCCCGTGGTGCGCGCCGACACGGCGCTGCTGGTGCTAGGCAGCTTCCCCGGCGTGGCCTCGCTCGCGGCCCAGCAGTACTACGCCCATCCGCACAACCATTTCTGGCGCATTATCGAAGCCATCTGGCCACCACCCCAGCGTGAAACGGTCGCTGGGCGCTATCAAAGCAGGATCGACTGGCTGCTCGCGCACCGCGTGGGCCTGTGGGACGTGTACGCCGCCTGCTCGCGCGAGGGCAGCCTGGACACCGCCATCCGCAACCCCGTGCTCAACGACTTCGCCGCGCTCGCCCGCCACTGCCCGAAGTTGCAGGCGGTGGCGCACAACGGCGGCGAGAGCTTTCGCCATGCGCCGCGGGTGCGTGCTGCACTCGCCCCGTCGCTTGCAACGCTTGCGGTGCACCGCCTGCCCTCCACCAGCCCGGCCAACGCGAGCTGGAGCTTCGCCCGCAAGCTCGCCGCCTGGCGCGCGGTGTTCGCGCAGCACGGGTTGTGCGCGGGCGGCTGATCGTTCGGGTGCCCACCGGCTCGCGGGGCTTCAGGGTGCCCCGAGGGCCACGTTGCACCTGGCTCGGTCCCTGACGGGGAAAAACGTGGGGCTGCGCGGCGTGTCTCCCGAGAGGCGCGGCGTGACGGCGGGGCAGGCTCCTGCCGCCATACCCCGGTCGGCGGCGCGCCGCGCCGTCCCGGCTTTCGCGCGCTGCCTCAGCCCGCGGCCACCATCCGGTGCGCCACCGGCGTCTCGGGCACCGGGTAGCCGGCCGCGCCGAAGGTGGCGACGATGGCCTTGTGCGTGTCGAAGTACACCTGCCAGTAGTGGTCGGTGTGGGTGTAGGGCCGCACGCACAGCAGTGGGCCCTCGGGCGTGAACTGCAGGATCTCGATGTCCGGTGCCGGCGTGGTCCTCACATTCGGGATGGCGGCAATGGCCGGGCGCAGCCGCGCGATGGCGTCCTGCGCGTCCACGCTGTTGGCCACCTTGGCCACGCAGTCCACGCGGCGGTAGGGCTCGGCGCTGTAGTTCTGGATGGTGTCGGCAATCACCTTGTTGTTGCCCACCACGGTCAGCACGTTGTCGGGCGTGACGATGGTGGTGGCGAACAGGCCCAGCTCCTTCACCGTGCCGGTGACGCCCGCGGCACTGATGAAGTCGCCCACCTTGTAGGGCCGCAGCACCTGCAGGAACACCCCGGCGGCGAAGTTGCCCAGCATGCCGCTCCAGGCCGCGCCGATGGCCAGCCCCGCGCCGGCGAACAGCGCCGCGAACGAGGTGGTGTGCACGCCGAAGATGTCCAGAATCGCCAGCACCAGCACCAGGGTGAGCAGCACCGAGATGATGGATTTGAGGTACTGGATCAGCGTGGCGTCCACGCGCTTGCCCGCCTCCAGCGCGCGGCCGATGAGCGCCACCACGATGCCGATGAGCCAGCGCCCCACCACCCAGGCCGCCAGCGCGCCCAGCACCTTGAGCGCGAAATCCGCCCCCTGCGTGCTGAGGAAAGTCCAGATCACTTCGGTGTTCATAATGAAGCCCCTTTCAAGACGGTTTCACACGAGATGCACTTCGGTCAGCCTAGCGACAACCCGTGTCCCTCGGGTGACATGCAGGCAACGATTGCGTGCACAAGTGCGCGCCGCACGGGAGTGCGTGCCCGATGGTGAGCCCGGTGGTCAAGTCCGCGCGCGGCAGCCGCGCCGCAGCTGCATTGCCAGAAGTGCACTTCTCCGACTTCGACGGCGTGCGCTGCCTGCACCTGGGCACCGAATGGGTGCAGGGCGCCATGCGCATGGCCGATCCGTTTGCGCTCGAGCTCGAATACGTGCAGCGCATGATGGCCTGGCTGCTCTTCGTCGAGCCCGAGAGCGTCTCTTCGCGCCATGCCCTGCAGCTCGGCCTGGGCGCCGGGGCGCTCACCAAGTTCTGCCACAAGCGGCTGCGCATGCGCACCAGCGTCGTGGAAATCAACCCCCAGGTGCTGCACGCATGCCGCGGCTGGTTCAAGCTGCCGCCCGAGGACGAGCGGCTGCAGATCGTCATCGGCGATGCCGCGCGCGAGGTGCGCGATGCGCGCTGGTTCGGCCAGATCGACGCGCTGCAGGTGGACTTGTACGACCACGAAGCCGCCGCCCCCGTGCTCGATGCGCCCGAGTTCTATGCCGACTGCCGTGCCCTGCTCACCGATGAGGGCTGCATGACCGTCAACCTCTTCGGCCGCGACGCGAGCTTCGAGCGCAGCGTGCAGAGCATCGCCGCGGCCTTCGGTGCCGATGCCCTCTGGACCTTCAAACCGACGCGCGAGGGCAACACCATCGTGCTCGCACAGCGCACGCCGCAACGGCCCGGCCGCGAGTTGCTCGAGCGGCGCGCGCAGGCCATCCACACCCGCTGGGACTTGCCCGCACCGAAATGGCTGCGCGTGTTCCGGCCCCTGTCCGTCCGAGGTTCCGATGAAGACTGACACCCCCGCCGCGCCCGCCGTCGCCACCGCCGGCGCTGCCACCAGCACCCCCGCCAGCACCTCCGCACCCGGTGCGCCAGCCGCCGCCGGCAAGCCCGAAGCCGGGGCCTTCGGCCCGCTCGACTGGCGCCGCCTGGTGCAGTGGGCGGCCGAGGACGGCCTCATCACGCAGGAGGAGGCCGAACGCACCGTGGCCCGCTGCGCGCAGGCCGAGAGCGTGCAGCACCCGCTGGTGCGCCTGGCCAGCGTCTCCATGCACCGCGCCAGCGATGGGCGCGCGCTCGACATCGAGAGCCTCACGCAATGGCTCGCGCAGCGCACCGGCATGGCCTACTTCCGCATCGACCCGCTCAAGGTGGACGTGGGCAAGGTTGCCGACACCATGAGCGCCGCCTACGCCGAGCGTCACCGTGTGCTGCCCGTGCAGGTCGGCCCGAAGGAGGTGGTGGTGGCCACCGCCGAGCCCTTCATCACCGACTGGGTGGCCGAGGTGGAGCGCCAGAGCAAGCGCACCGTGCGCCGCGTGCTCTCCAATCCCAGCGACATCAGCCGCTACACCGCCGAGTTCTTCGCGCTGGCCAAGTCGGTGCGTGCGGCGCAGAAGATGGGCGGCAACGCGGCTGCGTCGAGCTTCGAGCAGCTCGTCGAACTCGGCCGCGCCAACCGCGCGCTCGACGCCAACGACCAGGGCGTGGTGCAGGTGGTGGACTGGCTCTGGCAGTACGCCTTCGACCAGCGCGCCAGCGACATCCACCTCGAGCCCCGGCGCGAGCAGGGCCACATCCGCTTCCGCATCGACGGCGTGCTGCACACCGTCTACCAGATGCCGGTGACGGTGCTCAACGCCATGATCGCCCGCGTCAAGCTGCTCGGCCGCATGGACGTGGTGGAGAAGCGCCGCCCGCAGGACGGCCGCATCAAGACGCGCAGCCCGCGGGGCGAGGAAATCGAGATGCGCCTCTCGACGCTGCCCACGGCCTTTGGCGAGAAGATGGTCATGCGCATCTTCGACCCCGAGGCCACCGTCAAGGACCTCGACGCGCTGGGCTTCTCCGCGCACGACGCCGAGCGCTGGGAGGCGCTGGTGGCCCGCGCGCACGGCATCATCCTCGTCACCGGCCCCACCGGCAGCGGCAAGACCACCACGCTGTATTCCACGCTGCGGCGCCTGGCCACGGACGCCGTCAACGTCAGCACGGTGGAAGACCCGATCGAAATGATCGAGCCCGCCTTCAACCAGACGCAGGCGCAGCCCCAGCTCGACTTCGGCTTCAGCGAGGGCCTGCGCGCCCTCATGCGGCAGGACCCCGACATCATCATGGTGGGCGAAATCCGCGATGCGGAAACCGCCGACATGGCCGTGCAGGCCGCGCTGACCGGCCACCTCGTGTTCAGCACCCTGCACACCAACGACGCGCCCAGCGCCATCACCCGCCTGATGGAGCTCGGCGTGCCGCCCTACCTCATCAACGCCACGCTGCTGGGCGTGCTGGCGCAGCGCCTGGTGCGCACGCTGTGCCCGGCCTGCAAGGTGCGCGACGAGGAACTGCCGCGCGAGCAGGTGGAAGCCCTGGTGCGCCCGTGGAAGATCAGCGGTGGCTACCGGCCCTACCGCCCCGTGGGCTGCGTGGACTGCCGCATGACCGGCTACCGCGGCCGCATGGGGCTGTACGAACTGCTCACCGTCACCGAAGCCTTCAAGGAACGCGTGGGCCAGCAACCCAGCATCGACGCGCTGCGTCGCCAGGCCGTGGCCGACGGCATGCGCCCGCTGCGCCTTGCCGGCGCGCTGCGCGTGGCCGAAGGCCTCACCACGCTGGGCGAGGTGCTGTCGGCCACGCCGGTCATCGACATCGCGCGCAGCAGCAGCGCCTCCGCCACCGCGCGCGGTGCGGCAGCGAACGCCGCCAGGCCAGCGCGCGCCCCGGCCGAGGCGCCCGCCACGCCCTCCGCAGCCGGCGCCGCGCCGGAGCCCACGCCTTGAGCGCCGCCGCCCCCGCGCGCAGCCCGCACGGTGCGGCCGGCCTGCTGCCCGGGCTGCTCATGGCGGCCATCGGGTCGATCGCCTTCAGCGGCAAGGCCATCATCGTCAAGCTGGCCTACCGGCACGGCGTGGACGCCGTCACGCTGGTGATGTACCGCATGCTGTTCGCGCTGCCGCTGTTCGCTGGCATGGCGTGGTGGGCCGGGCGGGGGCGGCCGGCGCTGTCTCGGCGCGACCTGCTGGGCGTGCTGTGGCTGGGCTTCACCGGCTACTACCTGGCGAGCTTTCTCGACTTCGCGGGCCTGCACTACATCAGCGCCTCGTTCGAGCGCCTCATCCTCTACCTCAACCCCACGCTGGTGCTGCTGCTGGGCTGGGTGCTCTACGGCCGCAAGGTGCAGCGCACGCAGATGCTGGCCATGGCCGTGAGCTACGGCGGCGTGCTGCTCGTCTTCGGCCACGAGGCCAGCCTGCAAGGCCCCAACGTGGTGCTGGGCGCCGCGCTGGTGTTTCTGAGCGCGCTGAGCTACGCGCTGTACCTGAGCTACAGCGGCGAACTGGTGCAGCGCCTGGGGGCGCTGCGTCTGGCGGGCCTGGCCACCTCGGTGGCCTGCGTGCTGTGCATCGCGCAGTTTCTGCTGCTGCGCCCGCTGTCGGCCGCGCAGGTGGCGCCGCCGGTGATCTGGCTCTCCATCCTCAACGCCACGGCCTGTACCGCCGCGCCGGTGCTGCTGGTGATGATGGGCATCGAGCGCATCGGCGCAGGGCTGGCTGCGCAGGTGGGCATGATCGGCCCCATGTCCACCATCCTGATGGGCGTGGTGCTGCTGGACGAGCCGTTCAACGGCTGGATCATCGCCGGCACCGCGCTGGTGGTGGGGGGTGTGTTTCTGGTGACGCGCCGCAGGGCGTGAGGAGGTGCAGGACCATGGATCTGGGCATTGCCGGCAAATGGGCGCTGGTCTGCGGCGCGAGCAAGGGGCTGGGCTTCGGCTGCGCGCAGGCGCTCGCCCGCGAGGGCGTGAACGTGCTCATCAACGCGCGCGGCGCCGAGGCGCTCGAACACGCTGCATCAAAAATAAGAGCAGAAAGTGACCGTTTCGCGCTGGGGTCCGTGGTGTGCGTGGCCGCAGACATCACCACCGAGGCCGGTCGCGAGGCGGTGTGGAACGCCCGCGGCGGCCCGGGGCGCGATTTCGACATCGTCGTCACCAACGCCGGCGGCCCGCCACCCGGCGACTTCCGCAGCTTCAGCCGCGAGGACTGGCTGCGCGCGGTGGAGGCCAACATGCTCACCCCCATCGAACTCATCAAGGCCACCGTGGACGGCATGGCCGCGCGCGGCTTTGGCCGCATCCTCAACATCACCTCCAGCGCGGTGAAAGCGCCCATCGACATCCTGGCGCTGTCCAACGGCGCGCGCAGCGGCCTCACCGGCTTCGTCGCGGGCCTGGCGCGCTCGGCCATCGCCGCGCGGGGCGTGACCATCAACAACCTGCTGCCCGGCAAGTTCGACACCGACCGCCTGCGCGCCACGCTGCGCGCCGCCGCCGACAAAAGCGGCCGCAGCGCAGACGAAGTCGCCCAGGCCCAGATCGCGCAGATCCCCGCGCGCCGCTTCGGCACCGCCGAAGAATTCGGCGCCCTCTGCGCCTTCCTCTGCAGCGTACACGCGAGCTACCTCACCGGCCAGAACCTGCTGCTCGACGGCGGGGGGTATCCGGGGACGTTTTGAGGGATCGCGGGTCGGCTCTTTTCTTGTCAAACCTGCGCGTCAGCGCCAACCCGGCAGGGTGGGTGCTCCCACCCTGCCGGGTTGTAGCTCCCGCTCTCACCCCGGATAGCTACACTACCAATACCAATACCAATACCAATACCAAAGTTGTAGCTCCCGCTCTCACCCCGGATAGCTACACTAGATGCTCATGTTCTCAGCCCGTCCACGAAGTTGTAGCTCCCGCTCTCACCCCGGATAGCTACACTGCACCAGTTGCCACAGTCTGAGCGCCTTTTGTTGTAGCTCCCGCTCTCACCCCGGATAGCTACACTTGGAGGACAGCGTCACCCGAGCGAGAACAAGTTGTAGCTCCCGCTCTCACCCCGGATAGCTACACTTTGAGGCCATTGATGGACGATCCAATGTCGGTTGTAGCTCCCGCTCTCACCCCGGATAGCTACACTGACGGGTGCGGCCGGCGGATCATGGGACCCGTTGTAGCTCCCGCTCTCACCCCGGATAGCTACACTGCCGCTACGATCTGGACAACCTGCTCGCGCGTTGTAGCTCCCGCTCTCACCCCGGATAGCTACACTTCTCTCCAGCATGGGAGGCGCAGCTGCCGGGTTGTAGCTCCCGCTCTCACCCCGGATAGCTACACTTCAATCAGCCGCTCGGCCTCGATGATTTCAGTTGTAGCTCCCGCTCTCACCCCGGATAGCTACACTATCAACTACTTGAACCGCCCCGGGAATCGAGGAGGCTGTTGGGTTTAAGTTGACACCTCCATCGAGGAGTCGCTGACGGCGAGTTGC
>OFTY01001416.1_pt1 | contig 10576 bp, 9 predicted proteins | sample 1775061 | NCBI WGS metagenome assembly OFTY01 (sample SAMN08195773, study PRJEB24354) | sludge metagenome | isolation source: sludge from phenol fed wastewater aerobic bioreactor B | place: India: Nagpur | collected 2016-09-16 | reverse complement strand
CTCTCGACGACACCGGGCGCGCCGCGGTGGCCGAGTTTCGCCGGCAATACACCAACCTGACTTGCCTGCCCGCCGAATTCGTCGAACGCATGACGACGGCCCGCATGCGCTCCGAGCAGCTGTGGCGGGACCTGCGGGCCAAGAACGACTGGGCAGGCTTCCAGCCGGCGCTGGAAGGCGTCGTGGCGCTGGTGCGCGAGGAAGCCGCGCTGCGGGCGGACGCCCTCGGCCTCGCCCCCTACGACGCGCTGATGGAGCAATATGACCCCGGCAACCGCGCCGCCGACATCACGCCCGTCTTCACCGAACTCAAGGCCTTCCTTAGGGATTTCGTGCCGGAGGCGCTGGCGGTGCAGGAAGAGAGGCTGGCCAAGCGTCCCGTGAAGCCGCTGGCGGGAAGCTATCCCGTCGACCGGCAGCGCGAACTCGGCCTTGCCATGATGGCGGCCGTCGGCTTCGACCTCACCCACGGCTCGCTGTCGGTGTCGCACCATCCTTTCTGCGGCGGCGTGCCGAGCGACGTGCGCATCACCACCCGCTACCGCACGACGGAGTTCCTGTCCGCGCTGATGGGCGTCCTGCATGAGACCGGCCATGCGCTCTACGAACAGAACCTGCCCAAGGCCTGGTCGCACTGGCCACTCGGCAAGGCGCGCGGCATGGCCATGCACGAGAGCCAGAGCCTGTTCGTGGAAAAGCAGATCGGCCGCAACCCGGCCTTCTGGCGCTGGGCGCTGCCGGCGGTCGAGAAGCATCTCGGCGAGGCCTGGACGATCGACGACATCCTCCCTCACGTCCATCACGTCGAGCGCGGGCTGATACGCGTCGACGCCGACGAGGTGACCTATCCGCTGCACGTCATCCTGCGCTACGAACTGGAGCAGGAACTCGTGTCGGGGGCGCTTGACGTGGCCGACCTTCCCGAGGCCTGGGATGCCAAGATGCGCGACTACCTCGGCCTCTCCACGGCGGACAACCCGGCCGACGGCCCGATGCAGGACGTGCATTGGCCAGGGGCTGCCTTCGGCTACTTCCCGTCCTACACGCTCGGCGCCATGATGGCGGCGCAGCAGTGGGCGGCGCTGACCAGGGAGCATCCGTCGGCGGACAGCGACCTCGCCAGGGGCGACTTCAGCGCCGTCAACGACTGGCGGCGCGAGCGCATCTGGTCGCAGGGATCGCGCTGGTCGACGCCCGAGCTCCTTCAACGCGCGACGGGCGAGAAGCTCAATGCCGCGCATTTCACCAGCCATCTCAAGCGGCGATATGGAAACTAGGCCGAAGCACGTGACCGGCCCCCGTGACGAGCTTCAGGGAAGGAGCCTCCCATGAACGGCACGAAGGCCTATATCCCGGTTCCCCTGCCCGACTATCGCGAGCTTCCACTCGAGACGATGCGGGAGAACGCCAAGGCCTTCCACGCCGAGCTACGCGCCCGCCATACCGTGCGCGACTTCTCGTCCCGGTCGGTGCCGCGCGACATCATCGAAACCTGCATTCTGGCGGCAGGCACCGCGCCCAATGGCGCCAACCACCAGCCATGGCATTTCGCCGTGATTGGCGACGCCGCGATCAAGAAGAGAATCCGCGAGGCGGCCGAGGTCGAGGAACGCGCCTTCTACGCGGGCCGCGCCGGAGAGGAATGGCTGGCCGCGCTGGCGCCGCTCGGCACGGACGAGAACAAGGCCTTCCTCGAGGAAGCGCCGTGGCTGATCTGCATCTTCGGCGAGCGCAGGAGCCGGTCCGCCGACGGCGTGCTGCGCAAGAACTACTATGTGCCGGAGTCGGTCAGCATCGCCTGCGGCTTCCTGATCGCCGCCCTGCACAGGGCAGGCCTCGTCATGCTCACCCACACGCCCAATCCAATGGGTTTCCTCAACGAGATCTGCGGTCGCGACCCGCATGACAAGCCCTATATACTGATGGTGGTGGGCTATCCGAAGGATGGCGCGACGATCCCTGCCCATGCGCTGGAGAAGAAGCCGCTCGACGAGATCGCGACGTTTCTCTAGCCCGTCCAGGACGCGAGGGCAGGCTGGCCGACTTTCGACGGCTTGGCTGACATGTGCAGCTCGACATTAAAACCTGCATTGCCGGTCTTTACTTTGGCGAGAAAGGCTCTGAAAAAGAGCAATATTCAAGTCAGTGAGCCTGGATGTTGGTGGGTAACAGTCTTCGTGGGGTCAGGTCTTTCCACTGCCTCGTGCTTTTTTTGATCTTACTGGCCGGCGTCGTCTCTTCTGCCGCCAGGGCGGATGAGGAGGTTCGCAAGGGCCCGGCGGCAAGCTGGGTTCGCTCGGTCGATATACCGTCGGCCAACCTGGAGCAGGCGGACCGGGTCAAGAGGGGCATCTCGTGGCTCATGACCGACGAGCAGATCATCCGTAGCGATCACGGCTACGACGACTATTCGCGTACGGTCTACAAGATCGTCGACCGCCCCGGCCTGGAACTGGGCGCAGGCATCAACCTGCAATTCGATCCATCGAGGCACCGGGTCACCCTCAACCATCTGCGCATCATTCGCGATGGGGCGGTGCTTGATCGCCTCGACAGCGTCAAGTTCGATATTTTCCGGCGCGAACGGGATGCCGAGAAGGGCATGTTCGACGGCTGGTTGACCGCCCATCTTGACGTTGCGGACGTCCGCGTTGGCGACATCATCGACTACGCAACGACCTACGAAATCACGCCGCTGATCGGCAGGGACCTGTTCTTCTATAGTTTTTCGACAGAGTGGGACGAGCCTGTAGGCCTGATCCGCGTCAGCGTTATGTGGCCAAGCGCCCAGCCCCTGCAGATCAAGACGCGAGGCACCACGATCAAGCCGGTCGCTACGCCGTCGGGAACTGACACGGTTTACTTGTGGGAGATCCGCAATCCGAAACCTGTGAAGGTGGAAGACAGCCTGCCGCCGGAATATCCAGGTTGGGGAACCGTCGATGTCGCCTCGACGGCAAGTTGGCAGGCAATCGTCGACACGCTGGCACCTCATTACCAGCCGTCGAAGATTTTCCCGCCGGCATTCGCCGCCAAGCTCGACGACATCGCCGCACGCTATGCCATGCCCGCCGAACGCATGATCCGCGCCACACGGCTCGTGCAGGACGAGATCCGCTACGTCAGTCTGTCGATGGGCGCCGGCTCCTACATACCGCGCGATCCAGCCACAGTGGTCGAGAGCGGCTTCGGCGACTGCAAGGACAAGGCCCTTCTTCTGGCCTCGGCGCTGCAACGTCTAGGCATTTCAGCCGAAGTCGCGCTCGCCGACCTCGACAACGGTCGCGCGCTCGATCAGCACCTGCCGGCGCTTCGGAATTTCGATCATGCGATCGTCAAGGCAAGCGTCGGGTCTCGGACATACTGGCTCGACGCCACGAGAGACCTCCAAGGAGGCGTGGCAAACGACTTCGCTCAGGCTGATTATGGCTTCGCCTTGCCGCTTTCCGGTCGCGGCGAATTGGAGAAGATGCCGAGCCCGGTATTGACCAGCCCTTCTGTCCGGGTCGACGAACAATTCGACTTTCCGCAGAACGCAGGGGATCCCCTGTCGCTCACGGTCTTTACAATGTACGAGGGCGCCGACGCGGACTCGATGCGGGGATCGTTGGCAAACCGTTCCCTTGCGGACCTCACCGAGAGCTATCTGAAATACTACAGCAAGCAGTATCCGGGGTTGCTAAGCGCCGCGAGGCTGGAGATCAATGACCGGCGCGATGGCAACATCATCAGCATCAAGGAAAGCTATACCTTGCCGGCCGAAGCCTTGGCGGCAAATGGCCTCGCGACAAAATTTCGTCTTCAGACCGCCGATCTCAGCAACAACCTTCCCACGCCGACCAGCGTCGGACGCGCTGGTCCCGTCTATCTTGGACCCTCGGTCTACCGGCGCCACACCATCTTGATAAGCCATCTGAAGGCCAGGTTCTCCGCCAACCAGATAAAGAATGTCATAACCCCGTACCTGCGACTGACATCGTCCTGGCGCAACACGCCGACGACGTTCCAGGTCAGTTGGGATTTTCAAACACTGGCCGATACCGTGCCAGCCGCGGCGATCGGCGATTATCTGAAATCGGTCGATGAGGTCGCCGACAATACAGCCTGGCAATTCGATTTCACCCAGGTCGATCCGCCGCCGGAGGAAGTGAAAGTAACCGACCCGGAACGCGATCGCCTGGTCGCCTTGGGCGGCCTGATGTTCCTCGCGCTTATCGTGATCGTGCCGATCTTTCTGATCTACGAAGGCAGGACCTTTCGAATGCGCCCGGGCCAGTCCTATTGGCCGATGTCGACCACCAAATTTCTCGTTCTTTCCCTGGCGACGATGGGCTTCTATCCAGCATTCTGGACTTGGCGCGCCTTTCGTCAGGAGAAGCTGGCGAATGGCTAACGAGGCTGGCCATGGCTCAGGGGCCTCTTCCTGCCTGTCAGTTTCGTGCCTTCCTTCCTGAATATCAACAGGACGCTCGGCACGCGGCGGATGTCGATCGGGATAGGCGTTGTCGCCGGCATCGTTCTGCTTGCCGCCGCAATCGTCGAGTTCGTGCCCAACGCCGTACCCAGGGGAGCTCCCATGGTGGTTTTCAGCCTCCTTCAAATCCTCGTGGCGAGCGTCGCGCCCCTTCCAATGCTCATCGCCGCCAACCGGGCGAATGAACCCTCTCCGGAGTTCCGCGTCACAAACTCGCGTTTCTCGCTGGCGGATGGGATCGCCGTGGCGCTGGGCTTGATCTTCACGTCGTCGATGCTGTATTTCGCCGCCGCTTCGGAGGCATAAGCGCTATTCGGCGGCGCCCCGGAAGGCGCTGGCGCCGGTCTCGAACTGCAGCTTGGCCAGGCGCGCATAGATGCCGCCGCGCGCGACCAGGCTCTGGTGCGTGCCTTCCTCGACGATGCGGCCGCCGTCCATGACCAGGATGCGGTCGGCCTTCAGCACCGTCGCCAGCCGGTGGGCGATGACGATGGTGGTGCGGCCGCGCATCAGCCGCTCCAGCGCCTTCTGCACCAGCGTCTCGCTCTCGGCGTCGAGTGCCGAGGTCGCTTCGTCGAGCAGCAGGATCGGCGCATCCCGCAGGATCGCGCGGGCGATCGCCACACGCTGGCGCTGGCCGCCCGACAGCGTCACGCCGCGCTCGCCCACCTGGCTGTCGTAGCCCCTGTCCAGCTTGGCAATGAACTCGTCGGCGAGCGCGCCCCTGGCCGCCGCCTCGATCTCGGCCTTGCCGGCGCCCGGCCGGCCGAAGCCGATATTGTCGGCCACGCTCGCCGCGAAGATCGTGACATCCTGCGGGACGATGGCGACACGCTCGCGGATCGCGGCCGGGTCGGCGGCGCGCGCGTCGACGCCATCGATGAGGATGCGGCCGGTTTCCGGGTCGTAGAAGCGCAGGATCAGCGAGAAGACGGTGCTTTTTCCGGCCCCGGAAGGGCCGACGATCGCCACCGTTTCGCCGGGCTTCACCTCGAAGCTCAGCTCGTGGACGGCGGCGCGATCGGGCCGCGCCGGATAGGAGAAGGAGACGTCGTCGAAACGGATGGCGCCGCTGGCGGTCGCCGGCAGCGGCTTCGGATCGGCCGGCGCCTGGATAGCCGGCCTCTCGGCAAGGATCTCGGTCAGGCGTTCGGCGGCGCCCGCCGCCTGCGCCAGTTCGCCCCAGACCTCCGACAGGGCGCCCAGCGCGCCCGCCGCGAACACCGCGTAGAGCAGGAACTGGCCGAGCGTGCCGGGCGACAGCGTGCCGGCGAGCACATCGCGCGAGCCGAACCACAGCACCGCGACGACCGAGGCGAAGATCGTGAAGATGGCGAAGAAGGTGAGCAGCGAGCGCGCCAGGATCGATGCACGCGCCGCCTGGAAGGCGGCCTCGACCGCGCCCGCGAAACGGCCCGTGACCAGCTTTTCGTTGGTGAAGGCCTGCAGCGTGCGCACCGCGCCGATCTGCTCGCTGGCATAGGCGGTGGCATCCGCCAGCGTATCCTGCGCCTGCCGCGACTTGCGCCGCACGGAACGCCCGAACGCCATCAGCGGCAGCACGATGATCGGGATGGCGGCGATGACGAGGCCGGACAGTTTGGGGCTGGTCACCACCATCATGGCCACGGCGCCGAGACCGAGGATGAGATTGCGCAGGGCCACCGAGGCGGTGGCGCCGACGGCCGACTTCACCTGGGTGGTGTCGGCGGCGAGCCGCGACACGATCTCGCCCGACTGGGCGCTGTCGAAGAAGGCGGGCGACAGCGTGGTGACATGGCTGAAGACATCGCGGCGGATGTTGGCGACCACGCGCTCGCCGAGCGTGATGACGAAGTAGTAGCGGCCGGCGGATGCCGCCGCCAGCAATGCCGCCATGCCGACGAGCATGATGAAATAGCTGGCGATGAAGCCGGAATCGGAGGTCGAGAAGCCGTGGTCGATCATGCGCCGCACGGCAAGCGGCAGCGCCAGCGTCGTCGCGGCGGCGACGGTGAGCGACAGAACCGCGCCGATGACCAGCTTCCTGTATTGGCCGATATAGGGCAGCAGGCGTCCGAGCGGCCTGAGCGAGCGCCGACGCCGGTCTGCATCGCCAGTGATGTCCGCCATGCCTGTTTCCTTCGGGACCGCCGGCGGCGAACCGCCCTCGGAAGGCGCGCCGCCAATATGCGCTTGCTGCGGCCTTGTGATTCAATTCCGGCTGATGTATAGGCTCGCCGACCGTTTTAGAAGCCGTGGCTTTTCATTAGCTGCGGCTTCGAGTTTTAAAAGGAGGCGCATCGACGCAGGCCATAGGCCCGTCTCGCGCCGGCCAGCCGGAAACGAAGATCAGGAACACGACAATGAAGGCCGATATCCATCCCGACTACCACACCATCAAGATCGTCATGACCAACGGCACCGAGTACCTGACGCGCTCGACCTGGGGCAAGGAAGGCGACACGATGAACCTCGACATCGACCCGACCACGCACCCGGCCTGGACCGGCGGCCAGCAGACCCTGCTCGACCGCGGCGGCCGCCTGTCGAAGTTCAAGAAGCGTTTCGAGGGTTTCGGCCTCTAAGCCGGACACGCCCGCAGAATTCAAAAACCCGCCCACGTGGCGGGTTTTTTGTTGTCAGTGCCCGGCCTCTACCTCCCCCTTGTGGGGAGGTCGGACCGAAGGTCCGGGTGGGGGTCTGGCGCCTCTCCTGCTCGCTGCCCGGCAGCGACGCTCCCGCGAGAAGACAGCAAGAGCCTCACCCGCCGACCAACTCCCTCAGCGCCATCCGCTTGTAGGCTTCGACCAGCCTGTCGCCTTCCTCGCGATCGACGGAGATCGCCAGCCGCACGGCGGCCTCGCCCATCTGCCAGACGAGAAACGCCGTGGTTTCGAGTTCCATGGGATCGGCGTCCGGCCGCAGCCGCTTCAGCACGGCGACCAGAAATTCCGCGTTCGCCCGGCTGTCGGCCATCTCGAGGGCGCGCAGCGCCTTGTCGGCCTGCGTGCCGAACCAGACGTCGCGTATCACCGGCTCGGCCAGGAACAGCCGATAGTAGATGTCCAGAAGCTCCGAGAACGCCCGCTTCAGGCCCTCGGCATCACCGACATCCCTCAACGCCGCCGAAATGCAGGCCTGGCTTTCGGCGGTGTATCGCTCGGCAAGCGCCCAGACCATCGCCCGCTTGTCCGGGAAGAACTGGTAGAGCGAACCGATCGAAACCCCGGCCCTCTCCGCCACCTCGCCCATGCGCATGGCGTCGCTGCCCTGCTCGGAAATCAGCGCCGAGGCGGCGGCCAGCATGCGTTCGACCCGCTCGCGGCTGCGCTGCTGGGTCGGCGCCCGGCGCGGCGAAGCAATGTGCTCCTGTGAAGAGGCCGGCGCGGCGGTGTCCTCCATGGGCTGTCTCCAAACCTGGCAAAAGCGCTTGACTTGAAAAATACGAGGGTTTATCACGTTTTGCAAATGTGAATATTCCTCATATTTGGAATGATGGCGCGGCACATGCCGACAAACCAGGCCGGAGACCCGAGATGATCAAGCTTCTTCCCACCCTGACCTTCATCGCCGCGATCGGCTCCGGCGTGGTCGGCGGCGTCTTCTTCGCCTTTTCGAACTTCATCATGCCGGCGTTTGCCCGGCTGCCGGCGGCGGGCGGCATCGCGGCAATGAACGCGATCAACATCACGGTCATCACGCCGACCTTCATGGCGGCGCTGTTCGGCACCGGCCTCGTCTGCCTCGCGCTGATCGCTTCGGCCGTCATGGGCTGGAGCCAGCCTGGATCGTACTGGTTGCTGGCCGGCGCCGTGATCTATCTCGTCGGCAGCCCGATCGTAACCATGGTGTTCAACGTGCCGCTCAACGATGCGCTGGCGGCCGTCGATCCGGCGAGCGCCAGCGGCGCAGCGGTCTGGACGAACTATCTGGGCGAATGGGTGATGTGGAACCACATACGCACGATCGCCAGCATCGTGGCAATGGGCTGCTTCATCATGGCTCTGATTTGAGATACGGACCCGTGGAGCGCGAAAACCCCGCCTCAGGCGGGATCTTTCGACGTGTGGCCCTTGCGGTCCGCGTGCCCGAGATCGCGCTCCGGGTCGATGACGTCGCGGACAAGCTGCTTGAGCTTGGCCGCGTCGGGAAAGCCGCCGTCGCGCTTGCGGTCCCATACCAGCACGTCGTTGCAGGAGATGGTGAAGATGCCGCCCGTGCCCGGCACCAGCTTCACTTCGCCAAGCTCGGTACCGAAGGTGGAAAGCAACTCCTGCGCCATCCAGCCCGCACGCAGCAGCCATTGGCACTGTGTGCAATAGGTGATGACGATCCGAGGTTTATCTGGCAGGCTCATTCACGTGTCTCGCGGGTACGAACGGTGGTGCCGGCAACCCGATCATGGATCGGTTCATGGCCCATAGCTATCGATATTCCGATCCAGAGCGGCCAAATCAAAGCCAGGCCAAGCGCGAAGCCAGCCGCGACGAGGGCAGGCACAATTTCCCACCAGGAATAGCTCGGCGCGGGTCTCGGAAAGCTCCCCCAGCTCTGAAAGGCAGACCAGGCCTGTGTCAGTACGAGAGGAAACGCACCGAGAAACTTGATCAGCTGTCGACGAAACGCCTTTTGCAAGGGCAAGCCTCTTCTTTGCCAGTTAGGCTCGTCATACACGACGAGCGTCAAAGCCCACTTGCCGACCGACCGGCCGCTGGCTTCCATGACAAGAAGATAGATCGCCAGAGCGGGTACTTGGAGGAAACTCAGATCCAATGCCGCCGGGCGAAATTTGTCCTTCGAATTAAGATCGAATGAAACAGTCTCGTGAACTATGGATTGGGCCCCTTTGAGGGGGCCAACCGCCCGATCGGCTACTGAAAAGCCCAAGAGAGACGACTTGCACACTTTACGTTCGAGCGACGGAACGCCGTGCACCGTGAACGACCTGCATACTTCTAAGGACAGCCCGAAGTCGCCTTTCACCCCACCGTCGGTCAGTATGGCCAACCCGGCCGTCAGAAAATAGAGGGATATCAGGACGACAAGGTAGTCGATGACCGAAGCGAGCAACCGACGCCATATGCCACCCCGGCGAGGCCAAGCCATCGCAGTGGCGAGTTCAACCCTGTCGTCAGTCATCTCCCCTCCCGTCGACAACCGACTGATCTATAGGGTGGGCGGGGAGTCTCTGGCTATGGCGCTCGTCTACACTTCCGTGTGACGATCGGAAGCTCAGGCGGCGCTGAGCTTGGCCATGGTCTCGTCGTCGACCTCGAAATTGGCGTAGACGCTCTGCACGTCGTCGTCATCCTCGAGGGTGGCGACCAGCTTCATCAGCGACTGCGCGCGCTCCTCGTCGACCGGGACGTTGTTCTGCGGCTGCCAGATCGGCTTGACCGATTCCGCTTCGCCGAGGGCTGCTTCGAGCGACTTCGACACTTCACCGAGATTTTCGAAGCCGCAGTAGATGGTGTGGCCTTCCTCGTCGGACTCGACGTCGTCGGCGCCCGCTTCGATCGCGGCTTCCATCACCTTGTCGGCGCTGCCGACGGAGGCCGGATAGTAGATTTCGCCGACGCGGTTCCACATAAACGACACCGAGCCGGTTTCGCCCAGCGCCCCGCCGGCCTTGGTGAAGGCGGCGCGCACGTTGGAGGCGGAGCGGTTGCGGTTGTCGGTCAGCGCTTCGACGATGAGGGCAACGCCGCCGGGGCCGTAACCCTCGTAGCGCACTTCCTCATAGTTCTCGGCATCGCCGCCGGAAGCCTTGGAGATGGCGCGCTGGATGTTGTCCTTCGGCATCGACTCGGCCTTGGCGTTCTGGATCGCCAGGCGCAGGCGAGGGTTCATCGCGGGATCGGGCAGCCCCTGCTTGGCAGCGACGGTGATTTCGCGCGCCAGCTTGGAAAAGATCTTCGAGCGGACCGCATCCTGGCGGCCCTTGCGATGCATGATGTTCTTGAACTGTGAATGGCCTGCCATGGCACCCCTGTGGTCGTTTGCGGCTGTCGAACCGTCGTGCGCCGGAATGGCGCGCCAAAAAACGATCTGACACATTGATTGGGCAGCGGACGCCGCTTGCGATCCGATGCCGGGATGGCCGGCTTATAAATAAATCGG
>OFTY01001413.1_pt1 | contig 10604 bp, 8 predicted proteins | sample 1775061 | NCBI WGS metagenome assembly OFTY01 (sample SAMN08195773, study PRJEB24354) | sludge metagenome | isolation source: sludge from phenol fed wastewater aerobic bioreactor B | place: India: Nagpur | collected 2016-09-16 | reverse complement strand
GAGGTCTGGGGCGTGGTGCGCGCGCTGGACGTGCCCTACAACCCGCTGCACGACCGCGGCTATCCCTCGATCGGCTGCGAGCCCTGTACGCGCGCCGTGCGCCCCGGCGAGGACCCGCGCGCCGGCCGCTGGTGGTGGGAGCAGCGCGACAGCCGCGAATGCGGCCTGCACGCCGGCAACCTGCGCGCGGCCGGACGGCCGGGGGTGCGCCCGCGCGACCCCCTCCCGGCGGACGCCGCGGGCCCCACGGCTACCGCGGACACCACGGCTACCGCGGACACCACGGCCGCCAGGGCCATCACGGACCCCCTGGATCCCCCGCGCTCCACGGACACCCCGAACACCCCGGACACCCCGAACACCACGGACACGGACATCACGGAAGCATCGACATCATGAGCACCGCCCTTCTCGCCCGCACCCACCTCGACTGGCTGGAATCCGAGGCCATCCACATCCTGCGCGAGGTCGCCGCCGAGTGCGCGCGGCCCGTGCTGCTGTTCTCCGGCGGCAAGGACTCCTGCGTGCTGCTGCGCCTGGCGGAAAAGGCCTTCCGTCCGGGCCGCTTCCCCTTTCCCCTGATGCACATCGACACCGGCCACAACTTCCCCGAGGTGATCGCCTTCCGCGACCGCCGCGCGGCCGAACTGGGCGAGGAGCTGATCGTGCGCGGCGTCGAGGACTCGATCGCGCGCGGCACGGTGGTGCTGCGCCACGCCAACGATTCGCGCAACGCCGCCCAGGCCACGACGCTGCTGGAGGCGATCGCCGAATTCGGCTTCGACGCCTGCATCGGCGGCGCCCGCCGGGACGAGGAAAAGGCCCGCGCCAAGGAGCGCATCTGCTCGTTCCGCGACGAGTTCGGCCAGTGGGACCCCAAGGCCCAGCGGCCGGAGCTCTGGAACCTCTACAACACCCGCGTGCATCCGGGCGAGAACATCCGCGTCTTCCCGATCTCGAACTGGACCGAGCTGGACGTCTGGCAGTACATCGAGCGCGAAGGCCTGGACCTGCCCTCGATCTACTACGCCCATGAACGCGAGGTCGTGCGCCGCAGCGGCCTGCTGGTGCCCGTCACGCCGCTCACCCCGCCGCGCGAGGACGAGCCGGTCGAGCGCCTGAGCGTGCGCTTCCGCACGGTGGGCGACGTGTCCTGCACCTGCCCGGTGGCGTCCACGGCGGCCACGCCGGCCGCCATCATCGCCGAGACGGCGGTCACCACCATCACCGAGCGCGGCGCCACGCGCATGGACGACCAGACCTCCGAAGCGTCGATGGAACGGCGCAAGAAACAGGGCTACTTCTGACCGGCCGGCCCCAGACCAAGGAATCCCCACCATGAACGCAATCAACGAACAATGGCAGGCGGCGCCGGAAACCAGCGTGCTGCGCCTGATCACCGCCGGGTCCGTGGACGACGGCAAATCCACCCTGATCGGCCGCCTGCTCTACGACAGCAAGGGCGTGTTCGCCGACCAGCTCCAGGCCATCGCGGGCTCGAAGTACACCCGCGCGCCCGACAGCGAATTCGACCTGGCGCTGCTCACCGATGGCCTGGAGGCCGAGCGCGAGCAGGGCATCACCATCGACGTGGCCTACCGCTATTTCGCCACGCCGGCGCGCAAGTTCATCGTCGCCGACGCCCCCGGGCACGAGCAGTACACGCGCAACATGGTGACGGGCGCCTCCACGGCCGACGCCGCCGTGATCCTGATCGACGCCAGCCGGGCGAGCGACGGCCGGCTGCTGCCGCAGACCAAGCGCCACAGCACCCTGGCCCGCCTGCTGGGGCTGCGCCACATCGTGGTGGCGGTCAACAAGATGGACCTGGTCGGCTGGGACCGCGCCGTGTTCGAGCGGATCCACGCCGCCTACCGGGACCTGGCCGAGCGCCTGGACATCCCGGCCTTCCACATCGTGCCGCTGTCGGCCCTGACGGGCGACAACGTGGTGCGGCCCAGCGAGCGCACGCCCTGGTACCAGGGGCCGCCGCTGCTGTCGCTGCTGGAGTCGCTGCCGGTGGATTCGCTGGACACCGAAGACCAGGCGCGCTTCTTCGTCCAGTGGGTGATCCGCCACAACGGCAGCGGCCCCGACGCCTTCCGCGGCTACGCCGGCCAGCTGCGGGGCGGCGCCTGGCGCGTCGGCGACGCCGTCCAGGTGCTGCCGAGCCGCGAATCCGCCCGCATCGCCGGCCTGCTGCGCGGCGCGCAGCCGGTGGACCAGGCCCTGCCGGGCGACAGCATCACGGTGGTGCTGGACCGCGACATCGACCTGTCCCGGGGCGACGTGCTGGTCGACGCCCAGGCGCAGCCGGCGCTGGAACGGGACTTCGAGGCGGACCTCTGCTGGCTGGACCAGCAGGCGCTGAATCCGGCGCGGCTGTACTGGCTGAAGCAGGGCACCCGCCTGACGCAGGTCCGCGTCCAGGCCGTGCGCACCCGGCGCGACATCCACGAACTGCGCTCGGTGGACTGGAACGGCACCCTGGCCATGAACGACATCGGCCGCGTGCAGCTGCGGGCCCGCGATCCCCTGGTGCTGGACGACTACGACGCGCAGCGGGCCACGGGCGCCTTCATCCTGATCGACACCGCCACCAACCAGACCGCGGCGGCGGGACTGGTGCGGCGCTGAACGGGGGCGCGGCGGGCTGGGGCGAATCCCGATGGGCACGCCCGGCCGCTTCATGTCAGAATGGCGCGAGGTGGCCGGCGTCCGGCCCGTCGCCGTGAAGCCGCATGCTCCGATTCGCCCATCAGAACCTCCGCCTGCCCTCCCTGGCCACCATCCAGGCCTTTGAATCGGCCGCCCGGCTGGGCTCGTTCGGCCGCGCGGCCGAAGAACTCTGCGTCACGGCCAGCGCCATCGGCAAGCGCATCGGCCAGCTCGAAGCCGCGCTCGGCCAGCCCCTGTTCGACCGCGGCAGCCGCGGCGTCGTGCTGACCGCGGCGGGGCACGAATACCTGGACCAGATCGAGACCGCGCTGCACCTGCTGTCGGACATCTCCCTGCACCGCCGCTCGCGGCCGCGCGAGCGCATCCGGCTGGTCACCACGCCCACCTTCGGGCACTACATCCTCGGGCCGCACCTGCACGAATTCACCACGGCCCACCCCAACGTGGACATGAGCGTGGTGCTGTCCATTCCCTACCTGGACATCGGCCCCACCCAGGCGGACTTCTGGGTGCTCGGCCGGCACCCGGGCCCGATCTCGGCGCGCCTGCCGCACCCCACCGTGTCCCCGGCCTGCTCTCCCGGCTATCTCGAACGCCATGGCGCCCTGCGCCGGCCCGCCGACCTGGCCGAGGCGAACCTGCTGCGCTGCCCGCTGGACCCCTGGAAGCCCTGGTTCGACGCCGCCGGGCTGGACTGGCCCGAGCCCGAGGGCGGCGTGAGCTTCTTCGACGTGGGGCTGGCGATGGCCGCCGCGCGGGCGGGCCAGGGCGTCATCATCGCGCGCCGCAGCCTGGCGGGCGCCTGGCTGGACGACGGCACCCTGGTGGCGCCGTTCGGCATCCGCGCGGCGCCCGATTCCCACTACTACCTGTGCCGCGAGGCCTCCACGCCCATGACCGGCGCCCACCTAGCGTTTTCCCTATGGGTCAAGGCGCTCTGCGCCCGGATTTCCCAGTCTTCCTAGGCCTCGCGCCGGGGTGCGGAATTTCTTTCCACCCTGGCCCGATGCAATTTCCGACAGCGCCGCGGGGCGACCGATAGACTTTCGGCCGTGCATGCACACATCGGCCGGCGCCTCCGTCGGCCGCATCGAGAACGGGAGACGACATGACATTCCACAAGACCTGCCTGGCCCTGGCCATCACCCTGTCCCTGGCGGCGACCGCCCAGGCGGCCGACACCATCAAGATCGGCGTATCCGGACCCTTCACGGGGGGCTCTTCCTCCATGGGCGTGAGCATGCGCGACGGCGTGCGCCTGGCCGCCAGGGACGTCAACGCCCAGGGCGGCGTGCTGGGGCGCCAGCTGGAGCTGATCGAGCGCGACGACGAGGCCAAGAACGAGCGCGGCGTGCAGATCGCCCAGGAGCTGATCAACCGCGAGCAGGTCGTCGCGACCGTGGGCTTCATCAACACCGGCGTGGCCCTGGCCTCGACCCGCTTCTACCAGAACGCCGCCATCCCGGCCATCGCCAACGTGGCCACGGGCTCGGTGGTCACGCAGCAGTTCCTGCCGCCCAAGTACGAGCACAACTACGTGTTCCGCATGTCGGCCGCCGACAACATCCAGGCGCCCATGATCGCCGCCGAGGCCGTCACCAAGCGCGGCTTCAAGAAGGTCGCCATCATGGCCGACTCCACCAACTACGGCCAGCTGGGCCGCGAGGACATGGAAAAGGCGCTGGACAAGCTGGGCGTCAAGCCGGTGGTGGTGGAGAAGTTCAACATCGGCGACGTGGACATGACCGCGCAGCTGCTGCGCGCCAAGGAAGCCGGCGCCGAGGCCCTACTGACCTACGGCATCGGCCCCGAACTCGCCCAGCTGGCCAACGGCATGGCCAAGCTCGGCTGGAAGGTGCCGCTGATCGGCAGCTGGACGCTGGCCATGGCCAACTTCATCGACACCGCGCGCGCCAACGGCGACGGCGCCCTGATGCCCCAGACCTTCATCCAGAACCCCAACACGCCCAAGCGCAAGGCCTTCATCGACGCCTACGTGCAGACCTTCAAGCCCAAGCACGACCGGATCGAATCGGCCGTGTCCGCCGCCCAGGGCTACGACTCGGTGCTGCTGCTGGCGGCCGCCATCGAGCAGGCCGGCAACACCAAGGGCGCCGACATCCGCGCCGCCCTCGAAAGCCTGCAGAAGCCCGTCGAAGGCGTGATCATGACCTACAAGACGCCCTACTCGACGAGCGACCACGAGACCATCGACGGCCCCGAACTGGTCTACATGGGCGGAGTGTCCAAGGGCCGCGTGGTCTTCGCCCACCCCGAGGACGAGCAGCGCAGCGTCGCCAACGCCGGCCAGTCCGCGCAGTAACTCCGCCGCACCGGCGCATCCCGCCGCCCGGCGGGGTGCGCGCTCCGATGCGCGGTCCCGGGGCGCAGCCGCCCCGGACGGCGCGTTCCCGCTGGAAAGAACATGACGATTTTTCTGCAACTGGCCTACAGTGGCGTGGCCCTGGGCATGATCTACGCGGTCATCGCCTTCGGCTACCAGTTGACCTACGCTACCTCCGAGACCCTGAATTTCGGCCAGGGCGACGCCCTGATGCTGGGGGGGCTGGTCGGCCTGACACTGGTCGGGATGGGCGTGAGCTACTGGCTGATGATCCCCCTGGTCTGCCTCTTCGGCATGGCGCAGGGCGCCGTGGTCGAGCGCGTGGCCGTGCGCCCCGCGATCCAGGCGCGCTCCGAATTCGGCTGGATCATGGCGACCATCGCCCTGGGCATCATCTTCCGAAACACGGCCGAGAACATCTGGGGCCGCGACGCCCTGCATTTTCCCTCCCCCGTGTCCGAGACCCCCTTCAGCGTGCTGGGCGCCAACATCCTGCCGATGGAATTGCTGGTGGTCGCGGGCGCGCTGCTGGTCATGGGCGCCATCGAGCTGTTCAACCGCACGTCGATCTACGGCAAGGCGGTGGTGGCGACCTCCGGCGACCGCGACGCCGCCGGCCTGATGGGCATCAACACCAAGCTGGTCATCACGTTTTCCTATGCGCTGTCCTCCCTGACGGCCGCCTTCGCGGGCGTGCTGGTCGCCCCGCTGACGCTCACCGGCGCCTCCATGGGCGCGGTGCTGGGCCTGAAGGCCTTTGCCGTGGCCATCGTGGGGGGCCTGAACAGCGGTCTGGGCGCCATCGTCGGCGGCCTGCTGCTGGGCGTCATCGAAACCACCACCGGCTTCTATCTTTCCACCGGCTACAAGGACGTCCCCGGCCTGATCCTGCTGCTGCTCGTCCTGACGGTGCGGCCCGCCGGGCTGTTCGGCAAGACCGCCATCAAGAAGGTCTGATCCCACCATGAACAAGAAGCATCTGCTGTCTTTCGCCGCGCTGGCCGCCGTGCTGGCGATGGTGCCGCTCGCCATCGACAACCCCTATTACCTGCACCTGATCGAGACCATCCTGATCTACGCCGTCCTGCTGCTCGGGCTGGACATCGTGGTGGGCTACACCGGCCAGGTGTCCCTCGGCCACGCGGGGCTGTTCGGGATCGGCGCCTACGTCGTGGGGACCCTGGTCCTGCACCTGGACATGCCGTTCTGGATCACCCTGCCGGCCGCCGTCGTGGTGACGGCGGGCTTCGGCGCGATCCTGGCCTTGCCGGCGCTGCGCGTGACCGGACCCTACCTGGCGATGGTGACCCTGGCCTTCGGCACCATCATCCAGATCCTCATCAACGAGATGGACTTCCTCACGGCGGGGCCCATGGGCATCAGCCTGGACAAGCCCATCGTGGCCGGCCACATGCTGAGCGGCCCCGAGTTCTTCTGGCTGGTGCTGGCCCTGCTGGCGCTGGCGGTGCTGTTCACCGAGCGCGTCGCGCGCTCGCACTACGGGCGCGCCTTCGAGGCCCTGCGCGACAGCCCCATCGCCTGCGACTGCATGGGCGTGTCGGTCTACCGCTACAAGGTCGTGGCCTTCGTCATCAGCGCCGGCCTGGCCGGCCTGTCGGGCGCGCTGCACGCCTATTCGGAACAGTACATTTCGCCCAACACCTACACCTTCGAACTGATGGTGCTGTTCCTGCTGGCCCTCATCATGGGCGGACGCAAGACCCGTTCGGGCGCGCTGCTGGGGGCGGCCATCATCGTGCTGCTGCCCAAGATGCTCGACGACGTGTCCACCTTCCGGCCGTTGGCCGTGGGCCTGGCGGTGCTGGTCACGACGGGCGCCGTCATGGCGGTGCGGCGCGGCCGCGCCACCCCCGCGCGCATGGCGGCGCCGGTGATCGGCGCCCTGGTCCTGGCCGGCGGGTCGCTGGCGCTGGAACAGATGACCGACTGGCGGCTGTCGATCTTCGGCCTGCTGATCCTGTTCGTGGTCTATTACCTGCCGGACGGCATCGTCGGCTTCGTGACGCAGGCCCTGGGCCGTTCCCGAGCGGTCCAGGACCAGGCCGGGCGGGCGGAAACCGCCCCGGCGGCCGAGGACGGCGGGCTGCCCGACGCCTCGCACGGCGTGCTGCTCGCCGTCGGCCAGGCCGTGATGCAGTTCGGTGGGCTCAAGGCGCTCAACGGGGTCGACCTGGAGGTCCGGCGCGGCACGATCCATGGGCTGATCGGGCCCAACGGCTCGGGCAAGAGCACCATGATGAACGTGCTGACGGGCATCTACGTGCCCACGTCCGGCACCGTGGTCTTCGCCGGCCGCGACCTGGCCGGCCTGACCTCCGCGCAGATCGCCGCGCGGGGCGTGGCGCGCACCTTCCAGAACGTGCAGCTCTTCGGTGAGATGAGCGCGCTGGAAAACGTGCTGGTCGGGCTGCACCATTCCTTCGGCAGCGGGCTGGCGGGCATCGCGCTGCGCACGCCCGGCTGGCGGCGCGAGGAACGGCGGGCCCGCGCCCGGGCGCTCGGGCTGCTGGAATTCGTCGGCCTGGCCTCGCTGGCCCACGAAGAGGCGCGCAACCTGCCCTACGGCAAGCAGCGCCTGCTGGAGATCGCCCGCGCCCTGGCGCTCGATCCCCAGCTGCTGCTGCTCGACGAACCCGCTGCCGGCCTGACGGCCCCGGACATCGAGGAACTGCTGGACATCATGCGCAAGCTCAAGGCCCGGGGCCTCACCGTCATCCTGATCGAGCACCACATGGACGTGGTGATGGGGGTCTGCGACGCGGTGTCGGTGCTGGATTTCGGACAGAAGATCGCCGAGGGACTGCCCGCCGACGTGCAGGCCGACCCCCGGGTCGTCGAAGCCTATCTGGGCGGTGAACAGGCGGGAGCGCAGGCATGCTGAAAATCGAGAACCTGGAAGCCGGCTACGGCAAGGTCAAGGTGCTGCACGGCATCAGCCTGGACGTGCCCGCCGGCAAGGTCGTGACCCTGATCGGGTCCAACGGGGCGGGCAAGACCACCACCATGCGGGCCGTGTCCGGCATGCTGCGGCCCTCGGCGGGCACCATCACCCTGGGCAACCGGGCGATCCAGGGCCTGGAGTCCCACCGGATCGCCCGCCTGGGCCTGGCGCACTCCCCGGAAGGCCGGCGCGTCTTCCCCACGCTGAGCGTCACAGACAACCTGTTGCTGGGCGCCTTTCCGCGCTTGACCGGCAGCCGCGCCCGAGGTGACGTCGCCCGCGATCTGGATCGCGCCATGGACCTGTTCCCGCGCCTGAAGGAACGGCGCGCGCAACTGGCGGGCACTCTGTCGGGCGGCGAACAGCAGATGCTGGCCATGGCGCGCGCGGTCATGCTCGATCCCGAGGTCGTGCTGCTCGACGAGCCGTCCATGGGGCTGGCGCCCATCCTGGTCGATGAAGTGTTCCGCATCATCTCGCGCCTGAAGTCCGAGGGTGTGACCATGCTGCTGGTGGAACAGTTCGCCGCGGCGGCGCTGGCGGTGGCGGACTACGGCTACGTGCTGGAGAACGGCCGCATCGCCGTCGAAGGCCCCGCGCAGCGGCTGCGCAACGATCCCGCCGTGGCGGCGGCCTACCTGGGCGGGCACTGAGCGGGCGGGCACTGGGCGTCTGCGGCGCCCATGTAGTGCTTCAGGCCGTCCAGGTCCAGCACCTGGACGGCGCCGTATTCGATCTTGAGCAGCTGCGCGGCTTCCAGCGTGCGCAGGGCCTGGTTGGTGCGCTGGCGGGAAATGCGCGCGAGGAAGCCGATTTCCTCCTGCGTGATTTCCAGGCGCATCGAATTGCCCGGGTACAGCAGCGGATTGAACAGTTCCGCCAGGCAGCGCGCCACGCGGGCGTCGGGGGCCAGCAGGCGGTCGTATTCGGCCTTGCCGATGAACTGCGCCACCCGCTCGTTCAACTGGTGCAGCAGGTAGCGGTTGAAGGGGATGCTGGCGTCCAGCAGCCAGTAGAACGTGTCGCCGCGCAGGCGGGCGATGGTGCTGCTGCGCAGGGCGATGATGTCGTATTTGCGGGCTTCGCGCTTCAGCAGCGAGCCTTCGCCGATCCAGCCGCCGGCCGACACCCCGGTCAGGGAGGCCAGCTTGCCGTCGGCGTTGCCCACCGAGACCTTCACCAGCCCGTCGAGCACGCCGATCCAGGCGCAGGCGATCACGCCCTTGTGCTCGACGATGGTGCCGGTCTCGACGTGCGCCACGGCGGTGTCCTGCAGGACGCGCGCCTGCTGTTCGTCGTCGAGCAGGTCGAACCAGGCGGCGCGCGCCGACAAAGCCTGAGTCAGATTCATGGGGACTTACCCTAGATCGAGATCGAATGTCATATGTGCGACAGTCGGAGCGGATCGCAGCCTGTACCTTAGTTCGCGACACCGCCCGTCAGAGGCGCACTGAAAGGCTCCGCGCTGTGCAGGATCCGCGCAAGGCCTAGGAGACATCATGGTACAGGAAACCACCGCCGCGACGACGTTCCCCGCCCTGCTGATGCACCATGCGCGGGTGCGCGGTTCGCGGCCCGCGATCCGGGAAAAGGACCTGGGAATCTGGCAGACGCTGACCTGGGCCCAGGTGGCCGCCGAGGTCCGGCGCGTGGCCTCTGGGCTGGCCGACCTGGGGGTCCCGGCTCTACATGGCGATGATGGCGGCCCAGTGCCTGGGGGCGATCCCCGTGCCGCTCTACCAGGACGCCGTGGCCGAGGAAATGGCCTACGTGCTGCAGGACGCCGAGATCGGCGTGGTGGTGGCCGAGGACCAGGAACAGGTCGACAAGATGCTGGAAGTCTCCGGCCGCTGCCCGGCGCTGCGCCACGTCGTCTACGACGACCCGCGCGGCCTGCGTCATTACGACGATCCTCGCCTGCTGGCCTGGGAATCCCTGCTGGCGCGAGGCGACGCGCGCGCCAGCGGCCGGCCCGACGAGATCGACGGCCGCATCGCCGCGATCGGTCCGGAAGGCACCGCCGCGATGTTCTATACCTCCGGGACCACGGGCAAGCCCAAGGGCGTGGTGCTCAGCCACCACGCGCTCATCGACCGGGCGCGCGCCATCGAGCGCTTCGAGGGCCTGACCGACCAGGAAGACGTGCTGGCCTACCTGCCGCCCGCCTGGATCGGGCAGAACATGTTTTCCTACACCCAGTTCCTGACCACGGGCTTCACCGTGAACCATCCGGAATCGCCCGACACCGTGTCGATCGACATGCGCGACATCGGTCCCACCTATTATTTCGCGCCGCCGCGCGTGCTCGAGGGCCTGCTGACCCACGTCACGATCCGCATGGAGGACGCCGGCCGCTTCAAGCGCTGGCTGTACCGCCGGGCGATGGGCCTGGCGCGGCGGGTGGGCGACCGCATCCTGGACGGCGGCGCGGGCGTCGGCCCGCTCGACCGCCTGAAATACGCCCTGGGCGACCTGCTGATCTACGGCCCCCTGCGCAACACCCTGGGCATGAGCCGGGTGCGCGTGGCCTACACGGCGGGCGAGGCCATCGGCCCCGACCTGTTCGTCTTCTACCGCTCCCTCGGCATCACCCTGAAGCAGGTCTACGGCTCCACCGAC
>OFTY01001410.1_pt1 | contig 10614 bp, 6 predicted proteins | sample 1775061 | NCBI WGS metagenome assembly OFTY01 (sample SAMN08195773, study PRJEB24354) | sludge metagenome | isolation source: sludge from phenol fed wastewater aerobic bioreactor B | place: India: Nagpur | collected 2016-09-16 | reverse complement strand
TTAAATCTGGCAAAATGAAAGCGGTAATATTAAAACGATGGCTGCCGGTATTATTCTTCACTGCGATGTTTACCAGTTGCGCCAGCAGCGGTAATATGTCGGTAGCACAAGTGGGGGTGTCAGGCAGCATTACTTACCAGACCTTTTACGATGAATTATCGCCCTATGGTACCTGGATCGATTATCCCGGATACGGGCATGTATGGAATCCGCATATGGACGGGGACTTCAGGCCTTACGCCACCAACGGGTACTGGAATTATTCGAATGAAGGATGGGTTTGGATGTCCAATTACAGCTGGGGCTGGGCGCCCTTCCACTATGGCCGCTGGTTGTATGACGATATGTACGGATGGTTGTGGGTACCGGGTTACAACTGGTCCCCGGCCTGGGTTACCTGGGGGTATGTGGATAATTACTACTGCTGGGCTCCGCTGATGCCGGAAGTCAACATCCGGGTACAATTCGGAGGATGGCGGCCTCACGATTTCTACTGGAACGTCTGCGCCCGCGATCATATCTACGACAGGCGCCTCGTGCTGCAGCATCCCAGTGTGGTTAACAATATCTCCAACCGGGTAACGATCATCAACAACTACAATATCACGCACGTTCACAATGAGTACTACGCGAAAGGTCCGGCAGTGAATGAAGTGGAAAGATATACCAACCGGAAGATAGAACCGGTGTCAATGAAGCAGGTGAGGAATATTGAACGGATGGAACAAAAAGGAAACCAGATGCGTGTATTCAGTCCGCAGGTGCAGCATCCACAACCGGCAGCCGTGAGCCAGTCGCCTGCAGGGCAACCGCAGCAGGTACAGCGCCAGGCGCAGCTTCCGCACCCTGCAAGGCAGGAGCCTGTCCGCCAGCCGCCAGTGCGGAATGAAGCTCCGCGGCCTCAGGCTGTTATGCAGCCGCATCCCCGGGAGTTCCGCCAGATGCCGGAGAGCAGTCCGGCCAGACCGGTACGTATGAACGACAAATGGCCTTCCATGGAGCGAAGCATGCAACGAAGCAACATAGAAAGATTGCCTGTGCACAGGGATAACGGCGGTTCCCCGCACCAGGGCGGAAGGATGCAGGGACGTAATAACAGGGGGCGATGAGCCCCCTTTTTCAATCCCGCAGAGGAATGTAAATGCTGATGTTCCCCACAGAATGATGCCTGGTGCCCGCCATCCACTCGCTGAGGGTTTTTTGCGTATAAGTGATCGTGAACCGGTTGATGCTGGTCCCGACTCCATAATCCAGTTGTATCGTACGGTGCCGCATGTTTACAGTTTGGTTGCCATAAACATCCATGAATGCAGGATTCCCTGATTGCAGGATACCCCCTTCCAGCAAAGCGTTATAGAAGATCAGGTGAGCCTGCGGCCGTGCGATGGTGTAGACCTGTATCTTTCGCAGTGCCCGGCTGCCGTCCGTTCTTCCGAAATAAGGATTGAAGAGGCCGAAGCGGATGGTGGAGATGGCGGATATCCCGTCATACATCGTGCCTGCCCTCAACGTGGCGCCTCCGGTCACTTCCAGCAGTTTTACCGGGTTCCACAGCATGCGTTCGTACGAGAGATTGTAGTTGAGTAAAGGGGAGTTGGGGACCTGGTACGTCCAGCCCATGGGTTGTTGATAATGGATCAGTTGGTGGAAGATGCTTTGGGTTTCTTTAGCGAGGGACCAGGGGCCGAGGATGCCGAATACCAGTTCGGAGTGCAGACTGTAGCGTTTTACGGGATTGCAGGAGGTGAGCCCGTGTGTGGCGAACAGCGCACCGGCATAAAAATAATCATGTTTCTGGAAAGCCGTATCGCTGATATCCTGTGGCGTAACCATCACCTGCATGATGCTCCATTCAAAAACATTCAGCGCTTTTTTTCCGGCACGGGGAAATATCCATTTGTCGATGCAGGTGGATGGTTTTTGTTTTACGTAGAAGTAGCTGATGTTGGTGCCATTGCTGTAGGCTTCGTCCGTACCTTTTCCCCATACGTTGAAAAAATCATCGTCTTCGTAAAGCCTTAGCGTTCCGGGCGCTTGTTCCATGATCTGCGGAAAGGCATTGCCGGTGCATAAAAGCAGTAGCAAACACAGGTATAAACGCTGCATAATGAAACAGAGGAATACAAATGCAAGGTAGAATTATTCTTTCATTGAATTGATGAGCGATCCGGTATACCGGATGATAGCGACTTATTATCGAAGAAAGAACTGTTTTATATTCGCTTAGTGAAGATATAATTTCAGCGATTCCTCTAATTCAACATCCATGTTGTCATCAAATACAAATTTATAGAGCTTTATTGTTTTATCATTATTGTAAAACATAAATGTAAAGCGATAAAGTCTCTTGCTATACGTAGCGATATCATTACCGATTTTTTTTTCTCCGATCAAACGATAGCTCGAAAACATTCCAGACGATTCGTTAATAAGTAGAAATTTTCTTTTAAGATTTAGTGAAGCAGAATCATTGGAGTTAATATTCTCATTGTCTGCCAATAAATATTCTATTGACTTGAATGGCTCTCCCTTATAAAGCGATTGAAAAATTTATCGGCGACTATTTTTGCCGAGGCGTCGATTGTACTACTTTTTATTGGATCATTCTTTTGATCATTACTTCTGATACATCCCAGTTGCAGTAATAAAATAATAGTGATCGGGTATTTCATGGGTAGAATTTTTATCATTCGTTATAGTGCCGCAATGGTACCAAGTTTTCTCCAGCGATTAACTGAGCGCTCAATCCTTTTGAACAGCCTGGATAACTGATTCTCTATTCTTTAGAGCAGTTTACAATCCGTCGAAAATGAGACTATCTATATTTTTACTTTTTTGACGCATTTGATAGTTATACTCGACAAGAAGAGCTGTTTCATCTGCATTAAAACAAATTAGATAGTTCACAAGCCGAGCAATTTCTCCGGATTTGAAAACCTCAATAATTGCCCAGTTCTTATTTTTGCAATTTGATTCTTTTTGTACCTGTTCCAGAAATTTCTACCTAATAGATGCCGTATTCATACTGTCCTGAAGAATTCCCCATATTGCCTTTGCTGAAGTGATACGATTATCATAAAGCATTTTTTCTTTATGGCTATCAGAAATACTATTATTTAAGACTTACAATTTGCTTTTTGATAAGATTTTTTTTGGCAGGAGGGAAAATATTATATGCCTCAACTGCTATCGATCTGTCATTCACGACCGTTCCTTTGAGAAAATCGAGGGTGCCATCATTGTCGATGTCGGTAATATTTCTGATGTCACCATAATAACTGGCAGCAGGGGTGTATTTAATATTTTTCTTATCAGTAATGTCAAATATGAAGTACAAGCTGTAGTTAACTGCTTTTCCTGCAGCGCTCTGCGTCTCAGCTATTACTACGATATACTTTCTGTTTTTCAGCCCGATTTCATAAATATTCATTGATTCTAATGACAGGAAACGGGGGTTGAACCATTTGAACATCAGATCGTTCATATGCTCTGATACAACATATCGTTTTCCATGCAGACTGAAAGCATCTGCTTTATCTCCATCATATTTGGAGAAATAAATTACGTCCTCATTATTTAGGTGGAGCATGTATTTGCTTTCGGTATCGATATCTGATACGATTTTAAAACTATTCGTTATTTTTTTTACAGAAAGGTTCTTTCTACCAGCGTTTCCCATTTCATAAATTTTCTGAAGTACGCGCTGCTCTTCATTTTGAAATAGAAGAGAAAATAGACTTATAACTATGAATGCTTTCATTTACCAAGTGTTTTTCAATTGTTTTTCAGAAATATTGGGATATGAAAAAGGATATGAAGCCCTTAGACTTGCTTCAGTTCTTTTCATAAATATTGTTCCTCCAGAAGTGCCAGTTGATTGATATAAATAGTCATAAGACCTTTTATTGACAGTGGTTGTTTTAGGTCTTGAGCCCAGATTATATATATCATGGCTAATATTTGTGAAGTCGAACCCTTTCTGCCAATAGTCTCTATTGGCTCTTGAATTTAGATCTCCGAAGTCTCTGCCGTGCCAAGTAGTACCGCCACCTGAATAGTCCTTTACGCTATTATCTGTTGTAGCAGCAGCTATCACGCCTGCGGTAACAGTTTCAAGCTTTAAAGAATTAATACCACTTGAGCCATAATCTTCAATTGTACTTCGTTCATTTGTTCCATAACCATAAACACCGCCTGCTTCTATAGCATCCAATACAGACTTATTCTTACCGAGAGTTGCAGCTCTGTTTTCAAGTACATCATATATGCCTGCTGCTTCTTCCGCAGTATAATTGCTTTGATCAGCTTCCGAATATACCGTCCCTAATATAGTTCTAAATTCTCCTGAAATTCCTAGATCGGTAAGATTTCCAGTAACGTTTGTGATGTGGCCAGTTTTATCCTTCTGAACAGACCCGCCATCCTCTACGACTTTTGCTCTGGCGTTAGAACCATTGTTCCCATCAGTGCCCAAGAATTTCCCTTTTCTGTTATAATAATCATCCCGAGGTGCCATCCCATCAGGATCAATGAACCTCATTGGATTATCAAACCCATAATTATAAGGAGAATGCCGACGCATTTTATCTACCAACGGATCCACCACATGCCACCTCCCAATCTGCTGATCATACATCCTCGCCCCATAATCATACCACTCCAGCCCGCTACCATTACCGAACTCCTTATGCTGCAATTCTTTCCCATTATAACGGTATTTATTCTCCAGAGTTCCGGCTGCTTTTGAGCTGATGCCATCCATAGTAAGCCCGTAAGGATAATAATGCGTCTCCTCCAGCAAAGGTCCCGGATTGGAAACCACCATCAGGTTATCAAAGTACACATCCTGCGGTGTTTCATTACTGGTATACACGTAGAGGAACCCACTTTGCTTCATAACCGCTTTACCCTGCGCTAAAGTCTGCAGCCGATCCGGCTGCGCCTGCACCTGTTTGACCCCACTATTTTCCTCCACTAATTTAAACTGATCATCGAACAGCACAAAATTCAAATACGCTTTCGGACGGTTCACCTGATTACCCTGCCCCGGCTCTTTTTCTTTAAGCCGTTGATATTCATTTCCATAAAAGCGCTCGGAGAACGGACTGGCCGTATTCCCTCCACCATGCACCCCTCCGGGCCGGCCGGATGCACTATTCCCCAGGGCCCTGATAAGCGCACTTGCCATACTGGCTGCAGATGCATCCGCCTTGCTACCAGTATTTCCTATAGATTTATAAAACGCTTTAACCCCGATGGCAATAGTATCACCAGCCATTACTCTTAGCACAATGGCGGGGCCGATCCTTTTGTCCGGATTGTTCCCGTTTAGCCGCGCTACGGAAGTATTGCCTTTTTCGTTAGGATAGCCTGCCGGTTTATTGACCCTGCTGTTATCAATGTTACTGAACAGTGCGGTTTCTGTAGCAGCACGTTGAGGTTCCATGGTGGCCATGTACATGGAGAAATTCGTCTGTTCTGTTAACACCACTCTCACGTTCCCCAAATGATCTTTTACCAGGTAATCGTACACGTAACTAAGTGGAAGACTGGTTGGGCGAACCACCCTCACACGGCCCTCTTCGTGTGCGAATTGTTGCAGGCTGTCGTTTTGGTAGATGAACGCTCCAACGTAATCCGTTACGACTGTACGTACGGGAGAAATTGTGCTGTCGATGACTGTTTTTCGCAATTTGGCCCCTGCCGCATCATATTGAAATGCAATAATGCCTTTACCGGTAATGAAGACGCTATCCGGAAGATTGAGGAAATTGTAAGCGATGCGACGGATGGATTTGTTATTGTCCAGTACCAGGTTACCATTCGCATCATAATTGTAATCAGCTGCGCCGGATTGATTGGCTGTTGTATTGGCAGAAGGTTCTTTAAAATCGCCTAATGTGGAAGCTTCATCATTAGCGCCATCCCATACGAATTTGAGCTTGTTACTATTGTCTAAGTAACCATAATGTAAGTCATCGATCGTTGCTGAGGAAGTGCCCTTCAGGCCCTGCTGGGTAAGCGCGATGATATTGCCGTTAGGGTCATAGGCTGATAAGGGATCGGTGCCATTCCCTACTTTCATGCTGAAATCTACAGTGGCGTGGGTCCAGGAGGATTCGTACTGATTGAAATCTGCTTTCAGCAACCGGTTAGACCGGTCATATCCGAAATCGTACTTCCGTTTAACCCCGTCTCCGGCAGAGCGCCAGATCATGCCTGCTATATTCCCGTTGGATTGTGGGGAAGCATAGCTTGTTCCGCTGATGACGGAGGCGGTTCTGTCATATGCCAGCTCGTATCCAAAATAATTGGTTGCGGATGCAGAGAGATAAGGCTGGTTCATGCCTGTTATCCAGCCACGGATATTGTAAGTATAGTTAAGCGTTTCGAGGTTATTGGCGAGGGTCTTCTTTTTGAGCTGTCCCAACGAATCATATTCCATCTGAACAACCGTTTTGTTCACGCCGTCATCGTTCAATTGTTTTCTGACAGCCAGCATTTTTCCTGCGGGATCATATTCATTCAGGGTTAGTATCTTTAGTTCAGGTGTTACACCATCCCTTGGATTTTTGTGATGAAGATAACTACTCAGCAGCTTCCCTTCAAAATCATATTGATTCGTTTTTATATCAACTCCGCCGACGAGGTTGTCTTCTATCGCCTGTAGCTCGCGCCCCTTCTCATCATAGTAGAGCGTACTGGTGAGCCAGGTGTCCGTACCCACCACTCTTGTTTTCTTGCCCGTAACCATGCCGCGTATAAGTTTGCTGTAGGTAGACGGCGTTTCCGCATATGGATTGGTTCCTGCACTCAGTTTGGAGAGATAGCTGGCGCTAAACCCCTTTACCCCGGGATAATCATAATTATCATAATAACTATAACTAAGGGGAGTGAGATCCACCACCTGTATGCCTGGCAATGGATTGACCGCAACAATGGTTTCTATCGTATTGATCAATGCGGGATTCAGCTGTGTTTCCATTTCACCGCTGCCGGAATCAAAACCTGACAGGAAAGTGATGCTGGTCCGGGCCTTGTACTCAGTTCTTCCGTCATGATAGCCGGTAGCGAGATTATCCGGCCCTGGTATTGTATAACTGATAGTTTGGGAAGACGTAATGGCATTCATGCTGCCCTGCAAGGTTTCCCTGGAGCTGTTGTTATTATACAGGGCATTCATAGTGGGACGATTTATTTCGTCATAGAAAACTACCGTCCATTTGTTTTGAGCTTTCTGGTTACCGTCCCTGGTAAACACAACCCGATCCCGGATGTCGTACACCATTTCAGTGGAGTCTCCCCCCGGCCCTTTTTTCACGATCATCCGGTTATTAACATCATACCGATATATAAAACAGAGTTCAGTCGCAATATCGTTGGTAATGACCCAGTTTGTTTTGATCAGGTTAACAGCCTTGGGAGGGATCACAAAACGAAGATTACCGATGATGTCATAAACATAGTAGGTGGAGAGCCAGCCGTCGTCGCCATCCGGGGCGCTGGCCTGCAATTCAACCCGCTTCAGTACGATCTTGTCGCTTTCATCTTTAAAGATAACGACCCTGCTGCCTTGTTCGTCTGTTGTCACTGTTTTGGTCAAAACCCCCGATTCGTACAGCCCGGTTTTGAGTGGTACGGCGTTTTCCTGGATACTCCATATCACAACATTATCGGCTGCGGTATTCAGGAGGTACTGGGTTTCCGCGAATTTATTGCCGATGGATTTCGCCCAGTTGTTCCCGGGAGCATTCGTTTTGAGCAGTCTGTTCAGAGGGGAGGCTTCAAAAGTATTTTCGCTGTAGAATACCTGTTCCTGCCCGTTGAACTGTGCGTTCATGAAAGTAGCCTGTTCGGCAAAGGGATTGTTTCTGAATGCGCCGTCCTGGGAGCCGGAAGAGGTACTGTAAGGAAGGTATTTGAATTGTTCTTTCCCAAAAAGATCATAAACTGCCGGAGTGATGATATCTTTCTTTTGACTGCTTCCCTGTTTGTCTACCGTTTGCAGCAATCTGCCAAGACCATCAAAGTATTGTGTAGACTGGCGGACCTCGTTGATGGTGCGGGCCGTGGCTTTGACGGTTGCCGTGTCGGTAACCGGCATCCGGGACGTCCAGGTGCGTACATAATTTGCCTGGCCGGTGACGGAATAGGCAGGGGGAGGGGATACCTGCGATTTCGCCGGTATAGTGACGATCAATGCAGGGAGCATTACGGTGGCTATATGTATGAATTTTACAGGCATATCATTCATTACAAATGTGAAGGATTGGATCATGGCGGTGTACAGGGTGTTCCTAATGTACAGGCAGTGGTACTGTCTTCAAAGTAATCGATGGTTTTGGAGCAATCACTGAATTCATAATGGTACTTACAGGAATATTTCCCGGTGCTGCTGTTGAATACACTGGCCGTGTACTTCTTAACACCGGTCTCGCAAACACCGTTCACGATCTTCTGGTTGACACCGGTACAGGGGAGCGGGCATGCAGACAGATTTGTTCCGATGACGATCCACCTTGTTTGATTATAGGCAGGACTGCATGGGTTTACATCGATTTGTTCCTGTTCCTGTTCTCCGGTGTTATTTCCTCCGCTTGTTTTGCATCTGATGGCTGTGGCGGTATTTTGCCATGCGGAAATATCCAGTTGACCAGGCAGGATCGTTTCCCCGTCAGCCCATCTCAGGCTGCGGTAAGTGGGGCTGTTGGGATTGATGTCGATCTGCTCATACTGCCGGATGTTCGTGAAGTAGGAGGGAGCTGCGGGACAGGGTTTTACCCTGTTGTTGCCGCCCGAGGAACGCCATACCGCTGTGTCTGCGAAGAATCCGGTATAGAAGTACCCGGCAGTTTTCTTTACATTTCTATTGTCGTCCCGTATAACTGACAATCTGCCGCTGTTGTCATATTCATAATATTCAACAATGTTATTGGGGCTACAGATGGCCGTTACGCCAAAGAAGGGATCAAATGTGTAAGTGGTCATTTGTGCCTGGGCAGGATACAGCCGCAATTCGTCAATGATCACATTTCCTGAAACAGTGACAGTGCTGACCGGGGATGGAAGCAGATGCTCGAAGTACTGCCAGCCATTCTTTACAGGCCCGGCGCTGGCGGTTACCCCGTTAACGCTGGCTGCCCCGGAGGATGACCAGTAAGATACGATATATGATTTCGCCGTATTCAGTCCGGCTTTCACAATGTTGCCACTGGATAGCTGATAGGATTGTTTGCCGGTTAAGGCCGCCGTAGCAATGCGTGCTGAACCGGATACGGACCAGTTGCCATCATTATTCGTTTCAAATCCAGTATAGGCTATATCAGCACTATCTGCATTAACGGCCTACGCTACCATATTGTTTCTATTGTAATCCCAGAGGAAGGATATTTTCTCTCCTGATTTCCTGGTAACGTAGGATATGGTATTATCCGGATTATATTTGGAAGTGATGACGCGCTGGAAGGCACCCGGCGTAAAAGCCGGTGATTTAGGGTAGGCGCTGGAAATGTTTAGGGCCGAAGGTAAAATACCGGCAGGATTTACAAACATCCTGAATTCCTGGGAGGGGAGGAACCCGGGATTCGTACGAGGAGACCGCATTTCATACAGCCGGTATCCGCCCTTAACCACCTTTCCGTTATTAAATGTAAATGTGGCTACCGGTTCGTTTACGAAAGCCTGCTTCATGAAATAGAAAATGGAATCGCCGTTATTCACGTCATTAAAATCAAAGGCATACCACGTCTCGTTCCTGATGAGCTCCTTTTTGCTATTCTTTGTTTCGGTAGCAGTTGAACTCACGTGATTCACATTATCATAGAAGTACGTAACAGTATCCGTCGATTTGCTGACGAGGGAAGCATAGTGCTCGGAAATCTTTTGATATTGCAGGATGGCAATATTCTGAATGCGATAGGAATTGAAGAAATAATAGCTGCTGGCGGGAGCAAGCAAGCGGGCTCTTCTTGAATTTATGTTACTGCCGCCGGCGGGCGGGGAAGAAGACGCCGGATCGCAAATATCCTGGTACAATACACTATTTAATACTCCTCCCGTGGAGAAATTATTTATGATCCGGCTTTTGTAGATGGTTCTTTCCCGTTGCAACAGCTCTCCTGCAGCATTGTATATCCTTTTTTCTTTTTCACTGCCGTTCAGGTAATTTTGAGGAAGACGCTTGAATTGCCATGCTGGATATACATCATATTGACTGGTCAGCGGAAGATTAGCCGTCTGTGAAATAGCATTTGCGTAAAAGCTGGAATCGGTATTGGTGTCATCATAGAATTCATATTCCGTATATCCGTTAGACACGCCTCTTCTTTTTTCAGCTACTGTTACATTCTTGTAACTGACATGGGATTCGCTGCCCGTTCCATGGTAAAGGTTGTGAGTAGAAATATAATAAAGCGGACGATTATTTGTAACACCGGTATTGCAAACAAAGGAGGAAATATCCAGCGATAATGTTGGAGGAATGTATAAATGGCCGCTGGAGATTTCTGTTCCGAATCGCTTATAATAGAGCTGTTTGAACAGGGTATCTTTCGCAACAGGATCGTAATTCTCGATACTTTTGACCCGCAATCCGCCAATAATACCGCTAAGCGA
>OFTY01001406.1_pt1 | contig 10627 bp, 9 predicted proteins | sample 1775061 | NCBI WGS metagenome assembly OFTY01 (sample SAMN08195773, study PRJEB24354) | sludge metagenome | isolation source: sludge from phenol fed wastewater aerobic bioreactor B | place: India: Nagpur | collected 2016-09-16 | reverse complement strand
TTGCTGGTGTCGTTGTCCTCCGGCTTGACCTTCAGCTTCTTGACGAGATCCAAGGCCTGCTTGTTCACCGCCTCATGGTCGCGCACCATGTCCTTGGCGAAATCCAGGACGTCCTTGTTCTTGGATTTCTTGAGCGCCTGCTTGGCCGCCTCGATGTCGATCGTGCCTGCCGTGTAGGCGATATGGGCGATCTGCGGGTCGGTTGGCTTGTCGGCGGCGCGCGCGAGCGGCGTGGCGGCGAACAACAGGAGCGTGGCCAACGCCGTGGTCGATCGAATAAGCATGAAACCTCCTTTGCCCGTGCGGCGCGGTGGCCCCGGGCGATGTTTCTGTTGACCGGAATTGGATGCCTCGCCGTCGAAAACGTTCCCGCTTCGGTGGCAAAAAGTTGGGGCGGCGCTCAGCCGGGCAGGCCGAGCCTGTCCATCACGGCCTTGGTCAACCGCTCGCAGCGCCGACCGGCAAAGGGGAAGGCGTCGAGCAGCACCGGGCCGATCTGCTCGTCCAGCGCCTTGCGCATCATGGCGCGCGCCCTGTGCAGCCTGGTCTTGACCGTCTCCGGCAGCAGGCCGAGCAACTCGGACGTCTCCTCGACGCTCAGCCCTTCGACGACACGAGCGATGAAGACCACGCGATAGACATTGGGAAGCCTCTCCGCCGCCTGCTCGACCAGCTTCAGAATCTGCCTCTGCGCCATCGTCCGCTCCGGATCGTCGCCTGGATTGAGGGGGAAGGGGATAATATCCGCCTGCGGGGCATCCACGGCTGTCGCAGGCACCGTCCTTCGTCTCTTGCGGAGCCTGCCAAGCGCCTCGTTGATGACGATGCGCGACAGCCAGGTGGCAAGGGAGGATTCGCCGCGAAAGGCATCGAGATGCTCGAAGGCCCGCACATAGGCCTCCTGCACCACATCCTCGGCTTCGGCGTCGTTGCGCATCACGCCGCGAGCCAATCGATAGAGCCGCTGGTTGTTTGCCTTCATGATGGCGCGAAAGGCTTCGCCGTCGCGGGCCCGCGCACGATGTACGAGTTGCATTTCGACGGCGCCCGTGGACACCGCAATCTTGGCTGCAGGCATGCGAACCTCCGCTTCACGTGGCATTCGATGCATGCGCCGATCAAAGGTTCCCGGCCAGTTGGTCGGCCAGCCGCTATTATATCGTTTCCGGTGCAGGCTTGCCCTCTTTTTGTGGATGCGATCCCGTTTGAACACAGCGGCACCGCTGATCGCGACGATTTTAGTGAAACGATGGCTGGCATTTTAAGGACCAAGGTGTAGATCGGTTCCATGATCGCTGGGGGTCCATGACGGGCCATCGCTTGGAGGATCATTGCCGATGCCTTTGCTCGACGCGCTCCGAGGTGGAATGACCGGGACCTTGTCGAAGCCAACGGCATCCGACTGAATCGCCATGGACTCCAGGACGGCCTTCATCGTCGTTGCGACCACAGTCGTCGCAAATGCCGGCATCTTGATGCTCATATCGCGGGACCTGCCGGCGATCCTGCGTCCGGCAATCAATTTCTGGCAGGTGGGAACGTTGCTGGTTGCGATCGGCTGCGCGCTTTTTGCGTTTGCCGCTCCGGTGCCGGTCGTCCTGATCCTGGTCAACAGCCTGTTCCTTCTCGGCCTGTTCGGCTACCACCGGGCCCTGGCGCGTTTCTATGGCGACACGCCTTCCGCCATCCATTTCGTTCCGGTCGTTTTCGGCGTCGCGGTGGTGTTCTGGTTTTCGGTCATGGCCGATGACTTCAAGGTTCGCGTCGCAGCCATCACCATCGCCTGGGTGTGGCTGATGCGCGAATGCGCCCGCACGCTGCGCAGCCGCAACGGCGACAAGGCAATGAGCCGCTCCGTCCTGCGCGTTATGTTCCTCGTGATGGCGGGATTTACCGTCGCGCGGGCCGCAGTCTACTTCACCAGCCCGCTACCGCCGGACTTCAATCCGACGACCGGCAACTCGTTCGTCAATTTCATCACGCCGGCCTTCATGGCCGTCCTGCCGGTCATTGGCACCACGACCTTCATCCTGATGTGCTCGGACAGGCTCCGCAAGCAGCTCGAGGTTGTTGCTTCCTATGACCATCTCACCGGCTTGGCCAACCGGCGCACCCTGATGCACACCGGAGTGAAGATGTTCGGCCGTGCACGAGAAGAGGGGATCGGCTTTGCGGTCGCCGTGCTCGATCTCGATCATTTCAAGGTGATCAACGACACTTACGGCCATGGCGTCGGCGACCAGGCGCTGATCTACGCGGCAAACAGGCTGAAGCAGTCCGCGCGGCGGGTCGATCTCGTGGCGCGCAGCGGTGGCGAGGAGTTCGTGGTGTTGCTCGACGATCTCGACGAGGATGGAGCCCTGGCCTCGGCCGAGCGAATTCGCGTCTCGGTGGAGACGGAGCCGTTCCAGGACGGCGCGGCGATCATCCCGATCACCGTGTCGGCGGGCGTGGCCGTACACCACGCCGGCGACGAGAGCTTCGACACGCTTCTGCGCCGCGCCGACCGCGCTCTCTACGAGGCGAAGGAAAGCGGCAGGAATCGTATCGTGTCGTCCAGCTTTGCCGTTTCCGGCGCGATGAAACCAGTTTTGCAAGACCTCGACAATAGCGATGTGGCGCGCAAGCCGGCCGGCAAGGCCCTGTCGGACGTTCCCGTGCTCAGGCCTGTCGGGTTGGATGCCGGATCGACTCGTCACGGCGGAAGACGCTGAACTGGAACGACTGGTTCGAGCCCCAGGGCGTGACGTGCGCATGGGGTCGTGAGCCGACCAGCTCGAAGCCATCGCCCAGCGTCCTGCCCAGGCTTTCGGCATCATAGCGTACGATGGGCAGGCCGCTGCACCGTTCCGGCCCGTCGGGTGCGAAGGTTGCCATCACGGCGTGGCCGCCAGTCCTCAGGGCCTGCTTCATCCGCTCGATGTATGAAACCCGGTCGTGTTCTTCCGTAAGGAAGTGAAACGCCGCCCGGTCGTGCCAGATGTCGTAGGTCTCCGGCGGATCCCAGGTGGTCGCGTCGGCCACCAGCCAGCGGACTTTGGCGGCCTGTGACCCCAGGCGAGCCTTGGCTGCATCCAGCGCGGCCGCGGACAGGTCGAGCACAGTGAGGTCCCTGAACCCTTTTTCAATCAGCGCGTCGACGAGCCGCGAGGCGCCGCCGCCGATGTCGATGACGGAAAGGTCCGCGTCCGGAGCTAGCTCGGTGATGATCTGCAGTGACGGACCGGGGCTCTGCTCGAACCAGGAGACCTCGGTCTCGTTCTTGTTGGTGTAGACGTTTTCCCAGTGTGACTGCCTGTCGCCCTGCATGGTTGTCTCCGGCTGAAGCACGCGCCGCGACGGAGTGAATATCCGCCGGCGGGCTCAAGCCTATCCTACAGCTTTGATTGCCGTCTTGTCGCCTTTTTGCAGGCGCGCGGTCGCCGCCAGCAGGTCTGTCTGGGTGATCAGGCCCAGTATCTGCTGCTCCTCGTCGGTGATGATGACCGCATGGCTGCGGCCGTCGGTAAGCACCGGCAGCAGCGCCATCGCCGGCGAACCCGGCCTGGCTGTTGGGGCGGGCGATTTTGCCGTACCTGCCGTGCCGGAAGCATGAGCCAATTCACGCAGCCCGACAATTCCGAGCAGCCTTTCATAGGCATCCACGACCGGCAAGGTACGGATGTTGTGGTCGAGCAGCAGCCGGCGAGCCTGCTCGCTCGAGGCGTCCTCGCCGACCACAATGACATCGCGGGACATTATGTCCTCGCAGCGCAAGGTATCGTGCCTGCGCACGATCGCCTGCAACTCGACCTGGCGCAGCAGCCTGTCGAGATCGTTGCGATCGATGTCGAACGTCTCGTCCAGCGTTTCCAGCGCCGCGTCGATATCTTCCGGCCGGAAGCCGACGCGCGTTTCCGCCGGCGGGTCGATGGCGCCCTGGCTGCTCTGCGGGACCGGAGCCGGCCCAAGGGGCTAGCTGCGCCGCGACAGGGCGTGGAAGCCATAGCCCAGGGCGACGAGCAGGGTGGCGTTGAGGGCCACCGGCATGAACGGGAACAGGAAACCTGCCTTGGCCACCGCGGGGCCGCCGAGAATGGCGGTCAGCGCCGCCGCGCCACCCGGCGGGTGGAGGCAGCGCGTGAACGACATGGCGGCGATGGCCAGCGCGACAGCGATGCCCGTGGCCATGATGGGTTCGTGTACGATGCGTGCCACGATCACGCCCATCAGCGCCGAGATGGTGTTGCCGCCGATGATCGACCAGGGCTGGGCGAGCGGGCTTGCCGGAACCGCGAACAACAATACTGCAGAGGCCCCCATCGGTGCCACCAGCAGTGGCACATATGGTCCATTGCCCAGGACGAGCGCGCTGATCAGGCCGGTCAGCGCGATGCCGATCAATGCGCCGACGCAGGCGAGAAGACGTTCGCGCAGCGTGGCGCCGGCAAGGATGGGGACGAAAAGTCGGAAAGCCATGACTTGTGGGAGTCCGCTGGGCGCGATGCCGAGGAGTGACTGTTGAGGACCGCATGGCATGGCGCGGCCCTGTTGCGTTGGGAAGCCAAATCGGTCCGCAAAAGCACGGCCCCGGAGAAAAATATTCTCACAGGCAATGGTGGCGGATGCCGGCCCGTGGCCGTTTTCTCAGCGTCCTGAACGACTTGCGGCGAATGGGGACTTTCGGTGCCTCAGGCCGCCGCGGCGGCCGCCAGTCCACGCGCAATATCCGCTTTCAGGTCCGCGACGTCCTCGAGCCCGATCTGAAGGCGGATGACAGGGCCGGCATAGGGGCCCTTGGCGACGACGCGGTCGCCGAGGAAGACCGGCACGGCGAGGCTTTCGTAGCCGCCCCAGGAGTAGCCCAGCCCGAAAATGGTCAGTGCATCGAGAAAGGCGTGCTGCTGCTTCTGGCCACCGCCGGCGAGCACGACCGAAAACACGCCGCTCGAACCGGAGAAGTCACGCTTCCAGAGCGCATGGTCCGGATGGCTCGGCAGGGCAGGGTGCAGCACCTGGGCCACACCGGGCTGCTGCTCGAGCCAGCTTGCGACGTCGAGCGCGCTGCGCTGATGGTGGTCGAGGCGCAGGCCCATCGTGCGCAGGCCGCGCAGCACCTGGTAGACATCATCAGGCCCGGCGCAGCAGCCGAGCGTGTTGAAGGCCTCGAAAAGCTTCGGCCAGCAGCGCTCGTTGGCCGAGACCGTGCCGAGCAGCACGTCGGAATGGCCAGCCGGATATTTCGTCGCCGCGTGGATGGAGATGTCGACGCCAAAATCGAGCGCGCGGAAATAGAGCGGCGTTGCCCAGGTATTGTCCATCATGACAATCGCGCCTGCGGCGCGGGCGGCCTTGGCGATTGCCGGTATGTCCTGGACCTCGAACGTGTTGGATGCCGGCGACTCGGTGAAGACAACGCTGGTGTTGGGCCTGATCAGCGAAGCGATGCCGGCGCCGATATGGGGATCATAGTATTCGACGTCGACGCCGAGGCGCTTCAGCATCGTGTCGGCGAAGTTGCGGGTCGGGTGGTAGACGGAATCGACGATCAGCAGATGGTCGCCCGCCGAAACGAAGCCGAGCAGCGGAATGGTCACTGCCGCCAGACCGGAAGGCACCATGATCGTGCCGGCCGATCCTTCCAGTTCGTCGATCGCCTGGCCGAGGGCGTCGGTGGTTGGGGTGCCGCGTGTCCCGTAGGTGTATTTCTGGCTGCGCGCGGCCATCGATGCGGCGTTGCGATAGAGCACCGTCGAGGCATGCACGACCGGCGGATTGACGAAACCGAAATAGTCATGCGGGTTGTTGCCCGAATGGGCGAGCCGCGTGTTGATGCCGATCTCGGAGCCGTTCTTCGCCATGGATGGAAGCCTTCTGTGACAAGGTTGCAGCCATAGTGCGGCCGAACCGGCCACGCAACCGTCCGGCATCCGCCAAAAGCCGGTCTTTGGGTAGGCCAATCCAACTGGCGATTGCTGGCAGCGGGGCGTGGCCCCGGCTATTGGAAGGCGAGCTGAAAAGGTATATAAAATATCCCTAATATAACTTCGGATGCCCTGACGGACGCCGTCGGATGCTCATTCCTGGCAGGCGCCCCGGTAGCCGCGCATTTCACCTTGTTATTCGCGCATGCACAAGGATGCGCCTAGCCACGGGGACCGACCCCCATGACCCACGCCAAACGGACGACGCAGCCGCGCGAGCCCGCCAATTGCAACTGCGCCTATGGCTGCCCATGCCAGTTCAATGCCTTGCCCACCTACGGGTTCTGCCAGGCGGTCGCGGGAATGGAGATCGAGAGCGGCCATCATGGCGAGACCCGGCTCGACGGGCTGCGCTTCGTCGGGATTTTCCGTTGGCCGGGCGCCATCCATGAAGGCAAGGGCGAGGCTGCGGTGGTCATCGACGAGAAGGCGACCGAAGCCCAGCGCGGGGCGCTGCTTCGCATCCTGAGCGGCCAGGACACCGAGCCTGGCGCGACCATATTCCAGGTCTTCTCGACAACTCTGGAGACGTTCCACGAGCCGATCTTCGCTCCCATTGATTTCACCGTCGACGTCGATGCGCGCACCGGGCGGTTGCATGTCAGGGGCGTGACCGATGGCCATGGCGAGCCGATCAAGAACCCGGTCACGGGCGCCCAACACAGAGCCCGCATCGATCTCCCGCGCGGTTTCGAGTATTCCATCGCCGAGATGGGGCGTGGCTGGACCCGCGCAATCGGTCCGATCAAGTTCGAGCTCGCGGATTCGCACAGCCATTTCGCCAGGCTGCATCTGACGCAAAGCGGCGTCGTGCACTGACGCGATGGGCGCCACCCGGCTGGAAACGGTCCTGCGACGCGACCGCGTGGTGGTCGCCGCCTCGCTCGCCGTCATTGCCGTGCTCGCCTGGGCCTATGTGATTTGGCTTGCCGGCCGGATGGGGATACCGGCGCCCCAGGGGGCGGCCGACATGGCTGGAACGGACATGGCGGGCATGGACATGTCCGGCATGAAGGCGTCCGGCATGGATATGAGCGCCGCGATGGCGCCGGGCTTCCAGGCATGGACGACGGCCGACTTCACCTTCACCTTCGCCATGTGGACCGTGATGATGATCGGCATGATGACGCCATCGGTGGCACCGATGCTGCTGCTCTATGCCGGCGTCGGCCGCAAGGCCGACGAGAGCGGCCATCCCATCGCCTCGACAGCCTGGTTCCTTGCCGGCTACCTCGCCGTGTGGGCGGGCTTCAGCATCCTGGCCACGATCGCGCAGTGGTTGCTGACCAGGCTTGCCTTGCTGAACTCTGCCATGGTTGCAAGCAGCGCGGTGCTCGGCGGCGCTATCCTGATCGCCGCCGGCCTCTATCAATGGACGTCGATGAAGGGCGTCTGCCTGCGCCAGTGCCAGGCGCCGATCGCCTTCCTGGCAAGTCACGGCGGCTTCCGCTCCTCGCCGTTCGGGGCGTTGCGGCTCGGCATCGCACACGGCGCCTACTGCCTCGGCTGCTGCTGGGTCCTCATGGCGCTGCTTTTCGTCGGCGGAGTCATGAACATTCTCTGGATCGCCGCCATCGCCTTCCTCGTCCTGCTCGAGAAGGTCGTTCCGGCTGGACAGTGGATTTCGCGCATCTCGGGCACGCTCATGGCTGTCGCCGGCGTCTGGTTGCTTGCCGGCGCACTCTGATGCCTGCCGCTATCTCCAGGGTTTGCCGGCTCGGATGGCGATTTGTCTTGCCAGCGACTGGGTTTGCCCTTGGCCGGATCGTTTGCGGGTAGCGTTTTCCAAACTCCCGCCGTTCCGGTCATTTTCCTTGACCTCACGGGAATAATCGCCTTCGATGCTCTGCGTGAATGGGAGGCGGGCGCGTCCGCAGGGATGCGCGTTCCGGAAATGGGCGGAAATGGACGCTGCGTTCACGCGGGAAAAAAATCAGGGTTTGCCTGAAGAACAGAAAAGGGTCTGTGGGTCATGAAACATATTGCAATCGGCATTCTTGGCGCCACCGCGCTCGGGTTCATGGCGTCGGCGGCTTCGGCCGGCACGCTGGATACCGTGAAGCAGAAGGGCTTCATCCAGTGCGGCGTTTCGACCGGCCTGGCGGGCTTCTCGGCGCCGGACGACAAGGGCGACTGGAAGGGTCTCGATGCAGACTTCTGCCGCGCCGTAGCGGCCGCTGTCTTCGGTGACGCCACCAAGGTCAAGTTCACCCCCCTCAGCGCCAAGGAGCGCTTCACCGCGCTGCAGTCGGGTGAAATCGATCTTCTCTCGCGCAACACCACCTGGACGAGCAACCGCGACAGCGCGCTGGGCCTGAATTTCGCCGGCGTCACCTACTATGACGGCCAGGGCTTCATGATCAACGCCAAGAAGCTCCCGGGGGTGAATTCCGCGCTGCAGCTCTCGGGCGCTGCCGTCTGCGTGCAGAGCGGCACGACGACCGAGCTCAACCTCGCCGACTACTTCAAGAAGAACAAGATGGAGTACAACCCCGTCGTCTTCGAAAAGCTGGAAGAGGTGAATGCCGCATATGATTCCGGCCGCTGCGACGTTTACACCACGGACCAGTCCGGCCTCTATGGCATCCGCCTGACCCTGGCCTCTCCGGCTGATCATGTGGTGTTGCCCGAGATCATCTCGAAGGAACCGCTTGGTCCGGCCGTACGCCAGGGCGACGACCAGTGGGCGCATATCGTGCGCTGGACGTATTTCGCGCTGCTCAACGCCGAGGAGGCCGGCATCACGCAGGCCAATGTCGATGAGATGAAGACCTCGAACGACCCGAACATCCAGCGTCTGCTGGGGACCGAACCGGACGGCAAGTATGGCGCCGATCTGGGCCTCTCCAACGACTGGGTCGTGAACATCGTCAAGGCTGTCGGCAACTACGGTGAAATATTCGAGCGCAATGTCGGCGCCGGCAGCCCGCTCAAGATCGCGCGCGGCATCAACGCGCTGTGGACGAAGGGCGGTCTGCAATACGGTATGCCTGTCCGCTGATCGAAATGCGATCCGGGAGGCGGAATGGCCTCCCGGTTTCTCTTTTCAGGGGATGGTCCATGGCTTCGCAGGAAATCCTTCGCGGGGAGCCGAGTCGCGGCTCCTTCATCAATGATCCGAGAGTACGCAGCCTCTTCTTCCAGGTGCTGGTCGTGCTGCTTCTGGTTGGCTCGCTCTACTGGATCGTCAACAACGTCATCGACAATCTCCGGCGGCTGCACATCGCCTCGGGTTTCCAGTTCCTCGGGAGCAGGGCCGGATTTGACATTTCCGACACGCCGATCGCCTACACGTCGGATTCGACCTACGGCCGCGCGCTCGTTGTCGGCTTGCTCAACACCATCATCGTTGCCGTCGCGGGCGTCATCACCGCCACGATCATCGGCTTCGTCGTCGGCATCGGCCGGCTGTCGCAGAACTGGCTGATCCGCAAGATCTGCACGGTCTATGTCGAGATATTCCGCAACATCCCGCCATTGCTGGTCATCTTCTTCTGGTACTCCGGCGTGCTGGCCGTGCTGCCGCCGCCGCGCGAGAGCATCCATCTACCCTTTGGCTCGTTTCTGAATCAGCGGGGCTTCTATTTCCCGCGCACCGTCTGGGGCGAGGGGAGTTGGTTGATCCTGGTGGCGCTGGTCCTCGCCATCGCCATGGCATGGTTCGTGGCGTATCGTGCGCGCCAGCGTCAGATGGTAAGCGGTCAGCGGTTTCCGGTGTTCTGGACGTCGGTCGCACTGATCGTCGGCCTGCCGCTGCTTGCCTTCCTGTTCAGCGGCATGCCGCTGACCTTCGATTTCCCGAAGCAGTCGACCTTCAACCTGACTGGCGGCTTCCAGATCAAGCCGGAGTTCCTGTCACTCTACATGGCGCTTTCCTGCTATACGGCCGCGTTCATCGCCGAGATCGTGCGCGCCGGCATCAAGGGCGTGAGCAAGGGCCAGAGCGAGGCCGCCGGCGCGCTCGGCTTGCGTTCCGGCCCGATCCTGCGTCTGGTGGTGATCCCGCAAGCGATGCGCATCGTCATACCGCCGCTGACCAGCCAGTATCTCAACCTGACCAAGAACTCGTCGCTGGCGATCGCCATCGGCTATCCCGACCTCACCGCCACCGCGGGTACGGTGCTGAACCAGACCGGGCAAGCGGTCGAGGGCGTTTTCATCATGATGATCGCCTATCTGGTGCTGAGCCTCGTGACGTCCTTCGTCATGAACATCGTCAATGCCAGAATGGCTTTGGTGGAGAGGTAGGGCGATGCAGGAACACGACATGTCCTGGGTGCGCACCGAGATGGCGCTGGCGCAACCGGCCCCGGCCGGCGAGCGTGGCCTCTATGCCTGGGTGCGCAAGAACCTGATCGCCACGCCGAGCGACACCATCCTTACCATTCTGGGTATCGTCATCGTCGCCTGGATCCTGCCGCAGGCCATCAACTGGGCCTTCATCAACGCGCAGTGGACCGGGCCCGACCGCTCGGTCTGCGCCACCGTTGCGCAGGGCGGCATACAGCCCGACGGCTGGACCGGCGCCTGCTGGGCCTTCGTCAATGCCAAGTTCGGACAGTTCATGTTCGGCACCTATCCGATCGAGGAGCGTTGGCGGCCGATCCTGGTCGCCATCCTGTTTGTCGCGCTGCTCGCGCCTCTCCTGATTCCGCGGGTTCCCC
>OFTY01001405.1_pt1 | contig 10629 bp, 8 predicted proteins | sample 1775061 | NCBI WGS metagenome assembly OFTY01 (sample SAMN08195773, study PRJEB24354) | sludge metagenome | isolation source: sludge from phenol fed wastewater aerobic bioreactor B | place: India: Nagpur | collected 2016-09-16 | reverse complement strand
ATCGGCTTCGCCCCAAAGTATTTTACAATCGGCAGGCACCTGTTCACCTGTTCTGATCAGTATAAGATCACCGGAATGCAGTTGATCGCTTTCGATCGGGAAAATATGTTCCTGGTGCTGATCATCATAGGTAAGCATATTGGCCATCACTTTCTGATTAACCGCCAGTTTCTTCAAAGCACGCTGGGTTGATTGCAGCGAGGCTTCTTCCAGGTAATTGCCAAGGAATACCAGGGTAATGATAGTGGCAGTTGTTTCATAGAACATATAATCCTGTGCCTGCCCGATCAATGTACCATATAAGCTATATACAAAAGAAGCAGCGGCGCCCATGGCCACCAGCACATTCATGTTGGGAATGCCATTGCGTAAACTCTTCCAGGCGCTTTTACCAAAGAAAAGCATGCCCGCAATAAATACAGGGAGGGTAAGCCCCAGTTGAACCCAGGGGTTCATCAGCCAGTGAAGATGCAGGCCAGGGATCATGTGCAACCATAGAACGGCTGTAAAAGGCAGGCAGAACCAGAATCGCTGAAGATGAGAAGAAAAAAAGCTGCGGGATGTTTCCTCATCATGATCATGGCCGTGTCCTTTATGGGCAGCATGGCCATTGCCGGTTACTTTATAACCGAGGTCGTGGATGCCTTTGGCCAGACCGGCAGTTGTATGATCATTATGAAGATTAAAACTCACATCTCCGGTGGCAAAATTCACCCGCACTTCTTTCATCCCTTCCTTTTCCAGGTATTTCCGGATGGTAAGGGCGCAATTGGAGCAATCCATTCCGTCTACTTTCCATTGAATCTTTTCCATGATAAATCCTTGAGTGTATAACAAAAGCGGCTTGTGCTTGTTGCAAATTTACCATGCGATAAGTACGGAAGGAAGCAATATATTGGCAACGAGGTTGCTATTCGTTTACATTTGCGGTATGGAGCTGATTTATTCATTGGAAACCATTGCAGAAATTGCAACCCGGTTTTGGAAATTAAATGAGGGGTTCACCGTATTCGCCTTTCATGGAGAAATGGGTGCTGGCAAAACCACGCTTATTCATGCTTTATGTGAAGCAAAAGGCGTAAAGGAAGTGATGGGCAGCCCCACTTTTGCCATCATTAATGAATATGGATTTAAAGAAGGCACCAGTGAAGCCGGAAAGATTTTTCATATCGACCTCTACCGGCTTCAGGATGAGGAGGAAGCTATCAGGGCCGGTGTTGAAGATTGCCTGTACAGCGATCATATCTCGCTGGTGGAATGGCCTGAAAGGGCACCTGGTATTTTTCCTGACAACACTGCACATATTTATATAAATGTGGTCAATTCAAGTACCCGCAGGCTCAGAATAGACAGGAATTAGTTATTTTTGAAACCGGCCTTAATGGCTTCAATCAATCGTTCATGAGCCAGCAAAAACCCCGGATAAGCACTTCCTTCAGCTACGAAACCTTAGAGGAAACGCTTGATATCAAACCGAAAGCAGAAGGGATGATGATCGGCATTCCAAAGGAGATCGCTTTCCAGGAAAACCGGATCGCGCTGACGCCTGATGCAGTGAGTGTGCTGGTGAGTAATGGTCATCAGGTAACTATCGAACATAATGCAGGCGATGCATCCCATTACCGCGATAAAGACTACAGTGAGGCTGGCGCCAAGATCGTGTATGACAGGGCAGAAGTTTTTAAATCGCCCATCCTCGTCAAAAGTGCACCCGTTATTGAAGAAGACCTTCCCCTGATACAGCAAAACCAGGTGATCATTTCGCCTATACATCTTTCCGTGCTCAAAGCCGAGATACTGGAAACGATGATGGAGAAAAAGGTCACTGCCATTTCATTTGAAAACCTGAAAGACGATAGTGATTCCTATCCCATCGTCCGCAGCATGAGCGAGATCGCTGGTAGTGCTGTAATGCTGATCGCTGCGCAATACCTGAGCTCTGCCAATCATGGCAAGGGCGTGTTGCTGGGAGGTATTTCCGGCATAGCTCCTACCAAGGTAATTATTATCGGGGCAGGCATTGTGGGCGAATATGCGGCAAGGGCTGCTTTGGCATTGGGAGCATCGGTAAAAGTGTTTGATAACAGTGTGTATCGCTTAAAAAGACTGCAGAATAATATCGGCCATCGTTTATGGACTTCGGTGATTGAGCCGCGTATGCTGGCCAAGCAATTAAAGACCTGCGAAGTGGCAGTTGGCGCTTTGGGTTCTGAAAGCGGAAGAACCCCAATGGTGGTAACAGAAGAAATGGTAAGCAATATGCGCCCCGGTTCTGTAGTGATAGATGTGAGCATTGACCGCGGCGGCTGTTTTGAAACATCAGAGATCACCAGTCATGAGCATCCTATCTTTATGAAATATGGGGTGATACATTATTGCGTGCCGAATATTCCTTCCGGTTTTTCCCGCACTGCTTCGCATGCTATCAGCAATGTGCTTATGCCGCTGTTGCTGGAAGCAGGTGAAGAAGGAGGCTTTGAAAATCTTGTATGGCACAGGGTGCATCTGCGCAGCGGGATCTATTTATTCAAAGGAGCACTTACCAATTTTTACCTGAGCGAACGGTTCGATCTGAAATACACCGATTTGAACCTGCTGATCGCCAGCCAGAGATGAACAGAATGTTAACAATCCCTTCCCCGGTTTTTTCGTACCTTCGCGGCAATGAAAAAATGGATTGCCACATACATTTTATTCGTTAGCTGTATTATTTTCTCCATAAGTGGCACTGCAAACAGTGGCCAGCAGTTTTTTTCTTACTGCAATGTAAAAAGCTCAGCCACCCCAAAAGCAAAAGTATTTCATTCAAAATTCTTTTTAAAAAACAAGAAGGCTCATGAAGAACGGCCGGATGAATTCTGCCGCTCTCTTACCAGTACGCATGCCCAGTGTTTTTCCCAGGTCACTCTTGTTATACCTGAGGAATATCCTGCTATGTTTCCGGGCACAATTGCTCCGCGATCAGTTGCAGTGCCAGGAATGGTAGTGCACAAAGGATACCTTCTTCATTTGTTTCCCTCTCATTATTTTTGGTAAGACAGGCTTGTATTGATGATTCTTCCGGAATAATGATGGAAGATGCAGAAAGTTTTAATCATCCCTGTAACGTATTTGCGCGATACCGGGATTGGTGAATCTGCCGAAGACTAATGCAGGCAGATATTTGTGAACGTGTAAATCAATCCGATGCTTCATTTACCTCATCTGATCACAGACCTCGGCCTTATACTTGGGGCAGCAGCAATTATTACTATTATATTCAAATGGCTCAAGCAACCCCTGGTGCTTGGCTATCTTATTGCCGGTTTTCTTGTAGGGCCGCATTTCACCGTGTTCCCCACTGTTGCCGAGGTAGAAAACATAAGTGTCTGGGCAGAGATCGGGGTTATCATCCTTTTATTCAGTCTGGGCCTTGAGTTCAGTTTTAAAAAATTATTAAAGGTCGGTACACCCGCTTCCGTTACAGCAATTGTGGAAGTAATGTTCATGCTGATGATCGGCTATGTGGCCGGCTCGCTGATGGGCTGGTCAAAAATGGACAGTATTTTCCTGGGTGGTGTGTTGAGTATTTCTTCCACAACCATTATCATCCGGGCTTTTGAAGAGCTGGGTGTGAAGGGACATAAGTTTGCCGGTCTTGTATTTGGCATCCTGATCGTGGAAGACCTGGTAGCGATCGTGCTGATGGTATTATTATCAACGCTTGCAGTGAGTTCACAGTTTGCCGGAACAGATATGCTGATGTCTGTGGCCAAACTCGTGTTCTTCCTGGTATTATGGTTTATCTCCGGCATATTTTTCCTGCCTACTTTCTTGCGGAAAGCAAAAAAGTTTATGAACGATGAAATGCTGCTGATCACTTCGCTGGCATTGTGTATCCTGATGGTTTGGCTGGCAACGATCGTAGGGTTTTCACCGGCATTGGGTGCATTTATCATGGGCTCTATACTGGCAGAAACAGTGTATGCAGAGAAAATAGAACACCTGATCAAACCGGTAAAAGACCTGTTCGGCTCAGTGTTCTTTGTATCAGTAGGTATGATGTTCGATCCGCAGATGCTGGCTAAATATGCATTGCCGGTGGTGCTGATCATTGTGGTAACGATCATTGGTAAAGCACTCAGCACAACAGCAGGTGCGCTTATCTCCGGCCAACCACTGAAATCTTCTGTGCAAGCAGGCATGAGCCTTTCACAGATCGGTGAGTTCTCCTTTATTATTGCTACCCTGGGTCTGACACTAAAAGTGACAAGCGATTTTCTTTATCCGATCGCAGTGGCAGTATCCGCTATTACCACTTTCACAACCCCCTACATGATCAGGATATCTGAACCATTATATGAGTGGCTTCAAAGAAAATTACCTGTTTCCTGGACAAGTGCCATACACCGTTACAGCAGCCGTTCGCAAACGATCTCCAGTTCTACAGACTGGCAGGTGTATGTAAGAAGCGGAATGGTGAATACAGTGCTGGTGTCTGTTATTACAACAGCGATCGTCATGTTATCGTCCCATTATCTTCTTCCTTATACGAGAACAAGGTTGGGAGATAATACCTGGACCACAGTTATCGGCGCAGTTTGCACACTTGCTTTTATGGCGCCATTCTTATGGTCACTGGCGGTGAAGCAGCACCGGAAAGACCTGGTGGAGAAATTCGTAAGTCAGAATAAGTACCGCACAGGTATGTTATTGCTGCAGTTATTCCGCACAGCGATCGCTATTTTCCTGATCGGGTTCCTGCTCGACAGGTTCTTTTCGCCACAGATCGCATTTATTGTAACAGTAGTGATGTTGCTGTTGCTGATCATTTTCTCCAAGCGCATACAGCTTCTTTATAGCCGCATACGCACCCGCTTTCTTGCCAATTACAATGAACGGGAAGAACAAAAGGCAAAAAAGGATATGCTGGCTCCCTGGGATGCGCATATAGCAGAATTCGTTTTATCACCCGATATGCCGGGAGTAGGAAAAACACTGAAGGAACTTGCCTGGAGGGAAAAATACGGGCTCAATGTTGCCATCATCGAAAGGGGTAACATGATCATTAATACACCCAAACGTGATCAACGCATTTTCCCTGGCGATGCACTATTTATGATCGGTACTGATGATCAGCTGGACCAGTTCAAAGCCGATATGGAAGCCGGAAAATCACTGGTGGCAGAAAAAAAACCGATAGAAGTGGTACTGGAACATTTTAATGTGACTGATGATTCCGTGTTTGCCAACAAGAACATACGGGAAGGCGAAATCCGTGAGAAGATACATGGCATAGTAGTGGGAATCGAAAATGAGAACGGCCGGATCGTAAATCCTGACTCTTCTTACGTTATACGCCCCGGGGATACCGTTTGGGTGGTTGGGGACAAACTAAGATTATTGTCCTTGCAGAAATCCAAACAACTTGTTTAAAATTCAAACAAGGTTAAAATCTACTCATAAGCCCCCCCTCCCCCTTCTTCCCACCTTCCCGGTAAAAACTTACCGGTAAGCCCGGAAGAACGGGAAGGGAGGCTGAGAATTGAACTTACTTTCCTGATCTGTGATCAGCGTTAACCAATCATTTTTTGCCCGGTCTCCAACAAGATCGGGCCTTGTTTTTCATGTTCATTTTGAACTGGTTACAAAGTTAAACTGCCTGATCTCCAACGTTTAATAAAAATATTTTTCTGTAAATTCTTAATTAAACGTTTGTTTAAATTTAAACAACTGTTTAATTTGCGGCGGATTTCAACCACAGTTATTATGTCAGCATACAATGAAAAGCAGGTACAGATCATGGAGGCGGCAGAAAAGCTCTTCGCTGATAAGGGTTTCGAGGGAACTTCTGTCAGGGATATAGCTGAAGATGCTGGAGTGAACCAGGCCATGATATCCTATTATTTTGGCTCCAAGGAAAAATTGATGGAAGCCATGTTTACTTATCGCGGCACTTCGTCCTTATTACAGTTGGAAGAAATGGTGCAGGATAAGACGTTAACTCCTATTCAAAAAGTGGAGAAGCTGATTGACCGGTATATTGAAAAGCTGTTGACCAATCAATGTTTTCACCGTGTTGTGGTAAGAGAACAGATGGTCAATAATAACGGGTTTATCGCGGATAAGCTGCAGGAAATAAAAAGGCTTAACCAGGCGCTGATCAAAGAACTGATCGCCCAGGGTCAGCGCAATGGTGATTTTAAAAAGCATGTAGATATCCCCTTGCTGATGATCACCCTCGTGGGGACTGTAAGTCACCTGATTACTACCCAGCATTTTTACCGTGAAATAAATAATCTCCAATCGCTGACAGAAGAAGAATTTCAAAAGCATATCCGGAAGAAATTAAGTCATCACCTGAAAGCAATATTTAAAGCAACATTGATGTATGAACAATAAAGTAATGCTCCTGTTGGGAGCTGTGATCCTGATGGCCTGTACCGGGCTGCAGGCGCAGGAGAAAAAATCCCTGAGCCTGTCCGAGGCGATCGATCTCAGTATCAAGAACAGTCACCAATTGAAGAACAGCGAGGCCAAAATTGAAGAAGCAACGGCTGCATTGAAGGAAGCGGTAGATAAAAAATTACCTGACGCAAGCGTATCCGGCTCTTATTTATGGCTCAATAACCCTAACATCACCATGAAAAACAAGTCCGATAACGGTGGCGGTTCCGGCAGCTCTGAAGAAACTCCCAAAGTGAACCAGGTGATGTATGGCCTTGCCAATGTATCACTGCCCATTTACCAGGGGGGACGGATCCGGTATGGGGTCGAATCCTCCCGTTTGCTGGCAGAAGCTGCCAAACTGGATGCGGATTATGAAAAAGATGAAGTGATACAGAATACCATAGAAGCTTATATCAACTTATACAAGGCTGGTGCTGCGGTAAAACTGGTAAAAGAAAGTTTGGCTCAATCGCAACAGCGAGTAAAAGAATTTTCAGACCTGGAAAAGAACGGGCTGCTTGCAAGAAATGATCTGTTGAAAGCAGAATTGCAGGCTTCCAATAAAGAGCTTTCGCTGGTTGATGCGCAGAACAACCTGCAACTGGCCAATGTGAATATGGACCTGCTGTTGGGCCTGCCTGATCAAACACAATTGGAACTGGATACTGAGTTGGTCAATCAACCAGCCCAATTACAGCCGCTCGACGCTTACGTGCAATCAGCGCTTACCAACCGGAAAGATGTAGCTTCTCTCGATTTGCAAAAGAAATCTGCAGAAAGCAGGGTGAAATCTACAAAAGGGGAAATGTATCCAAGTCTTAATGTAACCGGCGGTTATGTGGCTGCCAATATTCCCAATTTTATGTCGGTGACCAATGCCGTGAACGTGGGAGTAGGTGTTTCCTACAATATTGGGTCACTCTGGAAAACAAAAGCAAAAGTGCAGCAAAGCGAAGCGAGGGTAAAGCAACTTGTAGCGAATGAAGCTTTGCTTAATGACCAGGTCCGCTTGCAGGTAAACAAAAATTACCTCGATGTTCTCAGTAATCAGAAAAAAGTGCAGGTGTATCAAAAAGCCATTGAGCAGGCAGAAGAGAACTACCGTATTACTAAAAACAAGTATGACAATAGCCTGGCCACTACTACCGATCTGCTGGATGCAGACGTAGCACAGCTCGAGGCCAAAGTGAACTATGTATATGCCAAAGCAGATGCCGTGGTGATGTACAACAATCTTTTGAAAACAGCAGGCATGCTTGATAATGCCAATAATAAATAATAAAGAAAAGAATCAATTCATTGATATGGAAACAACAGCTCATACAAAAGCTCCTAAAAAACGGAACCCGGTATTCATCATCATTCTCGCCGTACTGGTGATTGGTGGTGGCTGGTTCGGTATTTCGAAATATCAGCATAGTCTTCATCATGAAGACACAGAGGATGCGCAGATCAGTGGCGATATCAGCCCCGTGATCCCCCGTGTATCAGGTTATGTGATGGACGTAAGAGTGAAAGACAACCAACAGGTGAAGAAAGGCGACACCTTACTGGTACTGGACAACCGTGATTATACGATCAAAGTGAAGCAGGCAGAAGCTGCATTGCAGATCGCCCGTACCAACCTGGGAACAGCCCAGGCCAGCACCTCAGCAGCACATGCAGGCATTGCTACTGCAAGAGCATCTGTAGGTACTATTGATGCACAGATCGAAGCAGCGAAAGTGAATTTGTGGAGGGCCAGCCAGGATTATGAACGTTATGCCAACCTGATCAAAGATCATTCTATCACACAGCAGCAATTTGAACAGGCTTCTGCAGCCAAGCAAAGTGCCGAGCGCCAGCTGGGTGTGCTGGAAGAGCAAAAGAAACAGGCGTCAGAGCAAACCAATGCAGTGGCTGTGCAAAGCAAGGCAACGGCTTCACAGATCAGCGTGGCTGATGCCACCATTCATCAGCGGGAAGTGGATGTGGATGCAGCCAGACTCGACTTATCATATACAGTTATCACTGCCCCGCAGGATGGACTGGTATCAAAAGTGAATGTGCAGCCCGGTCAGTTTGTGCAGGGCGGGCAGGCTTTGTTCAGCATTGTGCATGGCGATGCCGTATGGGTAGTTGCCAATTTTAAGGAAACACAACTGGATAAAATGAAAGTGGGTCAGAAAGTGGTGATAGAAGCAGATGCTTATCCCGGCCATAAGTTTGAAGCAAACCTTACTTCATTTTCTCCGGCCACCGGCGCCACATTTGCGCTACTGCCTCCGGATAATGCGAGCGGCAACTTCGTGAAAGTAGTGCAACGCTTACCTGTGAAGATCGAATTCACCGATAAAAGCGATTCATTGGTGAAGAAGTTGCGTCCGGGAATGAATGTGCTGGTGGATGTGCACCTGGATTAATAAAGTTTAAGGGTTTAAAGGTTTAAGGTTCTTACAGCAGTGGATCTATTAAAAGACAGGAATAGCGTAACTACCGAAATCAATGAATTTATGCTGCCTGTAAGAACCTTAAACTTTTAAACCATAAACATCTCTTATTTACTTAATAGCATCTTTGTATGCAACAGGAATCATTAATTGAATATGGATCGAAGCGGGTGATCATTACGCTCACTGCCATCGTGTGTGCCTTGCTGGAGATAGTGGACACCACTATCGTGAATGTGGCGTTGAATGATATGAAAGGAAACCTGGGCGCTACTACCAGTGAAGTGGGGTGGGTAGTAACAGCTTATGCCATTGGTAATGTGATCATCATTCCGCTGACGAGCTGGCTCTCCATGCAATTTGGCCGGAGAAACTATTTTGCAGCATCCATTATATTATTTACCATCTGTTCTTTTCTCTGTGGAAATGCTACCACCATCAATGAACTGATCATCTTCCGTTTCTTACAGGGCGTAGGCGGAGGTGCATTGCTGGTAACTTCACAAACGATCATCACAGAAAGCTATCCTCCCGAGAAAAGAAGTATGGCACAGGCGATCTATGGCATGGGTGTGATCGTCGGCCCTACTTTAGGCCCACCCCTTGGTGGTTATATCGTTGACAATTTTACCTGGCCGTATATTTTTTATATCAATATTCCTTTAGGTGTGATCGCTGCACTGCTAACCCTGCAGTTTGTAAGAAGTCCTAAATACGGAACAAAAAGCTCTGTAAGAGATATTGACTGGCTGGGTATTGGCTTGCTGGCAGTATTTGTGGGATCACTGCAATATGTGCTGGAAAAAGGACAGGATGATGATTGGTTCAACAGCAGTACCATTGTCGTATTTATCATACTGGCGATCTTAGGCGGCTTTTTCTTTATCTGGCGGGAGTGGACGGCTAAAAATCCTGTAGTGCAGCTGCGGGTTTTAAAGAACAGCAATCTGCGAGTCGGGACTGTGCTCTCCTTTATCATGGGTTTTGGTTTATATGGATCAACCTTTATCATTCCTTTATATACACAGGCCACACTGGGGTGGACGGCTACGCAGGCTGGTATGCTGATGGTGCCCGCAGCATTGATGACAGCGTTTATGATGCCTGTGATAGCGCAACTTCTGCAAAGAGGTATACCACAGCAATTCCTGGTAGCAACAGGTATGCTGATATTCTTTTTCTTTTGTTACTGGGGTTATAAGATCATTACGCCCGATACAAGTAAAGACGATTTCTTCTGGATGCTGATGATGAGGGGTATTGGTATGGGTCTTTTATTTATCCCGATCACTTCTTTGGCACTCAGCAAGCTAAAAGGTAAACAGATTGGAGAAGGTGCTGCGTTCACCGGTATGATGCGCCAGCTGGGAGGTTCGTTTGGCATTGCTGCTATCACTACGTTTATGGCTAGGAAGACCATGGAACATCGCAGCGACCTGGTAACAAACCTGGACATAACTGACCCAGTGGTTCAGAATCGTGTGAATGCGATGCAGCATAGTTTTATGGCAAAGGGGATACCATCCAATATCGCTTTGCAGGATGCCTACAAGGCCCTTGATGGAGCGGTTACCAAGCAAGCGATGGTTTTATCATATATGGACGTGTTTCTTTATATAGGTGTGATGTTCCTGATCTGTATTCCTTTCGTGATGCTGGTAAAAGGTAACATGAAGAAGAAAGGAGAAAAATTAGATCTGAGTAACGCTCACTAGTAGAGCTTCCGTGATGGGCAGGATTGCGAAACTATTGGGAACAACGGTTGATCGGC
>OFTY01001403.1_pt1 | contig 10644 bp, 11 predicted proteins | sample 1775061 | NCBI WGS metagenome assembly OFTY01 (sample SAMN08195773, study PRJEB24354) | sludge metagenome | isolation source: sludge from phenol fed wastewater aerobic bioreactor B | place: India: Nagpur | collected 2016-09-16 | reverse complement strand
TTACCAGTTGAGAAGCAATCTTTTGCACTGTCATAATTGTGAGGATTTAAGGTGAAAAAATATCACCCGGCCGCCATTGCCCTCTTTCGGCGAAGGATCATCGTGGAAATAACTGTAATGATCATGCCGATCATGAAGACGGTCAGGAACATTACAACAAACTGCATAAGGGGATTGTTGAACATTTCTTTCTCGGCGTTCACTTTTTCCAGCGCCGCGGCCAGTTTCTCCGCCGGCGCCTGCTGTTTGATCTTTTCAACGTAATGCTGGAAATCCCGTCCGTTCTGGCCGGGCTCTAATACGGCCATATACAACCAGCTGAACAGGCCGAATGCGAAGGAAGGGAATAAGGTGATGAGGGTGCCGATGGCCATGCCCTTTCCAAACGTTAACACGCCATTGTTATACCGGTCCCGCCATTGACGAATGGCGAAATACACGAACAGCAATGACGTCACTATACTCACATACCCGATCACTTCCTGCCGCTCGATGTTATTGGAATCCCCAAACAGGAAAAAAGTGATTAACAACAATGCTACAATAACGATGAGCCCGTAACAGCCATATCGTAAAACGATCTTTTGCATAAAACTGTGATTTTTGGTCCGGTACAAAAGACGATATTAAAGCGATGGGATGTATGGTACGAAAGTACCGTTCTTGTTTCAGGGGACGAAATTATCCGAAAGTATCCTGTTATTCAGGCAATGATCCGGAGCTCGCGGGCCTTTTTGATGGCTTCTGTTCTTCTTTCCACATCCAGTTTAAGGAAGAGGCCGGATACATGTTTTTTGACCGTGCTTTCGGTCACAAAAAGCCGTTCGGCGATCTGCTGGTTGCTGTAACCTTCGTTAATGAGCCCGAGTATCTCGTATTCTCTCTTGCTCAGGCCCAGCTTCAGCAACTGTTTTTCGTTGATCTCCGTGGTGGCCGGCACTTCTGCCTTTATTTCCACTTCCTGCCGGAACATCCCGCGGCTGAGCAGGATGCCGATCACGAGAAAGAGCACACTGAATCCGGCTATCCATATCTCCATACGGATGTTCCCCTGCCAAAAGGAGAATTTGGCCAGCTGGAACAATACGGCCAGACAGGCGATCAGAATGCCGAAGCTGATAATGATTTGCTTCATCCGGATATGCAATTCAATAATACCAAGTTAACGATTTTACGTCCGTAATTTGCGGGACTTTTCCGAAATTAGCAGTAAACATGTAGGGAAAATGTTCAGGGTTACTACTTTCAGGCCCGGCACTACCCTGCAGGCCTGTACAGCTTCCTACCGTATCGTGGAAGCGGACTTCCCGCCCGGAAGTTTCCGCGAAGCGATCCTTCTTCCGCATGTCATCCATTACCTCGTTTTCCATCTCGGCGCACCGGATACATTGTACGATATACATCTTCAACAGTTCACAGGCAGAGAAATATTGCTGGGCGCCAGTAAACATTATCAGCAGCTGCGTTGCTTCCCCGGCATGAAATTGCTGGTGGTGACGCTGGAACCGGACGGCTGGTATAAACTCTTCCACCGCCCGCTCCCTTCTGCCGGACTGCAAAACCTCGCCCCCTTCACCGAAGGTCTCTCCCGTCAACTCCAGACCTGCACCGGCACTCCGCAACTGGTTCGCCTGTTAGACGCGTTCCTGCAATATTGCGCGGACAATCATAAAACACCGGTCCGGGATATCTCTCCGGCTATCCGGCTCATTCATGATACCAACGGGAACATCTCCCTGCCCGAACTGCAGGCCCAAACCTTTACCACTAAAAGAACACTGGAAAGGCATTTTATGGAGCAGACCGGCCTGTTTCCTAAAATGTTCGCCCGCATTGTGCGGTTCAGACATGCGCTGGAATTCATGCACCGGCATCAGGTCTGCGACCCGGCACAGCTGGCCGTTCAGTTCGGGTATTACGACCGGAAACATTTCCTCCGGGAATGCCGCGCGCTCACAGGCCAGCTGCCGGCCACCCTGCCCGAGCAGCTTTTCGGGCAATGAGATTGTCACTTTTTTCCGGCTTTCAATCACTGTCTGCCCTACATTTGCCTGTAAAGTTTTCGAGTCGACCTATTCCTTCAGGTATAACCCCGAACCCCCTCGTATATACCATCGAAAAACCACATTGGGTAACAGTTGTGGAGTGATCTCTATTTTTAAAATAAACGTTGCATGTATGTCAAATTCAACCAACCCACGCCGTGATTTCCTGGGTCAGCTGGCCACCGGTGCCGCCGCACTGGGCCTAGCCACGCTGGCATCACCTTTACAGCTGCAGGCTGATTTTCAGCCCGCGCTTCCTGCCGGGATAGAAGGCGCCGAAGCCTGGTTCAACAAGATCAGGGGCAAACACCGGATGGTGGTAGATGTTCCCCGTCCACATGAGATCTTTCCTTTCGCCTGGCCCCGAGTGTTCCTGTTGACCAATGAAGCGACGGGCACGCCTGCAAAAGACTGCTCTATCGTAGTGGTGTTACGGCACGAAGCGATTCCTTACGCCATGGAAGACAAACTATGGGAAAAGTACAAGTTCGGAGAAGTGTTTAAAGCCGATGATCCGAAAACGAAAGCGCCCTCCCTCCGTAATCCTTTCTGGAAGCCAAAGATGGGCGACTTCCAGGTGCCGGGTATCGGGAATGTGGATATCGGTATTGATCAGTTACAGGAAAGCGGTGTGATGTTCTGTGTATGCAATATGGCGCTCACCGTTTACAGCGCGGCAGTGGCAGGCGGTATGAGTATGGATCCTGCAGCCCTGAAAGCGGAATGGACAGCCGGCATTCTGCCGGGCATCCAGGTGGTACCTTCCGGCGTATGGGCTATCGGGCGCGCGCAGGAACGCAATTGTGCCTACTGTTTTGCAGGATGAAACACCGTTTCACCGGTTTAATCTGCGCTGCTACGTTCATCAGTTGCAGCAGCGGAAGGGAAAAGGTATGGACTGCGCCGGACACCACCGCCATCCCGCGTACCGAAGAAGGTTCGCTGATCAGGTACGGACGGGACCTGTTGAGCAATACCGCCTTTTACCTCGGGCCGGAAGGTACTGTTGCGCATATCTCCAATGGCATGAGCTGCCAGAACTGCCACCTGGCCGCAGGAACCGTTCCCTGGGGCAACAACTACAGCGCCGCTGCATCCACCTATCCGAAGTTCCGCGAAAGGAGCGGTACAGTGGAATCGCTTGAGAAAAAGATCAACGACTGCCTGGAACGCAGCCTGAACGGCTCCCCGCTGGATACCGCCAGTCGCGAGATGCACGCTATGATCGCTTACATGCGGTGGCTGGGTAAAAAAGTGGCCATCAACGTCAAACCCAAAGGCAGCGGCATCCTTCGCCTTCCGTTACTGGACCGGGCCGCAGATACCGTCAGGGGAGCGATGGTTTACATGCAACGCTGTAAACAATGCCATGGCAGCAATGGAGAAGGGCAATGGATGGCGCAACGGCATGCTTTCCTTTATCCGCCGCTGTGGGGGACCGGCAGTTACAATACCGGCGCCGGTATCTACCGGCTTTCCAAACTGGCCGGTTATGTGAAAGGGAATATGCCGCAGGGCACTACTTATCTGAAAGCAGTGCTTACAGATGAAGAGGCCTGGGATGTTGCGGCTTACATCAATTCAAGGGAGCGGCCGGTGAGGGACTTCAATAAGGATTGGCCGGACGTCCGCACCAAGCCACCCGATGATCCCTTTGGCCCCTATGCGGATACATTCTCCGAGAACCGGCATAAATATGGTCCCTGGCAAATAATGCAACTCAAAAACTAAACGCTGACATATGAAAAAGCTGACAATGCTGTTCCTGCTGCTGTGCAGCCTCTCCTCCTTCGCGCAGCGCAATGATTACAAGGTCATATTCGACGTCACCAGCAAAGATCCGCACAGCCACCAGACCGTGATCCGGGAGATCAACGGGATTAAGGAACTGCGGCCGGACGCCAATCTGGAAGTGGCCATTTACAGCGATGCGCTGGATATGGTACTGAAAGACAAATCCAATGTAAGATCGGAACTGGAAGACCTGATGAGGAACAAAAAGGCCACGGTCAAGGGTGGCGGCTTCACCATGAAGCGGAGTCATGTAGAGGCCGACCAGTTGATACCCGGTGTAAAAATGGTGCCGGATGCAATCTACGAGATCATCACCCGGCAGAAAGAAGGATGGGGCTACATCAAGGTAGCGCAATAAAGAAAGTTATATCGCCCTGAACACCACGATGCCGTTATGGCCTCCGAATCCGAATGTGTTGCTCATGGCCACCTTCACTTTTTTCTCCATCGCTGTGGATAGTACGATCTGCAGGCGGGAAGGAATTGCCGGATCCACTTTTGTGGTGTTGATCGTAGGAGGAATAATACCATGCTTTACACTCATCACGCTGGCGATGGCTTCAATAGCACCGGCCGCACCCAACAGGTGACCGGTCATGGACTTGGTGGCGCTGATGTGCAGATGATCCGCCTGATCCCCAAAGAGCCGGTGAATGGCGGTGGTCTCGCTCAGATCACCCACCGGTGTTGAAGTGGCATGTGCATTCAGATAGGATACCTCCTCCCGGTTCAACCCCGCATCCTCCAAAGCCAGTTGCATGGCGCGCAGCGCTCCCGCTCCTTCCGGATGGGTAGCGGTCATATGATAAGCATCCGCCGTCATGGCTGCTCCGGCCACTTCCGCATAGATCTTCGCTCCACGCGCTTTGGCATGCTCATATTCTTCCAGCACCAGTACCCCGGCTCCTTCGCCCATCACAAACCCGTCCCGCTCCACATCAAACGGCCGGGAAGCGAGAGCCGGCGCATCGTTGCGGGTAGACATCGCCTTCATGGCGCAAAAGCCGCCAACGGATGCCGGCGTCACCGGCGCTTCCGATCCACCCGTGATCATCACCTTCGCCTTACCCAAACGGATATACGTTAATGCATCCATGATAGCCGTATTCGAAGTAGCACAAGCGGACACTGTAGTATAGTTGATGCCCATCAGCCCGTATTTCATGGAAATCAGGCCCGGAGCCATATTGCTGATCAGTTTGGGTACGAAGTAAGGACTGAAACGCGGATGATATCCGTTGTTCACATATTCCGTTACCTGCTCTTCAAAGGTTTGCATACCGCCCTGGCCGGATCCCCAGATCACGCCCGTGTCGAAGGGGTCCATCTTACTGAAATCCAGTCCCGCGTCCTGCACCGCCTGTTCTGCGGTTACGAGGGCGTATTGGGTGAAGGGGTCTGTTTTGCGCACATCCGCCTTATCCAGCAGGGCATTCGCATCAAAGCCTTTCAGCTCGCAGGCGAAGCGTGTTCTGAATTCAGCGGCTTTAAAGCGGGTAATATCCGCTGCGCCGCTTTTACCGGCAACAAGGTTTTCCCAGAAAGAAGGTACATCATTGCCAATCGGTGTCAACGCCCCGAGGCCGGTTACGACAACTCTTTTCATATGGTTCGGATCATTTATTTCAAATCTTTTAATACTCTTTCACTGATGCGGTTGAATACGGATGGTCCCAATACCCGCGATAAAAGCAGGGAAGACTGCAGATTGGTCATGATCAGCAGCGCCCTGTCGTAAGCATGCCCTTCAAAACGCAGCAGCTTCTTCCGCCTTCCTTTCTCCAGTTTTTCCGCGAGCCAGTCCAGCATTTCATTCCCCATCTGTTGCAGCTTCTTTTGCATCGGCGCGGAAAGGGTTTCGAAATCCGGCGCAAGGGAACCCATCAGGCATACCATCCCGTTCTTGTTGTGCTTTTGAAAAACCTCCACCAGCTTCATGATCTGTTTATCCTCCGGCAAACCTTTCCATTTCTCCACGTTCTCTGCAAATTTTTCCAGCTCACATCCGATCACTTCCGTTCCCAGGTCTGATTTCGCGGGGAAGTGATAATGTACCGCCGCATTCCGTATCTCCAGGGGATCGGAAATATCTTTATAACTAAAGGCATTGAAGCCTTTCTTTCTCACGAGCTGACCGGCCAGGGCTACGATCTTTTCTTTTGTTTCAGACATGACATTGCAAATATACTTACTTATAGATAAGTAAGTAATATTTTTTATCTTCCTGATCCTGCAATCAAACGACCGTTCTACTTTTGTGATGCGGAGACATCAATACCTCGTCCACACATGGCCCCGGATCCCGCGGGCTATTTCCGCTTCGCGCCTCTCGTTTTCGGCTTCCCGTATTTCAGCCGCATTTTGTCAGCATGACTGATCTTCACATTCACCTTCCGGTTCCTGGCTGATTTCTCATGGAATGCAGCGCCCGCGCCTTCGCGCTTCGGGGTCTTCAACACAATGTTGGGCACAACAAATTTGGGGTCCTCTTCTTCCGTCAATTTATCGGAGATCACGAGGTCGTGAGGGAGCGGGGTTACAGGAACGATATAATTCATCAGGCTTTCTGTTTTATCAAAGAAAGCCTGTTCTTTTTCTGTTATAAAGCTGATGGCAATACCCGGCCGGTCCTGGCGTCCGGTGCGTCCGATGCGGTGAATATAAGCTTCCGGCGTTTCAGGCATATCGAAATTGATCACATGCGTAACTTCGGCGATATCCAGTCCGCGGGCCAGAATGTCCGTGGCAATAATGAAATGATAAACACCTTCCTGGAACTTGCGCACCGTATCAAAACGGCGGTTCTGTTCCTTGTTCGAGTGGATCACACCGATCTTTCCCGGCATATCTTTTTCAAGCTGCTCAAACAATTGATCCGCCAGCTGTTTGGTGGATACGAATATCAGCACTTTCGTCATTTCTGCTTCCCGGTTGATCAGCAGCTCAAGGAGATTCACCTTGGTGTAGAAATTCGGGACCTTGTATACGGATTGCCGGATATTGGTCAGGGGCGTGCCTGTGGGTGCGGCTTCTATTATGGCAGGATCATTGAAGTAAGTGCTCATCAAAGCTTCCACATCAGGCGTGATGGTGGCAGAGAACATCAGGTTCTGGCGCTTTTGCGGCAGCAGGTCCAGGATATTGCGGAGCTGCGTGCGGAATCCGAGGTTCAGCATTTCATCCATTTCATCGATCACCAGTTTTTTGACGGCTTTCAGCTTGAGGGCGCCACTCATGACGATATCTACCAGCCTTCCCGGTGTGGCTACCACTACATCCAGTTTGCCGGATGCCACTTCCATCTGCGGGTTCATATTCACACCGCCGTAAAAGCCTGCCACTGCAAGGCTCATGTAAGTGCCCAGCTGCTGCACCGCTTCCACCACCTGCGTTACCAGTTCCCGCGTAGGTACAAGGATCAGTATCTGCGGGTTCCGGTCTTTCGTAAAGGTCCATTGCCGCAGGCAGGGCAAAAGGTATGCAAAGGTTTTACCCGTACCGGTTTGCGCAATACCGCATACATCCCGGCCTGACATGATCACAGAGAAGGCCTTCTGCTGGATGGTGGTAGGCGTGGTGAAGTTCAGGTCCTTCAATGCAGCCATCAAAGGTTTGTTCAGGTTGAGTTCCTCAAAAGTCATATGCAAAAGTAGGCTATTCCTGCAACTTCCTTTTCCCGCCCCGCTACAGGGAATGATAAAAAAGATGTAAATTGATCGTTCGATCATCCCTAAACCAATTTATGCCATGTTTAAACATTGTTTTCTTCTCCTTTTTAGCATCAGCGCTTTCATAGCCTGTAAAAAATCCAAAACTCCCACTCCTGCAGACCTTCCCCCTACACTGGACAGTGCGAGGGTGTATTATATGGTCACAGATGCGCGGCTCTCCAACACATCGATCATGGGGATCACCGGTGATGCTCATTTCACGTATGAGAACGGCAGGATCATCCGGCGGACCGGCGGACATCTTCCCCTCCCCCCTGCCGGTGTGGTGCCCGGCCCCTACACGAAAGAGATATATGATGTTGTACAATATCAGCCTGATAAGATATTTATGGAAACCAAAACGGAACTGGCAGGCTATAACATCGCCAGCAAACGGGAGCTCCTCCTTGAAAACGGACGGCTGAAGAAAAAGATATATACGGACAATCGGGATAACAGAAAAGATACGGTGATGTATCTCTATGATAACAACAACCGCATCCAGCGAAGGGAAATGCGCAATGCCTATGAAACCTTCATACAGGTATTCTCCTTTGACGGTAACGGCAACCTGCAATCCGTGCGGTCTACTTCCACCCCCGCCGGTGCCGGCGATCCCTCCGTCATCATAGAGGAAACTTTCCAGAACTATGATAACCGGCCTAACCCGCTGAAAGGATACTGGATGTGGGATGATATGTACTACCGGAGCCTGTCTGTCAATAATTTCGCCAAATACAACATGCGGAAAACAATCGCGAACGGCACTCTGGGCGGGAATTCGGAGGCGAGAGAAACGGTGTGGCAGCTCAGGCTGGATGCGAAAGGGAATGTGGACTTTTCAAATTAAAAGACGGAGGGTGTATCCTTCGTTATAGGATACACCCTCTTTCTATACAAATATTTTTTACTTCAGATCCACCGGAATGAACACCAGCGGCGTTGGCAGGCAGGATGCGCCCGGCGGTGAATACGTCAGGCGGATCGTTTGTTCCTCTCCGTTAGCTGCCGGCTCAAACACCTGCACCAGTATTGCCTCAGGTGCTTTCTTCGTGATCAGGCGATCGCTGGGCAGCTGAATGATCCCTTCCTTGAATTTTCCTTTGCTCACCACCATGGTATTGGCCATGCCGCCACACCACTGGCCATTGTCGCTGCGGGAATTCCAGGTAACCAGTGCCAGCCCTTTCCCGTCCGTGCTTTTCCACTTCATCTCGATCTGGTACATCACGCCGTAGTTACCGGCCAGCTTCGCCACGTCCGGGAAATTCTTTTCTTTTCCAAGTACCCATGGGTCGAGGTCGCCATCCGCTACAATAATCTCCTTCACCCCTTCTTTCGTATCCAGCACCCCATCCGTGATTACACGGTAATTGCTGACACCGAATACACCGCGACCAGCGCCACTATGGCCTTTCGGCGGCAATATGGTCTTAATCCTTTGCAGTGCCTTCGGCCCGGAGACAGCCGGATCCGTTTGGAGCACACTGATCTCACCCGGCTGGTCAATCGTGAATTCATAAAAACCATGCACCAGTTCATCATACTTCACCACATATTTTTCCAGTTGTTCATCAATGGAAATCACCTGACCGGGTTTCACCGTTCTGATCACATTGGAGGGCACAGAAGCGAAATAATCTGCCAGCCCCTGTTTTCCGATCTGATAATAATTGGTACTGGGTTTTTGAGAAGCATATTTCAACATGCGGATGTGCATGTCTCCCGTACCGGTATTCCGGATCACGGCCGTGATCTTGCGATCTATTTTCGCAGGTTCCTTTACTCCATTCACATTATAAACATACAACCTCACAGATCCCGGCTGTACAGGCTCCTGCAGGGCAATTGCCTCCGGCACGCGGATGTATTCCGGATCATCGGAGATGATATGCTGCGGTCCCGGCAGCACAATCTTCCGGTAGCCGATGTTCGGGATCCCTTTTTCGGAAAGAAAATCCGGCAGCTCTACAATACTGCCCTGCTTCGTTTTCAGAATAGCGCTGTTCAGTTCAGGCTTTAGCGTTACCTGCCCCTGTGCGCCTGCGCAGAAGGCCGCAAGCGTACCCGTGAGCAGTAACAGTTTCCAGTTTGGTTGCTTCATAAATTATTCAAGTTTGGCTGTTTAACGTGGTAAGTGCAAATATTTAAAATATCATCCAAACTTAATAATTTATTTTATTAACTATAGTATGTTTTTAAAAATTATATTTAATCTGATAAGATGGCAATATCGTCAATATAGGCGGCGATATCACCCGTATCTTTAGCGGAACCGCTACTGATCACGATCTGGCGGATTGTTTTACCGGCCATCCATTGCCCGATATCACAAACGGTTTCCCGCCAGGTATTCACCGTTCCCCGGGCGGTTCCCGGCTGCATACGCTTTCCTTCCCGGTCTTTTGCGCCGGATCGATGGAGCGTACTGCCATCCGTTGCCACAAGATCCACGGACACATAACGGGAACGCTCATTCGCTGGATAGGCCCAGAAGCTGAGGCGGGTGGTAGCTACAACAGGAATATGCACTTCAAACGCCCGGAAACTACCGGTGCCGGTTATACGAATAGCTGCGCGTCCTGTTTTGCTCACTTCTCCGGTCACAACGCGGCAATGCGAACTATCTGTAAAAGCGGGCAGCGCATCGTACCCGGCTTCCAGACTGCTGCGGAACCATACGGGCCCTGCCGAATAAGGGATCGTTACATGTGGGGTCAGGGGCGCTTCGCCTTTCAACACCCTCGTAGCCAGGCCCGCCAGTCGCAGGTAAAAATCAGCAGAGAGATAAGTACCATCCGCACTGCTGGTAAGGAAATACTGATCCCGCGGCACGGCCAGATAACTATCCGCCATTTTCAAAATGTTCGTGCCTTCATCGAATTCATCGAACATCGCGATATAAGCAGTATTTAATCCAAGCTGTTTTACATTGTACAATTGCCGCCAGAAGAACGCACCTTTATTGCGCGGGATGTGATTGGCCTTCCCGCCGTTCCAGTTACTCCACGCGAAGCCGGAAAACAATACCGGCTGGTAATCGATATGATGTTCCTTGCAGTAAGCCAGGTCAGGAACGAGCGATCGTTCTTTAA
>OFTY01001402.1_pt1 | contig 10647 bp, 3 predicted proteins | sample 1775061 | NCBI WGS metagenome assembly OFTY01 (sample SAMN08195773, study PRJEB24354) | sludge metagenome | isolation source: sludge from phenol fed wastewater aerobic bioreactor B | place: India: Nagpur | collected 2016-09-16 | reverse complement strand
CTTTACGCTGCGACTATACTGCAGATGGAGTTATTGGTTACAACGGCAGCCTGCCCGCTATCGACCACATCACAATAAATGATATTGATTCATCGGATGTCTGGTATGTGAAGAAGGTACGATACGTATCTCCCGACCCTGATTATGCATTGGCATTCGGATACCGGATCTACCAGCGTATGCCTGATGGCGGCTATCGCTTTCTTTCCCTTACTGCAACTGCCAGTACGCTTCAGTGGACTGATGATGAAATCGGGTTTAGTTATACAGATGACCGTGCAAAAAGTGTAAAAGCCGGCGCACATTACCTTGATAAGTACCCGGCAGATCCGCCTGTACCTACTTCTCTTGCTACCAATAACGACACTCTTCCGGAAATAAAAACCAGGTTTCTTTTTCAGCTATATGCGTCGGAAGAAAAGCAGGGTGCTTTTTTTATAAAGACTGGCGGAATAAGCGCCACTACAGGCAGCACCCCGGTTGCCCGATGGAACTTTTGCCTTGCCTGTGTTGATGACAATGCATGTGATGCAAGTAACCTGTATCCGCATTTCAGGGATGAAGATCCCCGCTGCCAGACATGGCGGGAAAATAGCGTTAACACACGCAGGTGTTATATCCGGGAATATTATTTTCAAAAAGTATACTAGAACAGGCTTTCTGACCGGTCTGCAATGGTCAGGCAACGGTTTTACTGTTTGTGCTTTGTTATTAAAGCAATTCAATACTGGATACTTGTTAATATCAAGTGATTATTAGCGAAAATAGATTTATACGGACATAAGGAATCTTTATATTTTCATTTTTAAAATCATCTCCCATCGTTTGTACGGCTTTAGCCAAAGCGCTAATTGATGGTTATTGATGAAAATGATTTAATATGAAAATGTACAAGGCATTCTTGCGTGTCGTCCTGTTTATTGTTGCATTAGCTCAGGGTATTAACACCGTTCAGGCACAAAATGGAGACCAGATACTGGACGGGATCGGGGAAACGGGAATGATTGCCCGTTATGTGTTTAACGGAGACCTCAAAGACTGGTCACGCAATAACCTGCATGCAAAATCTCAAGGCAGCGAAGCCAAATTCGTCAATGACAGCCGGTTTGGAAAAGTGCTGTCACTCTCCGGCGAGGCCAATTCTTATGTTACGATCCCGGGAGAAGCATTAACAGATCTGGAATCGCTCAGCATATCAGGATGGATATACCTTCGTTCAACTCAACCCGGTCAGCGCTTTTTTGATTTCGGGAAGGATGCCAACAAACATTTTTTTGCAGCTCCTGTTGGAACAAATGTCCAGCCCGGTTACCAGGCATTAATCACAGCGGAAAAAAATAACAAGACCGGTGCAATCTCTCCAGCCATTGAAGCGAATAAGTGGGTTCACCTCGCCATCGTGATAGACATCCCTTCAAAATCTATCATTACCTATGTCGATAGTAAGGCTGTAGGTGAAGCAAAGGATATTCCGCTTGAATTATCAGAAGTATTCGGTCAGCAACCGGGAGAAAAACTGCTTTATATCGGAAGATCGCTATTACCGGGTGATCCTTCTCTCAATGCCATGATACATGATTTTCGTATTTACCGTGTTCCCCTGAGTAGCAGACAGGTCGCCGGAATTTATTACAATGCCCTGCGAGGTCGTATCAATGAAGGTTCGGTAAATACGGGCAGGCGTGTGGAAGATGATCTCCCCCGCTTTTCTCCAACCGAAGCACAGCTATATAATACTTATTTAGTACAGGTATCTGATGTGCAAGTGGAAACGGAAGCGGGAAATTTGCCGCGACTGCCAAGTTATGTGCAGGGAACTTACAGAGACGAAATGAAAGGCAAAGGCCCAAAAGTACGTGTAATCTGGCCTTCTGCTACCGATAATAGTGCGGTCCTTAACCCCGGACGTTATACCGTGACAGGGCATGTTGCAGGAACGAATTTTCAACCAAAGGCATTTGTTACAGTAAAAGCATCCGCAAAATCAACAATACCAGGTTTAAAGCTGGCTGCATTTGATCTGGACAGGGTTTCTCTGAAAACCGATGCGCATGGCCACGCAACCCAATTTGTGAAGAATCGTGATAAATTTATCAACACGTTAGCCAAAACCGATCCCAACTCTTTTCTCTATATGTTCCGCCATGCTTTTGGCCAGCAACAACCTGAGGGAGCAAAACCATTGGGCGTTTGGGATAGCAAGGACACCAAATTAAGGGGCCATGCTACAGGCCACTACCTTTCAGCAATTGCGCAGGCCTATGCCGGCACAGGATATGACAAGACGCTTCAGGCCAATTTCGCGGGAAAGATGGAGTATATGATAAATACGCTCTACGGGTTATCGCAATTATCCGGAAAAGCGAAAGAAGCAGGAAGCTCGCAGGTTTCCGATCCTTCAGCGGTGCCTCTTGGTCCCGGAAAATCAACATATGATTCAGATCTTAGTGATGAAGGTATCCGTAATGATTACTGGAACTGGGGAACAGGGTTTATCAGTGCTTATCCTCCTGATCAGTTTATCATGTTGGAAAAAGGTGCCAGGTATGGAGGTCAGAAAAGCCAGATCTGGGCGCCGTATTATACGCTGCATAAAATTTTAGCTGGCTTACTGGATGTATATGAAGTGAGCGGTAATAAAAAAGCCCTCGCAATAGCTTCCGGCATGGGTGATTGGGTATATGCCCGCCTGAGCAAAGTGCCAACGGATACGCTTATAAAGATGTGGAATACGTACATCGCCGGCGAGTTTGGAGGCATGAACGAGGTAATGGCCCGGATGTATCGCATCACCGGCAAACAGGATCACCTGAAAACAGCACAATTGTTTGATAATATCAGGGTGTTTTTTGGCGACACAGCACATTCGCATGGACTGGCCAAAAATGTAGATCTTTTCCGTGGATTGCATGCCAACCAACATATACCTCAAATTGTAGGGAGCATCGAAATGTACCGTGTTTCCCATAATCCCGAGTATTATAAAATAGCTGATAACTTCTGGTATAAGATGGTCAATGATTATATGTACAGCATCGGAGGAGTTGCAGGTGCCCGCAACCCCAACAATGCAGAATGTTTTATCAGTCAGCCGGGGACATTATATGAGAACGGGTTCGCTGCCGGAGGGCAGAATGAAACCTGTGCCACCTACAATATGCTGAAATTGACCAGTGACCTGTTTCTCTTCGATCAGCGGGGAGAATATATGGACTATTATGAGCGGGCGTTGTATAATGATATCCTGGCTTCTGTGGCTGAGAATACCCCTGCCAACACTTATCATATACCACTCAGGCCAGGATCTGTCAAACAATTCGGCAACCCGGATATGACAGGCTTTACCTGTTGCAACGGTACTGCAATTGAGAGCAGCACCAAGTTGCAAAACTCCATTTACTTTAAAAGTAAAGATGATCAGGAACTTTATGTTAATCTATACATACCCTCGACACTGGAATGGACAGAACGAAAAGTAACGATCGACCAGACAACAGATTTTCCCAATGAAGACAATACCCGGTTGACGATTAAGGGTAGCGGAAAATTTGATATTAACGTGCGTGTACCGGGTTGGGCTACCAAAGGTTTTTTTGTAAAGATCAATGGTAAAGAACAAAAGCTTCCTGCTAAGCCAGGCAGCTACCTGAAAATAAGCCGCAGTTGGAAAGATGGAGATATTATTGAATTGAAAATGCCCTTCCAATTTCACCTGGACCCGGTTATGGACCAGCAGAATATAGCCAGCCTGTTTTATGGGCCGGTATTGCTGGCAGCCCAGGAACCTGAAGCAAGAAAAGAATGGCGCAAAGTGACCCTGGATGCGGAAGATATAAGCAAGTCAATTAAAGGCGATCCTCAGCAGTTGGAATTCAGGATCGATGATGTGATCTTTAAACCATTTTATGAAACGTATGGAAGACATTCTGTTTACCTGGATGTTAAGCTGAAATAGGTTGTTTTGATCATATTCCGGCATCTCTTACAACAGCTTTGCCCTGGCATCAATTCCCAGGGTTTTGTGTACCTATTGAACGTTTCATTTTCCTGGCAGCCAGCCATGGTATCAATGCGGAAATAAAGATAGCCCCGGCAACGGTAGCTGTCAAACCTCTGCCATTGGCCGTAATAAAACTCAACCCTGCCAGCATGGCTGAAGTAAATAACAACGAAAAAGTGATCACCCGCAGGCCAAAATAATTCTGTCTCCTGATAGCATACAATTCTGCTGAATTAAGTGCTGCCTTTTGCTGCTTCAGCTTTAAAAGGTTTTGCGTGTACTGCAGATAATCATCCGCCACCTTTCCTGCAACACGCTGGTACAATTCATACCCAAGCAGCAACAATAATGGAAGCCCTACACCTGTCATCATCTCTTCTGCCCTGTTCAGTTTAAAAGAAAGCGTATAAGGAAAGACCAGCTTGAACAACAGATTTATCAGCAGGGTGATCAATGTTATCCAGAGCGATGCTCTGCCAGTGAGATATTTTGAAAATAGCGCCCATATGGGCGGCGCCAGCAAAGGTCCTGCTGTAATAGCCGCAATGCTCAACACCACTTCAACCATGCCGCCGATATAAGGAACGATCAGTGCGATCACGATCATTAGCGCACCAAAGCACCAGGATGACAGCCGTGCAATTTTCATCAGCTTCCTGTCAGTAGCCGCAGGGTTTATCCTCGACCTGTACACATCATTGGTGAATACGGCCGCCACCACATTAAGTGTGGTATTGGCTGTAGCAGAAGTGGAAAAATACATGCCGGTCAGCATCAGCCCCATAAGGCCGGGCGGCAATACAAGCTGGCAGATCTGCAGGTAGGCATTTTCTGTATCTAATCCCTGCAGTCCGGGATTGATCACCTTGTAGATCATCGGAGGCAGCATCCATATCATTGGACTGATGATATACAGCAATGCAAACACCATTGCCACTTTACGGGCTGAAGCAGGACTGTCAACACTGGTATAACGCTGCACGAATGTCCAGTTCCCACCGATATAAAAGATATGGTAGAGGCTGAAGGCAAACACGAACCATATTGTATATTCCCCACCCAGCAGTTCAAAAAAACCAGTCGGTGCATTCGCGGCAAAATTGTTGAAACCACCTGCTTTCTCCAATGCAAGGGGTAGAATGATCAGCACGGCAGCAGTAAGCACAACAAACTGCAGGATATCTGTTACCATCACTGCCCATAATCCTCCCACAGCAGTATAGGCGATCATCATAATGCCCAGAACGATAGTGCATGGAATAAGCGGCAGGTCAAGCGACACGCTTACCAGTTTTGCAACGGGATAAAGAACCGCTCCTTTGAGAAAAAGCGAGACGGCCATAAAGATGTTGACATATAAACGCTTTACCGTTTCGCCAAGTCTTTGCTGTATAAATTCTGCTGCTGTAAGATTACCTGTTCTTTTCCATCGTGGCGCAATGAAAAGGCCCGCTACCAATGCACCGAAAGCCATTGTCCATTGAATAGTGACTGATACCCATCCGTATTTATAAGCGATGGAACCCCATGCAACAAAAGTTCCCGCAGAAAAAAAACTCATGAAGAGCGACAGGCCTCCAATTGTCCAGGGCACCGCTTCTCCTCCTGCAAAAAACGATTTGATATTCCGCCCTGTTCTGGAAAACAATAATCCAATACAAAGTATAAAGGCTGAGAAAACAAAGATCACTATTGTATCCAAAGACAAACTCATGAGTTGGAATTGTAGATGGTTTGTTATTTATTCAAAACTTTTTTTACAAACTTAATAGCAGCGGACTTCAAATAACGCCACCGGGCTCTCCCCACGGCTGTTCCGCAACCTGATCTTCAACTGCTGTGTATAAACAGGTTTTTCGAACTCAACAGTGCGGCAACTTAAGTAATTATCCCTGATCATACCAACTACCTGGTTGCTACAGTTGAGCAATTCCACTTCATCCACACAAAAAGGCATTACTCTTTCGGGTTGCATTATTAAAACATTCTCCAACGGGTTATCATAATCCGCATCAAACATCAGGCAGACTTTGTTCAGCTGAACAGGTTGCTTCCATGAGATCGTTACCACCGGTTGTTCATCCCTGCAATCAGCGACCCATGCATTCGTGGAAGCAACGGGCCTGCTCAGGCCATTCCTGAGATGCTCAGGTGAAAAAGGTTCCAGTGAGGGAAATATTTTCATTGCAATATTATACCCTTTTGGTCTTCGCACAGGCACCCAGAATTCAAAACTTTCCATACCTGTATCTGCCGGCGCCTCCTGCTTCCCATAATTGGATACTTCGGGTTTTATCTTATTGAATACAGAAACAATATCCGTTATTCGTTTATCGCTGTATTCCAGCAATACCTGTTCATTCCTGATAAAACAAATAAAAAGATAGCAGTCATTCTCCACACGAATATCTTCGTCTATCACGAGATCGTTCTTTCCTTGTTGCAATGAAAAAGTCTTTACAGCAAGGGTTACATCAGGCGTGTGATTGAAAGGCTTACTGCTTACCCGCAGTTCCACCTGCAGGTTTGTTGCCGTGAGTGCTGACACTGTAAGGCTGATCTGTGGTACAGCGCCCTTTCTTACCGGCAACATCTGTGCAGCGGAATAATGAAGCGCTTCGCTGATGCCTGATGAAGGGATCTCATGCAGCACCAGTGTAGAACTGACCTCTACGGAAGCCTGGCTTACCAGTTCCTCATCAGCCAATCGTATCCCGGGGATATAATGCCCTGTCAACAATAATTGCTGCTGCAATTCTTTTATATGGGCATTTCCCAATTCCCGTGGCTGTAGTTGATACTTTTTGCAAAGTGCTGCAGCCATTCCAACAGCCTGTCCTCCCAGCGCACTGGTGGCCATCACACGTGAAGATCCGAAAGCCACATGTGAAGCGCTGATGATACGGCCGGCGAGAAAGAGGTTGCGGATATTCCGGCTGAAATAACAACGATACGGAATTGTATACACTCCCTTACTATGCCATTGATTGCAACCCGGCTTTTCACTGAAAACGCCATCGGCAGGATGCAGATCGATGGACCAGCCACCGTAAGCAACTGCATCATCAAAAAAGCGTTGCTCCACTATATCGTGCTGCGTAAGGATGTAATCACCTTCAAACCTGCGGCTTTCCCGCTTGCCGGGGATCATGCCTACCCATTCAAGTGTCATTGTTTCCGCTTCAGGAAATGCACCGGAGTTCTTGATATAGTTCCATACGCCATACACCACTTTCCAGAGTTCCATCTTGATCTCTTCAGACTGGTGTACGGTATCCAGTCGTCCGCCATATTCGATCCACCACAACTTGCAGCCAAACTCTTTTGCACTAAAGTTCTTAAACCGCGGGATGCAGGAAATATCTTTCAGGGCAAACGATGGGGGAACATACTTCACAGGCCGCCCCATATCTTTGGAATAGAAGTATAATGAATGGCCCAGCAATTCGCCATACTCGCTTGCAGGCGCCATTGCTTCATCAAACTCATCGCGTGATTCAGCTCCCATCCGAAAGCTGGCACCGGCCAGAAAACCGAGGATGCCATCGCCTGAAGCGTCACAGAACACAGGAGCCGCTGCTACATAAACAGTGCTGTTCTGGCTGCAGAATGCTTTTATCTGCCTGATCTCATCACCCGCCTCTTTTTCCGCTTCATATACCGCGGTGTTGAGATACAGCTTTATATTTTTTTCATTCAATACTTTTTCAAGAATGATCGTATCGAATATAACAGGATTACCTTCCGGGTTGCGATGAGCATTTTCCAACAACAATTCATCTATCATTCCACCCTCTCGTGCCCAACGATTATTGTTGCCCATATGTGAAGTTGCTCCAAGCACCCATAAACGGACCTCGCTGGATGAATTGCCGCCGAGTACAGGCCTGTCCTGGAATAATACAACCTCTAACCCCTGTCTCGCTGCTGTTATTGCGCAACAAACACCGGATAGCCCGCCGCCAACCACTACCAGGTCGCTTTTTAAATGTACTGTATGAAGACTTCGCGAAATCTGTTCATCTCTGATCATAATGTTCTTTTTTTAATTTTCACAGGATATCTTTATTATTCTTATACCATAAGCCGGAATGAATATTTTTAGCGGCCCATGCGGATCAGCACCTGAAATCCGGCTACCGTTTCCGTCCAGTATATCTGCTGCAGTGACGGTATATTTGTTTGTATCGAGTACGATTGCCGGATCTATTCTGATGGATGTTTCCCTCTCTTCATCATCATTATTCAGCATCACGAAGAATATCTCTTTCTTATCGGTGCTGACTGCTCCGAAATAATCTATATACGGATCATCGGCTTGAAGCATGCCTTTCCTCAGCACCAGGTTTGCTTTTGCTCCAAATACATTACCTGGTGCAAAACCGTACGACTGATGCGGACCGACTTTAGGTGTTATAAATCCTTTCGGAAAAGAAATGCGGTCATTGGTACGCAAAGAAGTTTCAGCAAGAAGATAATCGGTCAGCCAGCCGATCTGCCACCATGCATGATGAGGAAAAGGTCCTGCTCCCTTGTTCATTGCAGCCCAGTAATAAGAGGCCACGCTTGTAGCACTGTCTACAAAAGCCTCGCGCCCCAGGGCTGCGGCCCTCGCCATGTTGAGGAAAAGGGAATCTTTGGTTAATGAGAACATCCGCACAAACAACCCGGCATGACTGGCCAGCAGAATAGGCCCCTGCTTTGTAGCAGAACCGATAGTGCCGCCATGTTCAAAACTTAACCCTGCCTGGGCGATCTCCCAGTCTTCCCGCTGTCTTCCATTTACCAGCTTTATTTTTGTAGAAGGGATAGGTTGCGTATAAACCGAGGTGGTATAGAATCGCGCAATCTGTATCGCAACATCCAGGTACTTCTTATCTTTTGTTATTTCAAACAAAGCCAGCATGGCCGCCGAGCTCTGGCCAGTGGCAAAATCAGGAACGAAACGAAGATCACCGCAAACACCGAGATAGAGGCCCTGCCCCACTGCTTCACGGATAAACCACTCAGCACCGCGAACGGCTCCATCAAGATATTTTTTATCACCGAGCAACTGGTAAGCTACCAGCAATCCATAGAAAGTTGGGCGGTAGTCTTTCAGATCAGTGAATGTCCTTTGCTCCGTCATGCGGTCATAAGCTACTTCCCAATGCCCGTCAGGGTGCTGCCATTGCAAAAGCCGGTCGGCACCCAGTCGCAACCGCCTGAACAACGCCGTATCTTTTTTTTCGAAGAGCAAAATATTACCGATATCTATCAATGTGTAATAGGTAATTGCAATTGGCTCAACATAAGAGCCCCATTCTTCCGTAAAGCGTTTGCTTTTGCTGAGATAGTACTGACCCACTGCGGCCCCCTGGAAAAACCCCTGGGCAATTTGTTGCTGCATCAGCTTAAAATTACGTGCATACGGGAGGCGCTGATGCAGCAATACACTATCATCTGCAACGGTAGCCATCATCCACATTGCTCCATAATCAGAATTCTTCATGGCATCGCGCTGGCTGCCTACAACACCGCCATTATAAGCCTGCGCACCGATCGTATCGCCGTTGTAATTCTCAAGCCGCCATAAAGATGTGGAGTCGCTATGCAAATAACCCTGTATGGTTAAAAGCCGGTCAGTCAATGAGCGCTTTGTCTTTTTCAACTTCAGGAAATCCGGGAACCGGTAAATATCGTTGGCTGCGTGCTGATACAGATCATACCAATCCTCAGTTCTTACAGTATACCTGAACGAAAAACTGATCTCATCACCTGCATTCAGGAAAGATCCTCTTTCCCCCAAAACAGGATAATATAATGTCGGGGATAACGCAGCCTTCCTGTTCATCAACGAAAGACCGAGTTTCCATTGGTTATGTGTATTCACACTATCCTGCCATGGGTCACGGCCGGTGCCTGGCTGTGAGATCACGGCCAGTGAAATCCCCTTCTTATCTGTAAGAATGGGAGACAACGTGGATACCGTCCTTTCCCTTACTACAACCGGCTGATCGGGAATACCATGGCCATACGCATAACTTTTTACCAGGTCCTTTTCAAGATGACTGCCCTGCAGCACGCCGGGAATGATCCCCCATTTCAGATCCGTTTCTTTTATTGTTCTTAATGCCGGTGAGCAAATTGAAAAATACCCAGTTGCAAGCGATCGTAATGTTATGGTAACAAGTATATCACCAGGATATTTTTTATCCAACTGCCAAACAGACCGCAGCATGGCTTTGGCCGTAGTTGATGTAAAGATGATCGCAGTGTCACCGGATGATTCTGCCTTACCAGGGAAAAAATGGAATGCATCTCCAGCCCTGTTCATTGGTACTGGCCTTAACGCATCCCTCCATGTATCGATAATATACTTGTAGGATGATTCGGGAAAATGTTTCGCCCTTTCGCCGTACAGGTGTGCCAGAACAGTTGTGTCCGGTTTTTTTTCACTGTATATAAAACTAAATTCCCCTGACAGTTGATCAGCCTTTATGTATTTCGCTCCATTGGTCAATAGTAGCTGCGAGACGGCATAACCTTTTCCTGTCTTCTTCCAGGCAATTGTTAAATCATCATTCTTTAGCTGCAAAGGCTGCTGCGCCAGGCTGATCAGTGGGGTGAAAAGCAAAAATATACGCAGCGATAATTTGATGACGAAT
>OFTY01001401.1_pt1 | contig 10649 bp, 10 predicted proteins | sample 1775061 | NCBI WGS metagenome assembly OFTY01 (sample SAMN08195773, study PRJEB24354) | sludge metagenome | isolation source: sludge from phenol fed wastewater aerobic bioreactor B | place: India: Nagpur | collected 2016-09-16 | reverse complement strand
GGATCGATCTCGAGGGCCTTGACCTTGACTTCTTGGCCTTCGGACAGAACGTCGGCGACCTTTTCGACGCGTTCGTTCTTGATTTCCGACACGTGGACGAGGCCGTCCTTGCCGCCCATGAAGTTCACGAAGGCACCGAAATCGACGAGGTTCACGACCTTGCCGTTATAGATTTTGCCGACTTCGGCTTCCTCGACGATGCCGAGGATCCACGCCTTGGCGGCTTCGATCTGCGCGGTGTCCGACGAGGCGATCTTGATCGTGCCTTCGTCGTCGATGTCCACCTTGGCGCCGGTCGTCGCGACGATTTCGCGGATGACCTTGCCGCCGGTGCCGATGACGTCACGGATCTTCGACTTGTCGATCGTGATCGTTTCGATACGCGGCGCATGCGCCGACAATTCGCTGCGGACTTCGCCGAGCGCCTTGTTCATTTCGCCGAGGATGTGCGCGCGGCCTTCCTTGGCCTGCGCCAGCGCCTTTTCGAAGATTTCCTTGGTGATGCCGGCAATCTTGATGTCCATCTGCATCGTGGTGATGCCTTCGGACGTACCCGCCACCTTGAAGTCCATGTCGCCGAGGTGATCTTCGTCACCCAGGATGTCCGACAGGATCGCGAAATCCTCGCCTTCGAGGATCAGGCCCATCGCGATGCCTGACACCGGGCGCGCGATCGGCACGCCGGCATCCATCATCGCAAGGCTGCCGCCGCACACCGACGCCATCGACGACGAACCGTTGGATTCGGTGATGTCGCTGGTCAGACGGATGGTATAGGGAAAATCTTCCTTCTTCGGCAGCACGGGGTGCAGCGCACGCCACGCCAGCTTGCCGTGGCCGACTTCACGGCGGCCCGGCGCGCCGAAGCGGCCGACTTCGCCGACCGAATAGGGCGGGAAGTTATAGTGCAGCATGAAGTTCTGATACGACAGGCCGTTGAGGCCGTCGATCATCTGTTCGGCTTCCTTGGTGCCCAGCGTGCAGGTCGCGATCGTCTGGGTTTCACCGCGGGTGAACAGCGCCGAACCGTGCGCGCGCGGCAGGAAGTGCGTTTCGGCGACGATCGGACGGATCTGCGTCGTCGTGCGGCCGTCGATGCGCTTGCCGTCCTTCAGGATGGCGGTGCGGACGATTTCGGCTTCCAGCTTCTTGGTCAGCTTGATGCCGGCCATGACTTCCTGCGGGCTGAGGCCGTCGGCTGCAAACTGTTCCTTCGCCTTCGCGCGCGCTTCGTTGAGCGCGTTCGAACGGGCCGACTTGTCGGTCAGCTTGTAGGCGGCGGCGATGTCCTTGCCGATCAGCTTCTTGATCTTGTCCTTGAGCTTGGCGTTGTCGTCCTGCGACGCCATTTCCCAAGGCTCCTTGGCCGACTGCTCGGCCAGCTTGATGATCGCCTTGATCACTTCGCGGCAGGCATCGTGCGCGAACAGCACGGCGCCGAGCATGATCTCTTCCGAAAGCTCCTTGGCTTCCGATTCGACCATCATCACCGCGTCATAGGTGGCGGCGACGACCAGATCGAGCTCGCCGGCGGCGACCTGCTCGTCGGTCGGGTTCAGGATATACGCGCCATCGACATAGCCGACGCGGGCGGCGCCGATCGGGCCCATGAAGGGCACGCCCGAGATGGTGAGCGCGGCGGACGCGGCAACCATCGACAGGATGTCCGGCTCGTTCTCGCCGTCATAGCTCAGCACCTGAGCGATGGCGTTGATCTCGTTATAGAAACCTTCGGGGAACAGCGGGCGGATCGGACGGTCGATCAGACGACTGACCAGCGTTTCCTTTTCGGTCGCACCGCGTTCGCGCTTGAAGAAGCCACCGGGGATGCGCCCCGCGGCCGAATATTTTTCCTGATAATGGACGGTCAGGGGGAAGAAGTCCTGCCCTTCCTTCACCGACTTGGCGGCGGTCACGGCGCACAGAACGACCGTTTCGCCCAGCGTCGCCATCACGGCACCGTCGGCCTGACGGGCAACCTTGCCCGTTTCGAGAGTCAGCGTTTCACCGCCCCACTCGATCGATACTTTTTTCACGTCAAACATGGAATTTCCTTCGCCCGCCGGGCCCTATGCCGGGCGGGGCCTCTGTTCCGGGCAATCCGGCCCGGGCGGGTCGGGGCGTCTGTCTGCCCCTATGGCGGTCCCGCCGGATGCGGGAACGGCCCTTTAAGCATGTGTCCCCGCGAAGGCGGGGACCCAGTTCTGCCAGTTCGGTGCAAGCCCGCCCTGGATCCCCGCCTGCGCGGGGATAACGCAATACGTAAACGGCCCCCGAAGCCGGGGGCCGAACGATTGCGTTACTTGCGAAGACCCAGCTTCGCGATCAGGTCGGTGTAGCGTCCCTCGTCCTTCTTCTTGAGATAGTCGAGGAGGCTGCGGCGCTTGTTGACCATCATCAGCAGCCCGCGGCGGCTGTGATTGTCCTTGGCGTGCGACTTGAAATGGCCGGTCAGCGTGTTGATGCGGTCGGTCAGGATCGCGACCTGCACTTCGGGCGAACCCGTATCGCCCTTTTCGCGGGCATGTTCCTTGATGAGTTCGGCCTTGCGTTCGGCGGTAATCGACATGTGCTTCTTCCTTCGAACATCCTGTTACAGATTGAAGCCCCGCACGACCTTCAGCGTTCCCGCCAAAGCCTCTATCAATGCCACGGGCCGATCGTCGGCGTCGCGTCCCCAATAGAGCCCGTCCTGCGTGCTTCCCCCGGTCCAGACACGACCCTGACGGATCGCCCCTGCCGCTTCCGGGGAAAGGTCCAGAGCCGGGATGTCGACCAGCCCTGCCTCCAGCGGCAGAAATATCTCTGATTGGGCGGCCCCTTGGCCGAAAGCGTTCAATTTGTCCAGAGAAATCGCCTGATCCAGCGCGAAGGGGCCCGCCTTCGTCCGGCGCAACATGGTGACATGCCCGACGGTGCCGACAGCCCGCGCAATGTCGCGCGCAAGGCTGCGGATATAGGTGCCTTTCGAGACATGCGCCGTGAGGGTGATTTCTTCCAGTTCCTCCCCGGTACGGGGAGGGGGACCATGCGAAGCATGGTGGAGAGGCACGGGCGGCTTGCCCGGCGTATCGACGAAGCGCGAACCCTCACCTGCCCCTCCACCACCTTCGGTGGTCCCCCTCCCCGTGCCGGGGAGGATCGCGAGCGCATGGATCGTCACCGCCCGCGCCTTCATCTCGACCGTTTCGCCGGCGCGCGCGCGGTCATAGGCGCGCTCGCCATCGATCTTGATCGCCGAATAGGCGGGCGGCACCTGTTCGATCGGCCCGGTAAAGCGCGGCAGAATCGCAGCAATTTCCGAAAGCCGCGGCCGCACGTCGCTGGTCGCAACGACGTCGCCCTCCGCGTCGAGCCCGGCGGTCTCGGTCCCGAACGCGATCGTGAAATCATAGACCTTGCTCGCGTCGAGCATGCGCCCGCACAGCTTCGTCGCCTCGCCGAGCGCGATCGGCAGCACGCCCGAGGCAAGCGGGTCGAGCGTCCCGCCATGGCCGACCTTGACCTTGCCCAGCCCGGCTTCGCGGCACACGCGCTTCACCGCGGCGACCGCCTGCGTCGAGCCGAGCCCGACGGGCTTGTCCATTATGATCCATCCGTTCATCGCCGCGCGGGCTAGGCCGCGCGGGCGATGCTTGTCAATTCGACCGGGATCGATTCGATTGGGCTCAATTCGACTTGGCGGCGTCCGCAGCGGCCTTGGCGGCTTTCTCCGCCTCGCGCGCCGCCTTGCGCTCTTCCTTGGTCGGCGGCGGCGCCGACGTCACGAAGGACGAAATCGCACAGCGCTCGCCGCGCACCAGAAGCGACGCGAACTTGTCGAGCCGCGAGGTTCCGCGCGTGTCGACGCCGATCGCCTGCGCAAAATCGATGTCGCGGCACGGACCGAAGAAGGTGGCATAATACCAGTCGCGGCGGCTGTCCTGAATCCACACGCCATCCTCGCCATCGGCCTGAAAGGTGCGGATCGTCGCATTGCTGGGAAAGCTGATGCCGGTTTCGACGCCCAGCGCGCGCGATTCCTGTGGTGCCCCTTCGGCCGCCGCAGTTGCCGAAAGGGGGAGCAAGGCGGCGGCCAGAGAGAGTGCGAATAATCTGTTCATAACGAACCTTTCCAGATGAAGGCCCATCCCGGCACACGGCATAGCGGGTCGATGCTGAACCGGCGCTGACCCGCTTGCGACGCCCCCACCAACTTCAGCGTCCTGTGCGCCATTCATCGGCTAGCAGCGACCACAAGCCGGTGTCGCGGACAAAGCCGGTCCAGGTGATCCGCTCGGCGCGCAGCACCCCTTCCTTGGTGCAGCCGAGCTTGGTGACGGCCGCCTGGCTGCGCTTGTTGCGTTCGTCGATACGGAATTCGATGCGGCGAATGCCAACGGCAAACGCATGGTCGAGCATCAGTCGTTTGACACGCCCATTGAACCCCGTGCCGCGCGCGGCAGGTTCGATATAGCTGTTACCGATCTCCACCGTCTGCGCCGACAGATCGGGACGCAGATAAGCGGTCATGCCGACCAGCCGGTCGCCGTCGATGATCGCATAGGGCATCCGGCTTTCATGCCCGATCAGCGTGTCGAAGCTCGCGTCGAAATGATCGGGATCGAAGCTCGACGAATAGATCGGCCAGATATCGGCATCGGCGGCGCAGGCGGCGCGCAGCGCCTCGCGGTGCGGCTCGGCCAGCTTGACGAGCCGGAGGTCGCCGTCGGCCAGTTCGACATAAAGCCGGTCAAGCATCGGCGCCCGCCTCTTGCAAAGCGTCCGCCGCAGCCCGGCGCTTGGCCATGAAATGGCGGCGGCACATGGCGACATAGCGGTCGTTGCCCCCGATCTCGGTCTGCGCGCCCGCGACCACCGCACGGCCGGCGGCATCGACGCGCAGGTTCATCGTCGCCTTGCGCCCGCATTCGCACACCGCCTTCAGTTCGACCAGCGCGTCGGCGATGCCGAGCAACGCCGCCGAGCCGGGAAAGAGATCGGCCGCAAAATCGGTGCGCAGCCCGTAACAGAGGACCGGAATATCGGCCTCGTCGGCGAGCCGCGCCAGCGCGAATACCTGTTCTTTCGAAAGGAACTGCGCTTCGTCGACGAGCACGCAGGCCAGCGGACGCCGGCGATGTTCGTCGCTCACCGCGGCCCACAAATCGCTTTCGGGGTCGAATTTATGCGCCTCGGCGAGCAGGCCGATGCGGCTGGTGATCTGCCCGGCGCCGTAGCGGTCGTCGAGCGCGGCGGTCCACAGCATCGTTTCCATCCCGCGCTCGCGATAGTTGAAATCCGCCTGCAGCAGCGTCGTCGACTTGCCCGCGTTCATGCTGGCGTAATAGAAATAGAGCTTGGCCATGGCATGAGCGATACCGCCTCGGCGGCGCCGCGCAAGCCCAATCAGGCGGCGCCGAGCAGCGCGCGAAAACGCGCCGGCTGCGGCAACAGATCGGCGAGCGTGTAGCCGTCGAGATGCGCGGCGAAGGCTGCCAGCGCCCCGGCGAGAGCGCCCTGCAATCCGCAGCCGCCGCGCACCGGGCAGGTCGAAGTCGCGGGGTTCATACACTCGACGAAGCCGTCCAGCCTTTCGAGTTCGCGGACGACCGCGCCGACGATCACCGTCTCGGGCGCCTTGGCGAGCGTCAGCCCGCCACCGCGTCCGCGCTGCGCCGCGACATAGCCGAGCGCCTGCAGCCGCTGTGCCACCTTGGCGAGATGATTGCGCGACACGCCATATTGGCCGGCGATCTCGTCGACCGACATCTGGCGCCCGGTCGCCGCCAGCGCCATCAGGATGCGCAGCGCATAGTCGCTGTGAAAGCTCAATCGCATAAAATAGGTATATGAAATATTGCTTTTACCGGCAAGGCCGATAAAGCGGTAAATGAAATGCCGTTTATCGAGTGAAGGCGATGAAGAAGACCGTCCCCGCCCACCCCCATGCGATCGCCGCGCGCGAGGACCGGCGCGCCGCCGCCATCGCGATGGGAGTCGACGAAGCCTTTATCGCGACGCTCGTCGATCGCTTCTACGCCGCGATCCGGCGCGACGCCCTGCTTGGCCCGATCTTCGGCGAACGCATCCACGAATGGCCCGCGCATCTCGCGCAGATGAACCGCTTCTGGCAGTCGATCCTGCTCGGCGCTGGAAATTTCACCGGCAATCCGATGGCCAAGCATCTTGCGATCCCGACCATCGGCGAAAGCCATTTCCAGCACTGGCTCGGCCTCTTCTACGCGACGTTGCGCGATGTGGCACCGAGCGAAGAGGCGGTCGCGCTGGTCGGCGCGAGGGCGCGGATGATCGCCGAAAGCCTGCTCACCGGCATTGCCGTCCACCGCGACCGCGACCCCGACATCACCCGCAGGATCGTGCTGCCCCACGTCTGAGGCACGCCGCGCGCCCGCAGAGGCCGACACCGCAGCTTGACTCGCCCGCCCCCGCTGCCATGCTGCGCACAAAAGATGCAGCATTAACAGTGGGGAGAGCTGCGATGCGACTGATGCCCGTTACCGATGCGATGTTCCTGTGGGGGGAAAGTCGCGAAATGCCGATGCATATCGGTGGCATCAACCTCTACACGCTGCCCGACGATATCGACGAAACCGATTGGCTGAACGAACAACTTGCGCTGCTGCGCCAGTCCGAGGGGCTGCGGCGGCCGTTCAGCGAAGTGTTGAAGCTCACCCCGCTCGGCCAGTACGGCCCGATCCGGCTCGAACCCGACCGCGACATCGACATGCACTATCATGTGCGCTCGGCCGCGCTGCCCAAGCCGGGGCGCTATCGCGAGATGTTCGAACTCGCCTCGCGCCTCCATTCCAGCCTGCTCGACCGCACCCGCCCCTTGTGGGAAATCACGCTGATCTCAGGGCTCCCCAATCGGCAGATCGCAACCTTCAAGAAGGTGCATCATGCGCTGATGGACGGCGCGGCGAGCATCCATTTCTATAATTCGATGTTCTCGCCCGACCCCAAGGAACGGCGGACCTGCTCGCCGCTGTCGGTCGAGGCCTATGAAGCCTATAAGCGCAAATTCCCGTCGCCCAAAAAGCCGCCGCGCCCCAGCCTGACCGACATCGCCGCGATCGGCGAATTTCTGAAGGAGCAATGGGGCAACAGCGTCGGCGTGACCAAGGCGCTCAACCAATATGTCGCGGCGATGTTCGGCGTCGGCGGCGAAGGGCTCGTCACCCCCTTTTCGGGCGTGCCGCGCACCAGCTTCAACCGCAACATCACCGGCGCGCGCCGCTTCGTCGCGCAAAGCTGGTCGCTCGAACGTGTCCGCGCGGTCGGCAAGGCCTATGACGGGACGATCAACGACGCGGTACTCGGCATGTGCGCGGGCGCGATGCGCAAATATCTGCAATCGCTGAACGAGCTGCCCGACAAGCCTTTGAAAGCCATGGCGCCGGTGTCGATCCGGCCCAAGGACGATATCGATTCGGGCAATTCGGTTGCCTCGGTGACGGCCAATCTCGCGACCCATATCGACGACCCCGCCGAACGCATGGCGGCGATCCAGGCATCGATGAACGCCGCCAAGGCACAATTGCGCGCGATGACCGCGCAGCAGATCCAGCTCTATACCGCAATCACCAATTTCCCGCAGATGCTGACCGCGCTGACGCGTACCGCCGACAAATTCCCCGCCTATTCGGCGACCATCTCCAACGTCCCCGGCCCGCGCGAGCAGATGTACTGGAACGGAGCGCGGCTCGACGGCATGTATCCCGCGAGCATCCCCGTCGACGGCATGGCGATGAATATCACGCAGGTGTCGAATTTCAGGAATATCGACTTCGGCATCACCGCCTGCCGCCGCAGCGTGCCGCACGCGCAGCGGATGATCGACTATCTGGAAGAAGCGCTGGTCGAGCTTGAGGCCGCGGCAGGGATCAAGACGCCGAAGGGAAAATAGCGCCTATCCGCTCCCACCAACCCGTCATCTGGGCTCAGTCTTGAATTTCGCCCTCGCCGCTGCCCAAGTCGCGCGCCACCTTGGGATCGCGCAGCAATTGCTCGATGTGGCTCGCTTCGTCGAAGCTTTCGTCGGCGAGGAATTTGAGCTTCGCCGCATATTTCATGCGGATGCGGTGCGCGACTTCGCGCTGGAGATAGGCGGTGTTGGTGCGCAACGCCTTCAGCACCGCCTCCTCGTCGCGGCCGAGCAGCGGCTTCACGAATACCGTGGCATGGCGCAGGTCGGGCGACATGCGCACTTCGGTCACGCTCACCGGATGCGTCGCGAGGACATCGTCATGCACGTCGCCGCGCTGAAGTATCTCGCTCAGCACATGGCGCACCTGTTCGCCCACGCGCAGGACGCGGACCGAGGGGCCTTCGGGTTTTTCGTTATGCCGCATCGCTCAATATCCTGCCGCACCCCCGCGCATTCAGGGGTGCGGCGATGGTTCGATCACAACGTCCGCGCGCGTTCCTCGACCTCGAAGACTTCGAGGTGATCGCCCGGCTTGATGTCGTTGGTATCCGCCAGCACGACGCCGCATTCCAGGCCCGCGCGCACTTCGGCGACATCGTCCTTGAAACGGCGGAGCGACGCGATGGTCGTTGCCGAGACGATGACGTCCTCGCGCGTGAGACGCGCGTGGAGCCCCTTGCGGATGATGCCTTCGAGCACCAGCAGACCCGCGGCCTTGTCGCGCTTGCCGGCCGGGAAGACTTCCTTGACCTCGGCGCGGCCGACGACGGTTTCGACGCGTTCCGGGCCCAGCTCGCCCGCCATCTCCTTCGCGACTTCCTCGGTCAGGTGATAGATGACGTCATAGTACATGAAGCGCACTTTTTCGCGGTTCGCGATCTCGCGCGCCTTGGCGTTGGGGCGGACGTTGAAGCCGATGATCGGCGCATTCGTCGCCGCCGCCAGCGTCACGTCGCTTTCGGTGATCGCGCCGGCGCCCGAATGGAGCACGCGGACGCGGATCTCGTCGGTCGACAGCTTGTTGAGCGCGTTGACGATCGCTTCGACGCTGCCCTGCACGTCGGCCTTGATGACCACCGGATATTCGATGACATTGGCCTTGTCGGCGAGCGCCGAGAACATGCCTTCCAGGCTGACCGGCGCCTGCGCCGTCCGCTTCTTGAGCGCCTGTTCCTGACGATAGGCGGCGACTTCGCGCGCGCGCGCCTCATTCTCGACCACGGTCAGCGTGTCGCCCGCCATCGGCACCCCGCCGAGGCCCAGAACCTCGACCGGCATGGACGGACCGGCTTCCTTGATCTGCTGGCCCTGATCGTTGACGAGCGCGCGGACGCGACCGCTTTCGGCGCCGCAGACGAAGATGTCGCCGACCTTCAGCGTCCCGCGACGGACGAGGATCGTCGCAACGGGGCCGCGGCCCTTGTCGAGCTTGGCCTCGACCACCGTCCCCTCGGCCGAACGGTCGGGGTTGGCCTTGAGCTCCATGATCTCGGCCTGAAGCGCGATAGCGTCGAGCAGCTTGTCGAGGCCAGTCTTCTTGAGCGCCGAAACTTCGACATTCTGGACGTCGCCGCCCATTTCCTCGACGACGATCTCGTGCTCGAGAAGGCGTTCGCGCACGCGCTGCGGGTTCGCGCCTTCCTTGTCGACCTTGTTGATCGCCACGATCATCGGCACGCCGGCCGCCTTCGCATGGTTGATCGATTCGATCGTCTGCGGCTTCAGCCCGTCGTCGGCCGCCACCACCAGCACCGCGATATCGGTGACGTTGGCACCGCGCGCGCGCATTTCGGTGAAGGCTTCGTGGCCCGGCGTATCGAGGAAGGTGACTTGGCTCCCGTCGGGGGTCTTCACCTGATAGGCGCCGATATGCTGGGTGATGCCGCCGGCTTCGCCCGACTGGACGCTGGTGCCGCGCAGTGCGTCGAGCAGGCTGGTCTTGCCGTGATCGACGTGGCCCATGATGGTGACCACCGGCGCGCGGGGCTTCATCTGTTCGGGCGCGTCGACGTCCTGATCGTTGCGGATATCGACGTCGGCTTCGCTGACGCGTTTGATCTCGTGCCCGAATTCGGTGACGAGCAGTTCAGCCGTATCCTGGTCGATCGTCTGATTGACGGTGACCATCATGCCCATTTTGAACAGCGCCTTGACGAGATCGGCGCCCTTTTCGGCCATGCGGTTCGCCAGTTCCTGCACGGTGATCGTGTCGGGAACGACGACTTCGCGAACCTGCTTTTCGCGCGGACCGCTCGGCATCAGGTGCGAACGCTTTTCCTTTTCGCGAGCGCGCTTCAGCGCGGCGAGGCTGCGCGCCCGCGCGCCTTCGTCCTCGTTGAGCGCGCGCGTGACGGTCAGCTTGCCCGACTGGCGCCGGTGATCGCCGCGATGTTCCTTCTTCTGTTCGGGGCGCTTCGGTTCGGGACGCTTCGGCGCCTCGACCGGCGCGATGCGAGGCGCGGCCGGCGCTGCGCTGGCGCTGACGCTGACCTACGGCGCCTACGTGTCCGAGGTCTATCGCTCGGGCATCGAGAGCGTGCACTGGTCGCAGACGGCGGCGGCGCGCTCGCTCGGCTTCTCGCATACTCAGACGCTGCGCTTCGTGGTGGTGCCGCAGGCGGTCCGGCGGATCATCCCGCCGCTCCTCAACGACTTCATCTCGCTGCAGAAGGACACGGCGCTGGTCAGCGTGATCGGCACCGTCGACGCCTTCAATCAG
>OFTY01001400.1_pt1 | contig 10652 bp, 6 predicted proteins | sample 1775061 | NCBI WGS metagenome assembly OFTY01 (sample SAMN08195773, study PRJEB24354) | sludge metagenome | isolation source: sludge from phenol fed wastewater aerobic bioreactor B | place: India: Nagpur | collected 2016-09-16 | reverse complement strand
AGTATATCGTTGAAGAACTCTGCATGAACGAGCTTACTAAAGACCTGCGTCCTTCCAAATTCAATTACATCAAAGAAATACTGGAAACGGAATTCGAAGAAACCTATAATAAGTTTCGTAACAGTGGTGTACTGACTTACGAGATTGTAAATATGATAGCAGCTTGTAATCCTGTATTTGCAGAACTGGGGTTTAACGAGGAAAAACTTACAGACAGGTTGGTTCGTGCTGCAATTACCGGTGCTATAGGGGAATACCTCGAAAAGTAATAATAGTGCGGCCATTTTGAAAATGGGCGGGTGAAATATGTGAAGTATGGCTTATAATATCAATCAAAAACTAAAGGACAATATTGCGGCTATTCGTATCGCTCTTGCCTGGGAAGAAGGCCAGGAACTAAATAATGCGGATATAGCCATATTGCAGCGTTATGCCGGTTTTGGAGGTATCAAGGCCATACTTTTCCCGGATGCTCCTAAAGAGGAATGGATAAAGCTGGGAGCATCAGAAGCGGACCTTCGGCTTCATGAAGATATAGTAAGCCTGCACCGGCTACTGCAAAGCAACCTGAACGAGAACGCATACAAAGAATGCATCCACTCCATTAAAAACAGCGTATTATCTGCATTTTATACGCCTGCGTTTATACCACAAACTTTATTTGCTGCACTAAAGGAAAGGAATATACAACCACATCGGTTGTATGAGCCCAGCAGCGGCGCCGGTGTATTTATCACCGAAGCAAAAAAAGCATTTCCCCGCCTGCAAACGATCACAGCGGTTGAAAAAGATATTTTATCCGGGAAAGTATTACAGGCAATCTGCAGTACACTACCTGTTACCAACAAGGTACACATTACAGGGTTTGAAGAATCATCTGTAGCTGATAACGGCCAGTACGATTTTATTACAAGCAATATACCATTCGGTAATTTTTCTGTTTATGACCCGGCCTATCCCGACAAGTCTATTTCAGGGAAGATACACAACTACTTTTTTGCCAAAGGCCTGGATAAGTTAGCGGATAGCGGCCTGCTTGCCTATATCACCACCGATGCTTTTCTAAATAATCCTTCTAACAGGGCTGCCAGGGAATACCTATTTAATAGAGCAGATTTTATCAGTCTTACCGTCATGCCGGATAACCTGATGAAAGATACCGGCAACACGGAAGCGCCAAACCATTTGCTGATCGTACAGAAAAATGAACATAAACAGGCCCTCAGTGAGGCCGAACAGCTATTGATAGGAACTGTTCAAAAGGAAAATGAATACGGCACTTATTCGCTGAACGAGTATATCGACCTGCACCCCGAAATAATTACAGGTAACGAAATAAAAGCCGGCACCAATCAATATGGACAGGCGCACCTGCAGGTATGGCAAAAAGGTGCGCTTGAAAATATTAGTGAAAAAATATCGGCATTGCTGTCCGCAGGATTTAATGAAAGATTGAACAGGGAAGCTTTTCAAAACGCCCAATTATTCATCGGCATTGAAACAGCAGGTACAGGTAAACAACTGACTTTTTTGCCCGTACCCGAAAATAAGAATGATAACAGCCAGGTACAATTGGGCCTGTTTGATACAGCGCCGGCAGAAAATTCCAACCGTGCATCCGCCTACCTGGATGAGAAAGATTTCCAGTTTATCAATAAGCATAGCGCACGTCTTTTCAGTACGATCAGGCCGACCAGCCAACCGACCCATGAGACCATTGTTTTGCTGGCCGCACAAACCAATAACGGCAACCGATATGTATATAAATTATACTCCAATGTTGAAGAGATCAGGTTTTCGCAGAACTGGATGAACGCGGATACATTGCAGGCAGCCTTACAGGCCCTTTCCGAAGAACTGAGGGAATACAATTACCAATTCCGTTATGAGGGCGACAGCTCGCTGGAGGCATCTTTCGGTCTTGAACAACCTGTCACAGGCTTATTTAAAGATATCAAACCTTTCTATAAGGAAGGGATGCTAGTCATGCAAAGCAATACCGTTGGCAGGCTTAGTAGCATAGACGCAGCATTCAGAAACGGTAGTGTCCAGTCTTTGTCCCTGTCCGAAAATCGTGTAGCATTTTATAAATATTATATCCAGGTTCGTGACAGTTATCTTGAATTAACAGCCGACCCCGAAAATGAACAGCTCAGGACAGCACTGCAAAAGGACTATGAGACCTTTACCGACAGGTACGGGATGATAAATCATCCGGGCAATAAGCGTCAGATACTGGAAGACACTGCATTTGCCTTTACCATATTATCGTCGCTGGAGCGCAGGGACGGCGATAATTACCTGCGTTCAGATATCCTGCATGAATCACTACAGCCAAAAGAAACGCATTTTCAAACCGATGATCCGGTTGAAGCACTCGCCCGATGTCTTAATGACCGTGGTTGCGTGGACATCAGTTTCATTGAAGCTGCAACGGGTCTTTCTGACGCTGAAGTTATACAGAGCCTGGCACATCATATTTACATGAATCCCGCCAATAGGCAATGGGAAACTACCGATCAGTACCTGTCCGGCAATGTAGTGGAGAAACTGCGTATTGCGGCAATGATCTCAGCCGAAGAACCTGACAATTCTTTTATCCGGCAGAGCCTGGAAGCAGTTGAGAAAGTACAGCCGGAGCGCATACCTTTTGAATTGCTGGATTTTAACCTTGGCGAACGCTGGCTGCCGGAAGACTATTATAACAGGTTCGCCAGTGATCTCTTTGAAACCGATACAACCGTCAATTATTTTTCCTCGCTCGATACGTTCAAAGTAGCCGCAAAAGGATGGAATGCCAAGATATCCCAGGAATATGCTGTTACTCCCAAAAACGGCCGCACCATGTACGGGCATACCCTGCTCGAAAATGCGTTGGAGAACACTACGCCGTTTTTTACTTACGAAGTAGAAATGGGCGATAAGACCATTCGTGTCCCGGATAATGAGGCCATCCAGCTGGCACATCAGAAGATTGAAAATATTCGGAACCGTTTTATTGAATGGCTGCAGGCCTTACCGTTCGATGATAAAAAGCACTTGGAACAGCTATACAATGATACGTTCAACTGTTTCGTATTACGGGAATATGATGGCAGCCACCTTTCTTTCCCAGGCCTGGACAAAAAAGCGTTAGGCATTGATGATCTGTATAGCTCGCAGAAAAATGCTGCCTGGCGCATCGTACAAAACCGGGGTGCGTTGATCGATCATGAAGTAGGACTTGGTAAAACGCTTACCATGATCGTGGCTGCACAGGAAATGAAACGCCTGGGTATCATTCACAAACCTGCAATACTTGCTTTGAAGGCCAATGTGGACCAGATACGGGATACTTATCGTAAAGCATACCCGAAGGCAAGAATACTGGCGCCCGGTGAAAATGATTTTACGCCTGAAAAAAGGCTTCGCTTATTTCATGAAATAAAAAATAACAACTGGGACTGCATTATTCTCACGCATGACCAGTTTGGTAAAATACCCCAGTCCCCGGAAGTACAACGGGAAATATTCCAGGCGGAACTGGATAATGTGGAACGCGACCTCGAGACAACCAAAGACTTGGGCGGTGAAATATCCAGGAAAATGCTCAAAGGACTGGAGATAAGAAAGAACAATCTTGAAGGGAAACTCAAATCCATACTGGCGGCTATTGAGGAAAAGAAAGATGCCGGTATCAATTTTAAAGACCTGGCCATCGACCATCTCTTCGTAGACGAATCGCACAAATTCAAGAACCTCACTTTTACAACCCGGCATGACCGCGTAGCAGGTCTGGGCAATATGGAAGGCAGCCAGAAAGCATTGAACATGCTTTTTGCAGTAAGGACAATGCAGCAAAAATTTGATGCGGATCTTTGTGTTACTTTCCTGTCGGGCACGCCTATTTCCAATAGCCTGACGGAAATGTACCTGCTGTTCAAATACCTGCGCCCAAAGGAAATGGAACGTCAGCGTATTGAGAATTTTGATGCATGGGCAGCGGTCTTTGCACGTAAGACCACTGATTTTGAGTTTTCTGTTACCAATGAGATCATTGCCAAAGAACGTTTCCGTCATTTTATAAAAGTGCCGGAACTGGCTTTATTCTATAATGAAATCACCGATTATAAAACGGCAAAACACATCCGGCTGGATAAGCCGGAACTAAATGAACTGCTGGTTAACATCAAACCCACACCTGACCAGCAAGCATTCACGAAAAGCCTGATGTCTTTTGCCAAAACAGGTGATGCCACCCTGATTGGCCGTGCACCATTGTCGGATTCGGAGGACAAAGGCCGTATGCTGATAGCAACCAACTATGCGAAGAAAATGGCGGCGGATATGCGCCTTATCAATGATGCTTATGATGATCATCCGGATAATAAGGTCAATGTTTGTGCACGAAAAATAGCGGAGCTGCACATGGCTACATCAGAGCATAAAGGCACGCAGATCGTCTTCTGCGATATCGGGACACCCAAGCCCAATGAGTTCAATATATATGATGCGCTGAAAGAAAAACTCATCCGTGATTTCAATATCCCGGCTTATGAGATCACCTTCATCCACGACTGGACAGACAAAAAGAAACCGGAACTGTTCCGGAAAATGAACAATGGACAGATCCGTATTCTCCTGGGTAGTACGGACAAAGCCGGTACAGGCCTGAATGTCCAGAGCCGTGTAATTGCCATGCACCACCTGGACATTCCCTGGAAACCCGCTGAGCTGGAACAACGCAACGGTCGCGGGGCAAGGCAGGGAAACTGGCTGGCAAAAATACATTATGGGAATAAGGTAATGAACTATGTGTATGCTGTCGAGCAGTCTCTCGACAATTACAAATTCAACCTGCTGAAGAATAAACAAACCTTTATCAGCCAGATGAAGAACTGCGAGCTGAATGTGCGTACCATCGACGAAGGTGCCCTCGATGAAAAAAGCGGGATGAATTTTTCTGAATACATCGCCATTCTTTCAGGTGATACATCGCTCCTTGAAAAATCAAAGCTGGAAAAGAAAATTGCGGTGGTGGAAAGCCTGAAGAAAGCGCATTTCAGGGAGGTTGCACATGCCAGGTTCAGATTGGACAACCTGAATACGGAAAGAACTGATACCACACAGGTGTTGGCAAAACTCAATAATGACGAAACCTTTTACAAGAGCCTACTACAATATGAAAAGGATGGCGTCAAAGCTAATCCGGTCAAATTAAACGGTCTGTCTTCAGCCGATCCTGAAATAATTGGCAATCATCTTATAAAATTATATAAAGATTGGCAGCCAGGTAATGACCCGGAGGTTGGCAATCTATATGGTTTCGACCTCTATATACGCAGGCACAAAGAATTGTTGATAGAAGACGGAAAGAGTGTCGAGCATAGCTACAACACTTTTTATGCGGAACGCCCGGGGACCGGCATTAAATATACCTACAACCAGGGCCATCCTAATATCGACAATCCTAAACTGGCGGCCAGGCATTTCCTGAATGCTATTGATAAAGTAAGCAGCCTGAGAGAAAAATACGAACGGACAATGGCCGATTTAGATAAAGAGATACCGATCGTATCCCAGATTGTCGAGCGACCCTTCGAAAAAGAGCCCGAACTGGCAGAAATGAAGAACAAGCTTTCGAATCTGGAAAGAGAAATAAGCCTCAAAATACAGGAAGCCAAATTAAAGCATGACGGGCCGGCACCGGAACCTGAGCTGGCAGAGGAAATAACGAATGAAACACCGGTCATAAAAATAACCCTGTCAGGAAAACAGGAACCAGTCCGGGCAATGAAAAAAAAGGGAATGAGACTATAAAAATATTCAGCATGGCAAATAGTGTATACCAGATCAACAAAGGCATTAATAAAAGTATAGAGTTTCGCGGTTTAAAAGCCCAATATATATGGTATCTCGGTGGGGGCATTTTATTCCTGCTCGTACTTTTTGCAGTTATGTATATAAGCGGCATCCCTTCTTTTATCTGCATCGGGGTCATTGCTGTTGCGGGTACGGGATTAGTAATTAAAGTATATGGACTCAGCAATAAATACGGGGAACATGGAATGATGAAAGCCATCGCACGCCGCAACATACCGCATGTGGTAAAATGTTATAGCCGAAAAATATTTCTCCAATTGCATAAAAGATAAACCATGAAACAGGCATTGATCGATAAAAGACTCCGAGGCGAACTACCGATAATAGAAATAGACGGTGATAAATATATCATAGACTGGAGGCTGAAAGAATTACGCTGCCAGTCAGATATCAGCAAACGGATTGACCTGTCACGAATGGATATGAACACAGAAGGAACAGCATACATCGGTTTCTATAATACACGCGACAAGCAAGTCCTGTACAATGAGCATGAGATCCCCAACACTGAAAACATAGCAGTATTAAGCATTCCTTATGAATTAAAACTGGACCCGGTTGGCGTAGCAAGACAATACGGCCTTGAGGATACAGAGTTGTTAAAAACTTACCCGATACAGGAAGATCTGAAGGCGAAATTAATACCGGTCGTACAAAAGAAAGGACAAAAAGCTCAGCATGATGTAACCGGTAAGCAAAATAACCATAGAAGAAAAGGAAAGCGTTTATAAGAAAACACGTAGCATAGATATACTACGTGCTATTCATGGTCCACGGTTTATGCATCCTATAATGTAATATAAAACCCTATAGGAAAATTAAGAAAATATCAGGAAGAAAGACATTAAAATAAAATAAGGATAGATGGAAAGACAAATTGATGATATACTGCCGGTATTAGGCGTGGAACATGACTGCATACTTTCCAGGCAGGGCGATATCACACTTGTGTTCAAAGTAGAACTGCCGGAGATATTTACACTTTCCGACCAGGAATATGAGGCTTTTCACCAGGCATGGATAAAAGCAATCAAAGTACTGCCGTGTCTATCTGTATTTCATAAGCAGGACTGGTTTATTGACAGCAGGTATCAGCCGGATTTTTCGACCGGTGATAATAGTTTTCTCAGCCGAAGTAGTGAGCGCTTCTTTAATGAACGGCCGTTCCTGCGTCATAGCTGTTATATCCTGCTTACTAAAAAACCGGAAGGCAGGAAGCCGGGCAGTTCCCTGTTCTCCAACTTACTCCGGAAAACCATAGTTCCTGAACAAACGCTCAAACCACAATTGTTGCAGGACTTTCTGGACAGCGCCGGACAATTTCAACGTATACTGGAAGATAGCGGCTTTTTACGCCTTACCCGGTTAACCAATGAAGAACTGGAAAGCCGGGCACGTAAAACAGGTCTGATAGAACAATACTATACGCTCGCTGAAAATAGTGATGATCTTCTTATTAAGGACATTCGCTTTAATGATGGGCTGCAGGTAGGTGACCAGTATTGCCAGCTTTATACGCTTAGTGATGTGGCTGACCTGCCCGCACTCTGCGGCAGCCGGATAAACTATGACCGTTACTCTACCGATAAGACGAAATTCAGTATCGGTTTTGCTTCCACCCTGGGACAGTTATTGTCCTGCAATCATATCTACAACCAGTTCATATTTATTGAAGATGCCCAGAAGACTTTGCAGAGGCTGGAAGCTAAAAGATTGCGTCTCCAATCTCTATCGGCCTATTCCAGGGAGAACAGCATTGCCAGGGATGCCACCAATGATTTCCTGAACGAAGCTATCAGCCAGCAACGACTCCCCGTAAAGGCACATTTTAACCTGTTGGCATGGACGGATAATAAAGAAGCATTAAAAGATATCAGGAACCAGGTGTCTTCGGCACTGGCACAGATGGATGCAGTAGCCAAACAGGAAACTGTCGGGGCGCCACAGATATTCTGGGCGGGTATGCCCGGCAATGAGGCCGACTTCCCCATGAATGACAGCTTTGACACATTTGCAGAACAGGCGGCCTGTTTCCTTAACCTGGAAACCAGTTACCGTTCTTCTGTAAGCCCCGTTGGCATCCGCCTGGGTGACCGCCTGACCGGGAAACCGGTGCATGTGGACATCAGCGATGAGCCGATGAAAAAAGGCATCTGCACCAACCGCAACAAATTTATTCTCGGCCCTTCCGGCAGCGGAAAATCATTCTTCACCAACCATATGGTAAGAAGTTATTACGAACAGGGAACACATATAGTGCTGGTAGATGTCGGGCATAGCTATAAGGGATTATGTGATATGGTCAAGGGATATTATTTCACTTACGATGAAAGAAACCCGATCCGGTTCAACCCTTTTTATATCAGTGAAGGCGACAGCCTGGATACGGAAAAAAAAGAAAGCATCAAAACGCTGTTACTGGCACTCTGGAAAAAAGACAATGAAACATTTAACCGCAGTGAATATGTCGCCTTGTCCAATGCGCTTCAATTGTATTATGAAAAACTGGATAAGGATACAAGCGTCTTTCCCTGTTTCAATACTTTCTATGATTTTCTGAAAGATGATTTTTTAGCTGTACTGAAACAGGACCAGGTAAAGGAGAAGGATTTTGATGTTAATAATTTTCTCTACGTACTGCGACCCTATTATAAAGGCGGGGAGTTCGATTACCTGCTCAACGCAACTGAGAATCTTGAATTACTGAAAGAACGCTTTATCGTCTTCGAACTGGACAATATCAAAGACCATCCCATACTGTTCCCTGTCGTCACCATTATCATCATGGAAGTATTCATCAGTAAAATGCGCAAGCTGAAAGGCATTCGTAAAATGATATTGATCGAAGAGGCCTGGAAGGCGATAGCAAAAGAAGGCATGGCCGAATATATCAAATACCTTTTTAAAACCGTCCGGAAATTCTTCGGTGAAGCCATTGTCGTAACGCAGGAAGTAGAAGATATTATCTCTTCACCGGTGGTGAAACAGGCGATCATCAATAACAGTGATTGCAAAATACTGCTGGACCAGAGTAAATACCAGAACAAGTTTGACCAGGTACAGGAACTGCTGGGCCTGACTGAAAAAGAAAAAGCCCTGATACTATCGGTGAATAAGGCCAATGACCCCGCCAGGAAATACAAGGAAGTATTTATATCACTTGGCGGTATGCTGTCAAAGGTCTACCGTACCGAAGTATCCCCGGAGGAATACCTTGTATATACCACCGAGGAGAAAGAAAAAGTAAAGGTGATAGAATACGCCAACCGTTACGGCAGTATAGAAAAAGGAATTGCAGCAATGGTACAGGACATGAATAAATAAATAAACAAATATCTAAACAGGATTTATGAAAAAGCTATGTATGGTAATGGCAATGACGGTAGTGATCTCAATGACGTCTTCCCTGCAAGCCCGGGCACAGATACCCATTGTGGACATTATCAAGGCGGCTGTCAAAAAAGTCATCAAGGCTATAGACCTGCAGATACAGCGGCAGCAAAACAAGATCATCTGGCTCCAAAATGCACAGAAAACAATGGAAAACACGATGTCCAAACTGAAGCTGGACGAGATATCGGACTGGACAGAGCAGCAGCGGACACTATACAAGGATTATTTTGACGAATTGCACAAGGTCAAAAGCATCCTGGCCTACTATCGCCGTATAAAAGATATCACGGAAATGCAGGTACAAATAGTGGCATCCTATAAACAGGCATGGGGCTTACTACGGCAGGATAAAAATTTTACGGTTAAGGAACTGGACTATATGCAAAAAGTGTATACAGGCATACTGGAGGAAAGCAGCAAAAATATTGACCGGATATATATCATCATCAACTCTTTCCAGACGCAGATGAGTGATGGCAAACGGCTGGAGCTGATCAACGGCATTGCCGGTGATATGGAGCAGCAATACGATGATCTCAGGCGGTTTAACCAGCAAAACACCATGCTGAGCTTGCAAAGGGCGCAAACACAACACGATGCAGACGTAGTAAAAAAACTATATGGACTAAAATAATATCGGGCTATGAAAATAATAATACTGTACTTATTTACGATCGCGGCGTCCGCCTCAAAGGCGCAGACGTTTGAGGAATGGTTCAGGCAGAAAGAAACACAGAAAAAGTACCTGCTGGAACAGATCGCTGCCCTAAAGGTCTATGGAAGCTATTTACAGAAAGGATACACGATAGCAAAAGATGGTTTGCGTACGGTTCAAAGCATAAAAAGCAGTGACCTCAGCTTGCATACGGATTATTTCCATTCCCTGAAAACGGTTAACCCTGCTATAAAAAGGTATCCGCATATGAAGGAGATTATCGGCTTACAAAAGCAGATATCCCGGCTGGCAGACAGATCGAAGAAACTATTTACCGCCGACAGCTTTTTAACTGTGCCTGAACGCCTGTATGTATCCAGAACTTTTGATCGTTTGCTAGAAGACTGCCATAATACCCTTGAGGAACTGGAAAGGGTTACCGGTTCAGGTGATTCGAGTACTGCCGATTACCAGATGAAGGATGACGAACGCATCAAAAGAATAGACCAGTTATATGCAGATACGCAATCACAATGGAGATTTGTCCGATCATTTTCAAATGAAGTCGCTGCGCTTTCCCTGGCAAGAACACAGGAACAAAACAATATTAGAAACAGCAGGCTGCTGCATGGCATTAAATAATAACTGATGAAAAAAACAGGAATAATCCTATTTGTATTGCTGATCACCTTCCGGGCTGCATATGCCCAGAGCGATGAAGTGCAGCAGCTCTTGTTGAACG
>OFTY01001397.1_pt1 | contig 10670 bp, 10 predicted proteins | sample 1775061 | NCBI WGS metagenome assembly OFTY01 (sample SAMN08195773, study PRJEB24354) | sludge metagenome | isolation source: sludge from phenol fed wastewater aerobic bioreactor B | place: India: Nagpur | collected 2016-09-16 | reverse complement strand
GAGATTCCGGACGTGGCCTTGCTGGAAGGCGAGCGCAGCATCCTCGGCCGGGTCGCCAAAGGCGGACCACTGCACGACGTCCTGCGCGACCTCATCCTGCTGATCGAGCAGCCCTCGCGTGGCGAGATGCTCGCCTCGGTCCTGATCCTGTCGGAAGACGGCAATCACCTCGTCGAAGGCGCCGCGCCCAGCCTGCCGCCGGCCTACAACGTGGCCATCGATGGTATTCCCGTCGGCAACGGCATCGGCTCCTGCGGCACCGCAGCTTTCACCGGCGAGTCGGTATTCGTCGCCGACATTGCCACCGATCCGCTGTGGAAGGATTTTCGCGATCTGGCCAAAAGTCACGGCCTCGCCGCCTGCTGGTCGGTGCCACTGCGCTCGAGCGATGGTCAGGTGCTCGGCACTTTCGCCAACTATTACCGCGTACCGCGCGTGCCGACGAGCCGCGACGTTCTTGCGATCGAGACGGTCGCGCAGACCGCGGCCATCGCCGTCGAGCGTCACCGCGCCGACATGGCGCGTGCGCGCGCCGAAGAGCAGCGCAAGCTGGAGGAGGCGGCCCGGCAGAAGGCCGAGGCCGACGCCCGCGCGGCGGCGGAAGCAAAAGCCAGGGCCGACGCCGAGGCACAACAGAGGGCCGCGGACGCGGCGGCGAAGGCGCAGGCCGAACAGGAACGGCGCAGGGCCGAAGAGGCACAGCGCATCGCCGCCGAGGAAAAGGCCAGGTTGGAGGCTGAGCGAAAAGCGGCGCAACAGCAGCCGTCGCAAGCTACGCAGCCGCCGCAGGTCGAGCGCGCGCCGTTGCCGCCGACCAGCGACGGGACACCGGCGACGCCCAAGGGCAACCCGTTCACGATCGAGAACCTGCTGAAGTCGCTGCCGTAGGTAGCGGCGTGGGCAGGGAGGCGTAAACACCGGCGTCTCCCGGCCATGATTGCATCGTTCAAGCCAGCCATGCTGGCGAGGGGTTCCCCTTGTCCGCCCACAGCTTCGCAAGGGGGCACCCGGAGGATGCCCAGGCAATTCTTGTGCTTGCTCAGGTCGAGCCAAGGCGTTCGCCATGCCGGCGATCCGCCGAGCCCTTGATTTCCATTGCCCGAATGGCGAATGATGCGGGCGTAGTTGGGGGATTACAGAAAATCGCTTTCGATCTGCGGTCTATAGTCGACAGGTCCGCCCGGATCACCGAAGCGGCCGATCGCGCCGTTTTCGAAGCAGGTGCCTGGGATGATTTTGTCGAACTGCTCGGCGATGCTGTTCCGGATACCTGCATAGTGTTCCAACGCTTCAACCTGCGCCGGAACAGGGTCGACTATGATCGCGTCCTGAACATGGACCCGGACGATGAGTCCAGCTACCGGCAACATTATTGTAGCTTGAATCCATGGGTCGAGCCGATGCGCTCCGTGCCGCCCGGCACGGTGCTCGTCAGCGAGCGCGACTGCCCTTCCGGCAGTTTCAGCCATACGGAGTTCTACGACTGGCTGCATCCTGAAATGCGCGCGGGAGCGGCGATCATTCTGGAGGCAGGTGGTGAGAACCTGGCTGTCATAGGCGTCCACTACGGTGTCGGGCGCGCCGGCGCCCTTGACGAACCTGTCTCCGAATTGCTGCGACGGATCAGCGGGCCATTGCTGCGATCCATGGAAGCCGCGCGCCTGTTGGAACGGACGATGGATCGTGAAAGGTCGGCCGCGGCAATCGTCTCGCTTACCCGCGACATCGCTTGCGTGGTTGACGAGCAGCTGAAAGTCACCGACGCCAACGCACGTGCAGAGAGCGAATTCCAGCTTCGCAAGGTGGTCTCGCTGCGGGCCGGCAGGTTTTCCGTTCCGGCGCCCGATATCAACGGCTGGCTGGGGGATACGCTGGCGCTTTTGGCGGCGGGACGCGAGCCCGCTGCGACGACGAAGGTGTTCCTTGCCGATGGTGTGCATCAGATCGGCGTTGTGCGCCTTCCCGAGGGCTCCGCGCTGTTTTCGAGCGGCCCGCTTTTTCTGATCATCGTGCGCAATCTGTCGGCCCCGGCGGGAGCCGGCACGATCTCGGATCTGGCCGCCGCATTTGGTCTGACACCGGCTGAGATCAGGTTGTGCGAGACGCTTTTGCAGGGCCATTCGCTGAAGGACGCCGCCGACATGCTCGGAGTGGCTTCCGAAACGGCCAGGCACAGGCTGAAGACGATCTTCCAGAAGACCGACACCCACAAGCAGAGCGAATTGATAGCGCTTCTTGGACGTCTGCTTTGACGCCTTGAGCCAGTCCTGGCGATGGTGGACGCCTCAGTCGCCGCCGTTGCGGGAGAGCAGGCGCCGCAGCATCGGCTCGATGCGCGACAGTTCGTCGAGATGCGCGGCGGAAAGGTCCGCCAGGCAATCCTCGGCATATCCGGTGAGCCGCAGGAGGACGCGGCGATGATCCTGCTTGTCCTGGTCCCTGACGACGAGGCCGGCTTCGCAAAGCCGGTCGACAAGCTCCACCGCGCTGTGATGGCGGATGCGCAGGCGCTCGGCAAGGTCGCCGACCGTCACTGGGCCGCCGCCCGGAAAGCCCTTGATTGCCAGCAACGCCTGATGTTGGCGCGGGGTGAGGCCCGCTCCATTGGCCTGTGTCTGGCTGAATTCCAGGAAGCGTCGGATCAGATAACGAAACTCTGAAAGCCTCTGATACTCGGCCTGGCTGATGGCGGGACGTTGTCTCTGCGGCTCTGTCATGCGCGACCTTTGTTCCTTTCCCGGCGAAAGCTCAAATGCTTTTGACCAGAACGGGCTTGAAAATTTATATCGTGATACGATACAGCGGGCGGCGCAATCGCGCGCGCCGGGCTGGCGCGCGCCGGAAACAGGACCCACGATGAAATCCAGCCATGCCGACAAATCCAACCGCGCGGATACTGGCCATCTGCGTGACTTCACCACCGACGCGCGGGTGCTTTTCATCGCGGCCATCGCGGTCGTGGTGGCCACGGCGGGGCTATTTGCCGGCATCGCGCTGCTCAAGCTGATCCGGCTCGCCACCAACATTGCCTATTTCGGCCAGTTCAGCTTCGCCGAGCTGCGGCTCCAGGACACGCCGCTCGGCCATGCGGCCTTCATCATTCCGGTCATCGGCGCGCTGATCATCGGCCTGATGGCCCGGTTCGGCAGCGAGAAGATCCGGGGCCACGGCATTCCCGAGGCGATCGAGGCGATCCTGCTCGGCCGTTCACGACTCGACGCCAAGGTGGCCGTTCTGAAGCCGCTGTCGTCGGCGGTCTCCATCGGCACCGGAGGTCCGTTCGGCGCAGAGGGACCGATCATCATGACCGGCGGCGCCATCGGTTCGCTGATCGCTCAGGCGCTGCCGGTGAGCGACCATGAGCGCAAGACCTTGCTGGTCGCCGGTGCCGCGGCCGGCATGACCACGGTGTTCGGCACGCCGATCGCGGCCATCATGCTGGCGGTCGAACTGCTCCTGTTCGAATGGACGCCGCGCAGCTTCATCCCGGTGGCGGTCGCCGCCATCATCGCCGAGGTCGAACGCACGCTGCTGCACCTGCCAGGGCCGATCTTCCCGTTCCAGGGCGGCATGGCGGTGTCGGTCGCAGGGCTCGGCGGCTGGGTGCTGATCGGCATCGCGGCAGGACTTCTCTCGGGGCTGCTGACGCAGATGGTCTATGCCTGCGAGGATGCTTTCCAGAAGCTGCCCATCCACTGGATGTGGTGGCCGATGATCGGCGGCCTTGTGGTCGGCCTCGGCGGGTTGATCGAGCCAAGGGCGCTCGGCGTCGGCTACGACAACATCGCCGACATGCTGGACGGACGCACCTTGGCGGCCGCAGCGCTTCTGCTGCTCGTCGTCAAGGCCACGATCTGGTCGGTGGCGCTCGGTTCGGGGACCTCCGGCGGCGTTCTGGCGCCATTGCTGATCATGGGGGGCGCAATGGGAGCCGTGCTTGCAGGCGTGCTGCCGGCGGCCGATCCCGGCTTCTGGGCGCTGCTGGCGATGGCCGCGACGATGGGGGGCACGATGCGGGCGCCGCTGACGGCCACCTTCTTCGCGACCGAACTGACCGGCAACACGCATGTGCTGGTGCCATTGATCGCGGCCTGCGTCACGGCGCACGCGGTGACGGTGCTGCTGATGAAGCGCTCGATCCTGACCGAGAAAGTGGCGCGCCGCGGCCACCATCTCGTGCGCGAATATCGCGTCGATCCGTTCGCCCTGACAAGGGTGCGCGAGGTGATGACGACGGCTGTCGAGAGCGTGCCGGCCAACATGACGCTGCATGGCGCCGCCGCATTCCTGACCTCGCCGGAGACGCGGCATCCCAGCTTCCCGGTCGTGAACGCCGAGGGCCATGTGCTGGGCGTCATCGATCCGCCGGCAATCCTGCGCTGGCGCCGCGCCGGCGTGCACAGGACCGCGACGCTGGGCGAATTGCTGTCCGGCGGCAAGGTGACGCTGGCCTATCCGGATGAATATCTGGAGGGGCTCTCGGACAAGTTGCTCCTGGCCAACGTCTCTCATCTGCCGGTCGTCGCGCGCGAGGATGCCAGGCTGGTCGGTTATGTCGGGTGGAAGGACCTGATGCGCGTCAGGTCGAAGAAGCAGGCGGAGGAGCGCGAGCGTTCGACCATGCTCGGCTTCGGCGCGCGCCGGACCAAAGGGCAGGGCATCGTCTGATATCCCGGAGCGGGAGGTGTTCAAGCCCCTCGCTCCATTTCCAGGTTCATGCGGGGCAAGCCGCCCCGGCCGGCAAGCTGCGGGCGGGTTCAGGTCCTTGCAGGCCCGGTCTTGGCCCAGGCCAGCACATAGAGCCTGAGCGCCGAGGACAGGTTTGTTTCGCGCGGTCGGCCTTCGTCGACCTCCGCAACCAGCGCGGCAAGCGTCATCTTCCTTGCGGCGGAGATGGCGACGAGGTCGTCGTAGAAAGGTTTTTCCAGCGAATAGCTGGTGCGATGTCCGCGGATCGTCACCGAACGTTTTTCAACCGGGCTCACCGCCGACCGTTCAACGGTCTTCCGGTCCGGCCGGCTTTTCGCGGCGATGACCGGCGACAAAATCCTCGCCGCGCTCGGCGACAAGTCTGTCGCGTTCCTTTTCGGCTTTCGTGCGGCCGTGCAGCGCGCGGTTCTGGCCGGCGACGCGTTCCTTCTCCGCCCGCGCCTTCTGCTTGCGGGCCTGGCGGAGATTGACGATGTCGGCCATGGCTCGGTTGCTTGCTGGAGACGGGCTATTTCTTGCGGAAGGCGTCGAGGGAGACGACTTCGGCGCTCTTGGAAGCATCGGCGGCGGCCGGCTTCTTCTCCGCGTCGTCGGCGTTTTTCTTCTTCGGCTCGGGTTTCTTTTCAGCGGCCACGGCGCGAGGCTCGGGAGCAGGGCGTGCGGGCGCTTCCTCGGCCGCCGCGCCTTCCGTCTTGACGTCGAACTCGAGCTCGAAATTCACCGACGGGTCGTAGAAACCGCGCACCGCTGAGAACGGGATTTCCAACTTCTCCGGCACGTCCGAGAAGGACAGGCCGACCTCGAAGCCGGTGTCGGTCACCTTGAGGTCCCAGTATTGGAACTGGATGACGATGGTCATCTGTTCGGGATAGCGCTCGCGCAAGCGCGACGAGACGCGCACACCAGGGGCGCCGGTCAGGAAGGTGATGAAGAAATGATGGTTGCCGGGAAGGCCGGTGCGCGCCACCTCGGCCAGGACCTTGCGCATGACGCCGCGCAATGCCTCCTGGGCCAGGATGTCGTAGCGGATGTGGTCGTCGGCCATCGTCTGGTCGGGTTCCGTTGAATCGTCCGCATAGCTGTAATCAAGCTTGAGGGCGGCGTAAACCGCATATAGCTCTCGGTCGAGCGGCGATACCGCCGATTGCCGACGATTTGATCGCTCACGCTTCTGCGAGGACAGGATGCCGTTCGCCGACGGCAACGTTCCGCCGGGCGCCGAAGGCTCGCAGGAAGGTGCGCACGCCGTTGGTCGCTGAGCGCAGGATGTCCTCCTCGCGCGGCGTGCCGCCGAGCATGAACGTGGTCTGGAGCTCGGCGTTGACGAGGCCGAGGAATTGGCGCGCGGCCACGTCGGGATCGTCGATCGTGAGGTGCCCGCCATGCGCCAGCCGGGCGAAGCGGGCGGCAATCGCGGGCAATGTCCGGCCAGGGCCCTGTTCGAGCCATTCGGCGAACAGCTCGGGATAGCGCTCGCCCTCGGCCTGGATCAGCTTGCGCAGGAACTTGCCGTCGCGGCTGCAGATGCAATTGCGGTTCAGGCGCACGGCAAAGCCGATCAGGTCGGCCTCGAGATCGACCGGCTGGTCGGGAAAAGTGGCTATGGTGGCGAAGATGCCGGCGTTGCAGCGCTCGGTGAGATCGCGCACCACGGCGATGAAAAGCCTCTCCTTGTCGCCGTGATGATTGTACACGGTCTGGCGAGAGACGCCCGCCTCGGCGGAGATCAGGTCGATATTGGCGCCGGCGAAGCCTTCACGGCAGAAGACGGACGCAGCCGCCTCGACGATCGAGACACGCTTGGCTTCGTGGCCGCGTGGCGGGAAAGTGTCAGGAGACACGCTGGTTTTCATGAAAATCTATATAGAGGTGATTGACGATTTAGACAAGGCTGTCTAAATTTGTTGACATAGAAAGTCGCGGTACTCGCTCCGAAAGAGAGTCGGAACGCGTCGGGATGGAACGTCCTTGGGTTCGAGCCGCACTAGCGGCGGCAGCCAGATCCGAAAGAAGCCTATCATGAGTCCCAAATTCCTCCGCATCGCGGTCGTGCTCGGCCTGTTGTCCGCGATCGGCCCGTTCGCCATCGATATGTACCTTCCGGCGCTGCCGTCGATCGGCGAGGATTTCAAGGCCGGCACGTCCGCGGTCCAGATGAGCCTGCTGATCTTCTTCCTCGCCATGGGGGCGGGCCAGATCGTCGTCGGGCCGATCTCCGACATGGTCGGGCGCAAGCTACCGCTCTATGGCGGGCTGGCGCTGTTCATGGTCGGTGGCATTGGCTCGGCGCTGGCGCCGTCCATCGAATGGCTTATCGCTTTCCGTTTCGTGCAGGGGCTGGGCGCCAGCGCCGGCATGGCGGTGCCGCGCGCCATCGTGCGCGACCTCCACACGGGCACGGAGGCGGCGAAGCTTATGTCGCTGCTGATGCTGGTGTTCTCGGTGTCTCCGATCCTGGCGCCGCTGACCGTCAGCCTGATCATCGAGGGCTTTGGCTGGCGCGCGGTGTTCTGGACGGGGTCCGGCGCGGCGGCGCTGGCGACGATGCTGCAGGCGACGGGGCTCACCGAGACGCGTCCGCTCGAGGAGCGGGCCGGTTCCTCCTTCGGCAGCGCGCTCAGGGGGTATCGCTTCCTGATGGGCGACCGCAACTTCCTCGGTCTGACGGCGATCGCCGGCTTCGCGATCTCCAGCTTCTTCGTCTACCTGTCGAGCTCGTCCTTCATCCTGATCGACCATTACGGGCTGTCGCCGTCGCTCTACAGCGTGTTCTTCTCGATCAACGCGGTGGCGTTCATCGGCATGTCGCAACTCACCGGCACGCTCGCCGGGCGGTTCGGGCTGCGGCGCGTGGTGCGCGTCGCCGTCACCGGCTACGCCACGACGATGGTGGTGCTGCTGGCCGTGATGGCCACGGGCGTCGACCGGCTCGACGTGCTGGCGGTGCTCCTGTTCATCGGCTACGGCTTCGTCGGCCTGGTCATTCCGACCACCTCGGTGCTGGCCATGGAGGAACACGGCGCCATCGCCGGCACCGCTTCGGCGCTGATGGGCACGCTGCACTTCGCCATCGGCGCGGTCGCCATGGGCGTGGCCGGCCTGTTCTTCGACGGCACGCCGCTGCCGATGGTTGCCGGCATCGCCATCTGCGCGGTGCTGTCCTTCACGCTGGCGCAGTTCACGCTCGGCCGGAGCCGCGAGGCTGTCGAGGCTCCTGCGGAATAGCGATCGTCATTGCGAGTTTGAGAATTGGAAAGGCCGGGTCACCCCGGCCTTTTTCATATCGCCTCACTCGATTCCGGCTTCGGAGAGAATCATCCGCAACCGCGTTTCGACCGAAGCGCGTGGCAGTTCGAGAAGCTCGTAGCCGAGTTCCGCATAGACCTTGCGTACCGCCTGAAAGGTGCGTTCCGCCTCGTCGAGCGTCTGCATTCTTTCGGTATCCTGCTCGAAGATCTCGGGCCAGGGCGGGGCGATGAAGACGCGCCTGTTGTAGCGGAAGTGCCGGGCTGCGTTGGCGATATGGTCGGGCACTGGCAGGCCGCAGAGCCTGAGATAGCCCATCGTGTCGGGAACGCCGCGATCGAAAAATACCGGCCCGGCCTCGCCGCGCGCCACCTGGTAGGAGCGCAGCTCCCAGGACAGCATGAGTTCGGCAAAGAGCGTCCGGTCGGCCCAGGGCAGGGCAGCGGCGCCGATCGCCTGCTGGTTGCGGATGATGCCGCGTCCGGCTTCGACGGTGGTCGCGAGGCCCCGCTTTGCTAGGGCCTCGATCAATGTGGTCTTGCCGGAGCCGGGGCCGCCGGTCAGCACGAAGAATCGGTCGGAATCGTCTCGCATTGTCGTCCATCCAGAAATGACGGCAGGCACGCTCGCACGCGCCTCGATCGGCCATGGATGGCCTGCGGCACGCCCGAAGCGTTCTGTCGTGGGGGAAATGTGGAAAGGGGGAGAAGTGGAGGTTTCTGTTGCCAGGTACCTCCGAACCCCGCCTAGAAGTGCGAACCGCTAGGGCTTGATTTGAAGCGTTCGCGCCGCATTAAGCAGCGAGACGAGCTTCCGCATAGTTGTCGTTGGCAACTATAAGTTTAGCCCGATGACGGTGGTACAATGCCGGGCAAAAGTACGATCTTTACACCTTCGTCGATCCTATTTCGCCCCCAGCAGAAGCCGCTCCGTTGCCAGAGCGGCTTTTGGTGGAGGCGCCGGGTACCGCCCCCGGGTCCGAACGGCTTATTTCATCGCCTGTTTATCGCCATAGTCGGTCAAGCCGACGAAGCGAATATAGGGGGGTGGCGCGAGAAATGAAAGGCCGCAATGGCGGTTTGTCGGCGATCCCAAAACGATGGCGCAAGGGTTGACTCGGGCGCGCTCTCACCACAAGCTTCGCGGCGGTGAGGACCTGCCACCTAGCGCACAAGTTGCGAAGCGCGCCACAGCCCTCATCGAACCGCATTTTGGCGCCGACGAGGGGAAACCGATGTCCGACTATCTCGCAGACGTGAAGAAATATGATGCTTCGGCCAATGCCGAAGCGGTCGAGAAGATTGTCAAGCACCTGGGCATCGCGCTCAGGAACCGCGATTCCTCGCTGGTTTCCTGCACCGACCCGAAGGAGCTTGAGCGCGTCAGGGAAAGCTGGGTGGGCAAGAAGCTCGGCATCGCCGACGCGAAGAAGGCCGACGCCGCGATCGAGAAGGTGTGCAAGGCCATGCATGCCGACCATTCCAAGCACCGCGTCACCTTCTACTATTTGGTGGCGAAGGACCTGGGCAAGCTCGGCTCTCTCTAGGGCTTTTCTGCAGCACTATCTTGCCCGGAAAGTCCGTAACTTTCGGGTTCGTGCCTTAAAGCGCTTGCGCGATTCCAGAGGCGGCTTCCGGGGCGGGACGGAAACGCCGCGCCTGCAGAGCGTGTTGCTCTCCTAGCAGACATGGCTGAGGACGATCGGGACATGCTTGTGCATGTCCTCGTTCGTTTCTGGCGATGGCACCTGTTGTGTCGCTTGATTCGAGCCTGTGGCGTGTCGGGCCTGTGGACAGCAGGCCCGCTTTGCAGTGTTCGGCGGCGGCTGCCTCGGTTATGATGCCTCGACACCCGAATCGAGCCGGATTCCATGCGCCAGTATCTCGACCTCCTGCAGCACGTTCTGGACAACGGTGTTGACCGTGGCGACCGCACGGGCACCGGCACGCGCTCGGTGTTCGGCCACCAGATGCGCTTCGACCTCTCGCGCGGCTTTCCCGTCACCACCACCAAGAAGCTGCACCTGAAGTCGATCATCCACGAGCTCCTCTGGTTCCTGGCCGGTGACACCAACACCAAGTACCTCAAGGACCATGGCGTCTCGATCTGGGACGAATGGGCCGACGAGAATGGTGATCTCGGGCCGGTCTACGGAAAGCAGTGGCGTTCATGGCCCGATGGTAATGGCGGCGTGATCGACCAGATCGCCAATCTGCTGATCGAGATCCGCCGCAATCCCAATTCGCGCCGGCTGATCGTCTCGGCGTGGAACCCGGCCGACATTCCGCGCATGAAGCTGCCGCCGTGCCATCTCCTGTTCCAGTTCTACGTCGCCGACGGCCGGCTCTCCTGCCAGCTCTATCAGCGCTCGGCCGACGTCTTCCTGGGCGTGCCCTTCAACATCGCCTCCTACGCGCTGCTGACGATGATGATGGCGCAGGCGACGGGTCTGAAGGCCGGCGACTTCGTCCATTCCTTCGGCGACGCCCATCTCTATCTGAACCATCTCGATCAGGTGGAGACGCAGCTCGCCCGCGAGACGCGGCCGCTGCCGACGATGGCGATCGATCCGGGGATCACCGACATCTTCGACTTCCGCTTCGAGCATTTCCGGCTCGAGGGCTACGATCCCCATCCCCACATCAAAGCGCCGGTAGCGGTATGAGCGGGGGCGTGATCCGGCCGGCGAGGCCCGGCGAGGCGGGGGTGGTGCT
>OFTY01001396.1_pt1 | contig 10676 bp, 7 predicted proteins | sample 1775061 | NCBI WGS metagenome assembly OFTY01 (sample SAMN08195773, study PRJEB24354) | sludge metagenome | isolation source: sludge from phenol fed wastewater aerobic bioreactor B | place: India: Nagpur | collected 2016-09-16 | reverse complement strand
TTGCGGTTTTGTATTGTTTTTTGCAGTAAATTGCTGCAAGACCAAAATCAGCAGGCATGCTTAAAAAAGAGCGGCAATCATTTATTCTACGTCAGGTGAATTTGCACAACAAGGTGTTGTCCGTTGATCTGAGCCAGCAAATGGAGGTTTCCGAGGATACTATCCGGAGGGATCTGAACGAGATGGCGAAGCAGGACAAACTGATCAAGGTACACGGCGGTGCCCTGTCCAAATCATTCCACCTTTCCATTGCATCTGACCACGTTTATGCATTAAGCAGCAAAAAACTCATTGCCATGAAAGCCTGCCGCCTGATCAAAGACGGAATGTTCGTACTCACTACCGGCGGCACCACTATCATAGAGCTGGCCAAATCATTGCCGCCCGAGCTTTCCGCCACTTTCATCACGGTGAGTTTACCCGCAGCTTACGAATATATTCACCATCCGAATATTGAAGTGATATTCATCGGTGACAAAATCTCCAAGAGCTCCCAGATCTCCATCGGGGGAGGCGTAGTATCAAAGATCAAGGGGATACGGGCAGACCTGTGTTTCCTCGGTACCAATGCCATTGACGTGAAGCACGGTATTACAGATAATGACTGGGATGTGGTAGAAGTGAAAAAAGCGATGGTGGAAGCATCCGACCGCATCGTTTCCCTCTCCATCACAGAAAAACTGAATACGGCGCAGCGCATCAAGGTGTGCGATATCACCCGCGTCAGCACCCTGGTAACAGAGCTGGACCCGGGAGATAAAATTTTAAAACCATATCGGGAGACCGGCATCGAAATTTTATGAGGCTTTTACAACCGGGACCACCGGGAGTTTCCAACCAGATTCAATTCATTTAAAACAACTGCAACATGAGAAAAACGTTATGGTTATGGCAGGACAGCCGGAAGTTCTTTTCCATTCTCCTGCCTGTGCAGCTTGTGTCTCTTCTCGCTCTGGCACAGGTTCGCATTTCCGGTAAAGTGACCGGATCGGATGGAAAGGGGCTTCCATCCATCGCAGTACAGGTACGCAACACTTCCAATGGCGCCTACACTGATCTAAACGGAGATTACACGATCAACGCCGCCCTGAAGGATGGCAGCTATGTGCTGAACTTCACCGGGGTGGGACTGAAGCCGCAGGAAAAACCGTTCCAGGTGAGCGGAAGTACGAAAACTTTTGCCTTCAATGTAAAAATGGAAGATGATGTGCTGGGTCTGAATGAAGTAGTGGTGACCGGTACCGCCGTTGCCACTTCCAAGAAAAAACTGGGCAACGCCATCTCCACCGTTTCCTCAAAAGATATTCAGTACAGTGCCGCCACGGGGATTGACGGGGCTTTGCAGGGCAAGGTGGCCGGTGCGCAGATCACGCAAAACTCGGGGAACCCCGCGGGCGGGATCAGCGTGCGGTTGAGGGGGCCGAGCACAATCGTGGGTTCTTCTGATCCGCTTTACATTGTGGATGGCGTGATCGTGAACAACGACTCCCGGCAGCTGATAGACCTGGGTGGTTATGCACAGAACCGCCTCGTGGATATCAACCCTGCGGATATTGACAGGATAGAAGTGATCAAAGGCGCCGCCGCCGCCGCTATCTACGGTTCCCGTGCCAACAACGGTGTGGTGCAGATCTTCACCAAGAGAGGAAAAACGGGCAAGCCGCAGATATCTTTCTCCACGCAGTTCAAAACCAACAGCATCCGGAAAAAACTGCCGTATAACCAGTATCCGTTCCGGTTCAATAATAATCTGCCGGATGATAAGTCGCAGACGGCGGTAACTAGATATGATTACCAGGATAAGATATTCAGCACCGGCATTGGTACGGATAATAACCTGTCCGTCTCTGGCGGTACGGAAACGACTAAATACTATGTGGCAGTTTCCAGCCTGTATAATGAAGGTATCATTAAGAATACCAACTTCAACAGGAACGGCCTTCGTGTGAATGTTTCCCAGAAGCTGAACAACAGCCGCGAGATACCGAACGGAGGTATCAATGAAGCGTATGGAGCGCTCACGGGGTTTATCTTCAGCAATAACTATATCAACCCGGATAAAGACCCTGTTACCGGTTTGTATCCATCTACTGCGCCGATCTCCATCCTGAAAAGGACGAACCCGCTGGAAGCGATCAGCCGCTTTGATTTCCGCCAGAAAGTGAATCGCTTTATCGGTAACGTGCAATTGAATGCCAAGCCGATTGAAGGATTGAACATCGATTACATTTTCGGTCTGGATAATTACTCCCAGATCAGCACGGCCTATATTCCTCCCAAGAACACCACGCCAAGCTATGACAAAGGTTTGGCAGTAAGTGCGAATGCCACTGTGCTGCAAACGAACAATGACCTGAACATGAGCTATCGCAAAAAAGTGAACAACTGGCTGGAATCCACTACCGGCTTAGGAGGTACCATGCAATACGACAGAACATATGTGATTGGCGGAACGGCTCAGCAGCTGGGCGCATTTGGTCAGACCATCAACAACGGTACTATTGTGGCAACGGAATCCCGCATCGAAAGAACGATCCTCGGTGGATTCCTGCAACAAACCTTCGGTATCAGCGACAAGATATATGTGACCGGCGCGGCAAGGGTAGACGCTTCATCCGTATATGGTAAAGACAATCGCTGGCAGTTCTTCCCGAAAGTAAGCGGCTCTTATCTCATTTCCGAAGAGAAATTCTGGAAGGATTCCAAACTGGGAGACATCCTGCCTTCTCTGAAACTGCGTGCCGCATGGGGACAATCCGGTAACCTCACCGCCATCGGCGCCTATGACAGGCTCACCACTTATACACCGATCATCTACGGTGGCAGCGCCGGTTCCGTATCCCCCGTCAAGCTGGGCAACCCGGACATCAAACCGGAAAGACAAACGGAACTGGAGTTAGGTACAGATATCAGCCTGTTGAAAGACCGCCTGAGCATCGAATTCTCTTATTATAACAAAGATGTAAAGGACCTGATCCTCAACAGAACGCTGGCGCCCAGTACCGGCTTCAATAACCGCTACCTGAATATCGGCACTATGACGAACAAAGGTTTTGAAGTGATGATCAAGGGTGTGCCTATCCAGAATAAAAACCTTAGCTGGGTATCTACTTTCAGCTACACGCATAACACCAACGTGATCAACGGTGTGGAAGGCAATGGCATATTATCGTTCGCCGGTGGCTTCGGGCAGGTAGCGGCTGTGAATGGATATTCACTGGGAGCATTCTATAGCACATTCTTTGCGAGGAATCCCGATGGTTCCCTCCTGCTCACACCGGCAGGTCTGCCACAACGGGAGAAAGGCGTGCAGGGCCCGAACGGTACTTATACCGTAAAGCGCGATGCATCTGGTCAACCGAGCGGTTCCATCCTGAGTAGAGTGATTGGTGACCCGAATCCGAAACATGTACTGTCCTGGATCAACGAAGTGAGCTACAGGAAATTTAATTTCCGTATGCAGTGGGACGGTATGCTGGGATTTGATGTGTTCAACTTCACCCGCCGCGTGGGTGATAATGCCAACTACGGCGGTTTGAAAGGATATGAGGCTGAATTGAAAGGAGAAGTTCCGAAGGGAACCAGCGCCGCATTGTTCTCTGTATTCGAGAACTGGATCGAGAAAGGCAATTTCGTGAAACTGCGGGAACTGTCCGTGGCTTATACGATCACTCCCAAAGCCGGGAAGCTCCGCGATCTTCGATTGACGCTTTCCGGACGCAATCTGCTTTCTATAGACAAGTACAGCGGATATGATCCTGAAGTGAATGCGGCAGGGCAGGATAATGCAGTAAGAGGATTTGATTTCGTGGAAGTGCCTTTGCCCAGAACTTTCCTGTTGGGCCTGAACGTTAATTTCTAAACTATCGAACTATGAAGAAGAAATTCATCTATATATTTCTGACAGCGGCTGTTCTCACAGCGGGCGGTTGCAAACTGGATTATGTGAACCCGAACGGCCCGATAGACAGTCAGGTACTCACCACCCGGGAAGGTCTTATTTCATTGGCCGTGGGTATCAAGCAATACTATTCCACCTCCGGGGTACAAGTGCTGTCCACAGCTACCGGTACCACAGCACGTGAACTGAAAGGGGTGACGACATTTACAAACATCCTGGAGCTGGAAGCGGGAGGTACTGCGTTACCTACCTTTAACGGTAATGTGAACGGCCTCTGGAGCAACATGTTGCACACCATGGGAATGGCGGATGACCTGCTCAATAATGCACCCACAGTGCTTCCTAATGAGCCATCCATGCGTTCGGGCCTTATCATCTTTGGCAGTCTGTTCAAGGCGATGGCGATTGGCGGGCTGGCCACTGCATTTGAGCAGTTCCCCATTCAGACGGATAAAACCGGTCGTGCTGTTTTCGTAACCAGAACAGCCGGTTTGCAAGCCGCTGTAAAACTCCTGGATGATGCTGCCGCAGCGTTGGCCGCAACGCCTCCTTCTGATGAATTCAATTCCCGCGTATTAGGCAGCGATCTTGTATTGCTGGATTGTATCAACACTTTCCGCGCCCGCTATAACATGATGCTGGGCAAATACGCGGAATCACTGGCGGCCGCTAACGCCGTTAATCTGAATACGAAATCACAATACCTGTATAGCAGCCAGAGCCCTAACCCCATCCAGCAGCAAGTGCAGGTAGCAGCGAATTTCAAGCCCCGCGCCAACTTCGGTCTGCCTGCGGGTTTCGTGGACCCTGCGGATGGAAGGCTGGCCTTCTATCTCTCCACACCGGATGTGGTAGTAGGCGGCGAAACGCTGAAAACACTGAAAGGATTCTTTGACGATATCGCTAAATCCATTCCCATCTATCACCCGGATGAAGTGCGCCTGCTGAAGGCGGAAGCCATTATCCGCAGCGGTGGTGACCTGAATGCCGCCAAAACGCAGATAGATGCTGTGCGTACGCGGGCCGCCGGAGATCCCTTCGGTCTCAATCCCAACCTGTCCGCATACAGTGGCCCGGTTACAACGGACGCCCTGCTGCTGGAAGTCTACAAGCAACGCTGTATAAGCCTGTTCCTGCAAGGTCTTCGCCTGGAAGACAGCCGCCGCTTCGGCAGGCCTGCGCCTCCGGTGAATGTGAACCCGGTTCCCACAACATACGAGCGGAACAGGAATTTCTATCCTTACCCGGACCAGGAAAGACTGACAAATCCGAATACCCCGGCTGACCCGGCAATATAAACCTGCAGAAAGGAGGGTCGCATACGTATGCGACCCCCTTTCTTTTCAATGCTTAAGCGTAATGAAACATCTGTTTTACCTGTTCCTGGTCTGCGCAACCTCCCGGGTATCCGCGCAACAGGTACCGCTGACTGATCTGCAGCACCATAACATTGCGGTGATCAGTTATCACTACCGGCATGATGCCGTATTTGACAGCATCGCCCGGAAATATGCGCCCATCAGCCTGTTCAGGATATCTTCCCCGCAATGGAATGATCTCAACGACCGGCTCAAATATTACGATATCCTCATTTTCCTGTTATCCCCCCAAACGCATTCAGACGATGAGCTCGTCAAATTTATCAATGAAATGAAGGGTATTGTAGTCAGGTCCGGTCAGGGGGAAGAAGACTCCCCGCAAAGCGCTTCCCTGGCCGCGCAACAGATATTCGGCGGCGGTAAAACGCGCCTGGGATATGCAGTGCCGCAGGCCGTGGGCATGCAAGCGGATTCGCTGGAGAAAATAGATCACATCATGGCTGAAGCCATTGCGGGCAAAGCTACTCCCGGCGGCGTTGTGCTGGTGGCGAAAGACGGGAAAGTGATCTTCGAAAAAGCATATGGCCATCTCACTTATAACGGCACCCGCGCCGTACGTACGGACGATCTCTATGATCTCGCTTCCGTGACCAAGATAGCGGCCACTACGCCCGCCATCATGAAATTGTATGATGATGGCAGACTTCGTTTAGACGATCCAGTGAGTAAGTACGTAGCCCGCACCCGCACGATCGCAGACAAGAAAGATATCCGCATCCGTGAAGCGTTGTTGCACGAAGCAGGATACACTCCTTACATCAAATATTTCGAAAAGCTGCAGCCCTCGGACCTCAGCACGGATTCCTCCGCGCAATACCCGGTGAAAGTGGCGGATAGATATTATTTGCGGGCGCATTATTTTGAAGATGTGATGTGGTCCACAACGCTGGCATCCCCGGTGCTCACGCGCGGAAAGTTCGTATACAGCGATATCAGCATGTATATGATGCGGGAAGTGATCGAAAAGATTGTGCACAGGCCGATGAACGAGTTCCTGACGGACTCCCTCTACCGCCCGCTCGGCTTGCAAACCACCGGCTTCCTGCCCCGCAACTGTTTTGACAGCTCCCGCATCGTACCCACCACAGAGAACGACAGCTGGTTCCGTACCATGCAGCTCCGCGGCTACGCACACGATCCGGGTGCAGCCATGGCTGGGGGCGTGAGCGGACATGCAGGTCTGTTCTCAGATGCCAACGATCTCGCCATCCTTTACCAGATGTTCCTGAACAAAGGTGTATACGGCGGGAAACGTTATTACAAACCTGCTACCATTGCCCTGTTCACTTCCAGGCAATCGAAAGTAAGCCCACGAGGACTGGGCTTTGACCGCCCGGACCCCTCGAAGCAATACCCCTCCCGGTTTGCCTCCGCGCAATCATTCGGGCATACAGGTTACACCGGCACTTTCGTTTGGGTAGATCCTGCCGTGAACCTTATCTGCATCGTGCTCACCAACCGCGTATACCCGGAGGTGATCGATAACGTGAACACGCTGCAACGTATGAATATTCGCGGCCGCATCCTCGACCAGGTATATCAATCGATCCGGCAAAAGCATTAATAATTATAAATGGGAACCAGAAGAGATTTTCTAAAAACAACAGCCATGATAGCCGGAGCCGGCACCGTACCCGGACTACCGGGATTCGCCAGCATCCCCGTACTCCCGAAAGGCAAAATGACCTTACGTTTCAAACCTTACACCTTATCCCTCAAACACGTATTTACCATCGCCACCAGCTCCCGTTCCACCACACCGGTGGTGCTTACGGAACTGGAGTTCAACGGGGAGACGGGATGAGGCGAAGCGTACATGCCGCCTTACCTTGGGGAGTCCCACGACTCGGTGATGCAATTCCTGTCGAAAGTGGATCTGAGCCGTTTCAGCAGTCCCTTCGACATGGAGAATATCCTGCATTATGTAGATCAGACGGCGCCGGGCAACAAAGCCGCCAAAGCCGCGGTAGACATCGCATTGCACGATCTCACCGGTAAGCTCATGCAGCAGCCCTGGCACAGGATATGGGGATTTGACGCCACTAAAGTGCCGCCCACGTCTTTCACGATCGGCATTGATACCGCGGAAGTTGTGCGGCAAAAGGTGAAAGAAGCCGATGAATATCATATCTTGAAGGTCAAATTGGGCCGTGATACGGATAAAATGATGATCTCCACTATCCGGGAGGTCACAGATAAACCGATCTCTGTAGACGTGAACCAGGGCTGGAAAGACCGGCAGTTCGCGCTGGATATGGCCCATTGGCTGAAAGAGAAAGGCGTGGTGTTCATTGAACAGCCTATGCCCAAAGAGCAGATAGATGACAATGCCTGGCTCACGGAGCACAGCCCGCTTCCCACCATCGGAGACGAAGCGGTGCAGCGGCTGGATGATGTCCTGAAAGCGCACAAGGTCTACAGCGGCATCAATATCAAGCTGATGAAATCCACCGGCATGCGCGAAGCGCACAAAATGCTCGTGCTGGCAAGGGCGCTGGATATGAAAGTAATGGTAGGCTGCATGACGGAAACCTCCTGCGCCATCTCCGCAGCGGCGCAGCTTGCTACCATGGCGGATTGGGCGGACCTTGACGGAGCCTTGCTGATCAGCAATGATGTGTATAAGGGAACCCGCGTGGTGAAAGGTAATGTGGTGTTAAGTGAGTTACCCGGCATCGGTATAGAAAAAATCTAAAACAAGTCTAAAAGAATATGTCTCCAGTCCTGTTATTCACACTCGTTATCGCCTATTTCGTACTGTTACTGGTGGTAGCGTGGTTCACTTCCCGCAATGCGAACAACGATTCCTTCTTCATCGGCAACCGTGGCTCCAACTGGATGCTGGTGGCCTTCGGGATGATCGGCACTTCCCTGAGCGGAGTTACTTTCGTGAGTGTGCCCGGTACAGTGGGAATAGAATCATTCGCCTATTTCCAAATCATCATCGGCAACCTGATCGGGTATGCCGTGGTGGCATATGTACTGTTGCCGATCTATTACCGGATGAACCTGACGTCCATTTACAATTACCTGCAAACACGGCTGGGCTTTGCCTCTTACAAGGCGGGCGCATCGTTCTTCATCCTCTCCCGCATCCTCGGCGCCACGGCCAGGCTGTACCTGGTGGTGAACATCCTGCATGTTACCATCCTGAAGAACTTTGACCTTCCTTTCTGGGTAGGCGCTTTCGTGATCCTGTTGATGATATTGCTGTATACGTTTGAAGGCGGCGTGAAAACGATCGTGTGGACGGATACCCTGCAAACCGCCTGTATGCTCATCGGGCTGGTGGTATGCGTGGGATATATCCTAAGCCATCTGAACCTGAGCCTGGGTGATGGTGTGCAGGCGCTTGCGGAAAAAGGGTATTCCAAAATATTTTTCTTTGATCCGGAGAGCAAGTTGTTCTTCCTGAAACAGATTGTAGCGGGTGCGTTTATTTCTATTACGATGACGGGAATGGATCAGGAAATGATGCAGAAGAACATCAGCGTGAAAACATTGAAAGATTCACAGAAGAACATGATGACCTTTGCCACGATCTTCATGCTGGTGGTACTGCTGTTCCTCTTCCTCGGTGGCCTGCTGCATCTTTTTGCCGAAAGCAAGGGCATCGCCGCCCGGGGGGACAGCCTCTTCCCGACCATCGCGCTGAACTATATGCCCGCCGCGGTATCCATCATCTTTATCATCGCGCTGATCTCCGCTTTGTTCCCAAGTGCGGATGGAGCGATTACAGCGCTGACATCTTCTTTCTGTATCGATATTCTCGGCATTCAGCGAAATAAGAATCTCGATGATAAACAAAGGAAACGCATCCGCCAGATCGTGCATCTGTCTTTTGCCGCGCTTTTCCTCTTGTTTGTGATGATATTCAAATGGATGAACAATCCCAGCATGATCGGCCTGATCCTGAAGATCGCCGGTTATACCTACGGCCCGTTGCTGGGGCTCTTTGCCTTCGGCATCCTCACGAAACGCAGGGTGCTGGACTGGCTCGTGCCGTTTGTCGTGATACTGTCACCTGTCATCTGCTTCATACTGGACAAGTATCAGAAGCGAATTTTCGGTAACTTCCAGATAGGACTGGAGTTGCTTTTCATCAATGGATTGATCACCTTCCTGGGATTGATGCTGATCTCCCGGAAACAAGCCCCTCAACTATAAATCCGATCGAACATGAACCATGCAGCGAAAAAAGAATTCATAAGAATAACGGAGCAATCCTCCCGTTACCGGCACCTGGAAAAAATGAGCGTGCTGGAGATACTCAATCATATTAACGAAGAAGATACCGGTATTCCGGCGGCAGTGAGAAAAGCCATTCCTGCCATTGATGCGTTTGTACAGGCTGCGGCGGACAAGATGCTGGCCGGCGGCCGCCTGTTTTACCTGGGCGCTGGTACCAGCGGGCGGCTGGGTATACTTGATGCCTCGGAATGCCCGCCCACATATGGCGTGCCGCATGAGCTGGTGATAGGGCTGATTGCTGGTGGAGACAAAGCCATTCGCCGCGCTGTGGAGAATGCGGAAGATGATACCGTGCAGGGTTGGAAAGACCTGCAGCAATGGGATATTTCAGATAAAGACGTGGTGGTGGGCATTGCCGCAAGCGGTACCACACCTTACGTGATTGGAGCGCTGCGGGATTGCCGGAAGCATGGTATCCTCACGGCAAGCATTTCCTGCAATCCGGGGAGTCCTGTGGCCGGGGAGGCGGATTTTCCCATTGAAGTGATCGTGGGACCGGAATTCGTGACCGGCAGTACCCGGATGAAAAGCGGTACCGCACAAAAACTCGTGTTGAATATGATCTCCACCTCCCTCATGATACAGCTGGGACGTGTGGAGGATAACAAGATGGTGAACATGCAGCTCACCAATGAGAAGCTGGTGGACAGAGGGGTGAAAATGCTGATGGAACGGGCCGGCATCAGCGACTACGAAAAAGCGAAGGCATTGCTGATACAGCATGGATCTGTGAAAAAAGCGCTGGACGCGATCGGCTCCTGAAAAATATAAGATATGGAACAGGCTTTTAGCGCAATAAAACAACAACTGGCAGGCGATCTTTATTTTGGTGATGACGCGCTGAGCAAAACGGTGCTGATGGCATATGCCACCGATGCATCCGTATATCAGGAACATCCTTTAGGCGTAGCGCTTCCGAAGAACAGGGAAGATATCGCGCTGCTGGTGCGCTTTTGCAGAACGCATAACATTCCGCTCATCCCCCGCACAGCCGGTACTTCTTTGGCCGGTCAGGTAGTAGGGAAGGGGCTGGTGATGGATGTGTCCAGATATATGAACCGGATACTGGAAATCAATACGGCGGAAAAATGGGTGCGTGTGGAACCGGGGATAGAGCGGGATGTATTGAATGAATTATTGCTGCC
>OFTY01001395.1_pt1 | contig 10685 bp, 8 predicted proteins | sample 1775061 | NCBI WGS metagenome assembly OFTY01 (sample SAMN08195773, study PRJEB24354) | sludge metagenome | isolation source: sludge from phenol fed wastewater aerobic bioreactor B | place: India: Nagpur | collected 2016-09-16 | reverse complement strand
TCTTTTTTCTGCTGTGCCTGTATCTTTTTCATCAACTGGCATTTACCATCACAATGCAGCATGGGCCTGTACTTGTTTTCACAGTTCCGCATGTATTCTGCTTTGTTGATGACATAGCCAACATAATAAAAGCCCTGGTTGAAGGTTTGCCCAAGGAAGGCCAGGAGTAATATAGCAGCAGCTATCTTATGCACAGTGTTGCAAAAGTAGGACACAAACCCAAAGTATTCACAAATTGCCAATAAAATCTTTGCGGCTCTGCTGCGTATCGCCGAAATTTATGTTCATGATAAAGCAACAATGGCGGACGCCACCCAACTCTGATCACTACAGCAACGGCAAGTTCAGGAACCTCTCTCCCACTCCAACTTTGTCGAAAGATTCGAGCATGATAAAAGTTTTACTGGAAAGGGTCAATCGTCCGCGCGCTGCAATACCTGCTGTTCCTTTACCTACCATAAAAACCAATTTGCCTCATTTATCCTCAGATGCGCCTGCGATTGTCTGGTTCGGGCATTCCAGTTACCTTATCGTATGCAAAGGCGTAAGGATACTTGTTGATCCCGTATTCAGTGGGCATGCAGCACCAATGCCCGGATTGGTCACTGCATTCAAAGGTTCGGATATTTATACTGCAAATGATTTTCCTGCTATTGATTACCTTATCATCACCCACAATCATTATGATCATCTTGATAAAAAAACACTTGCATCGCTTTTGCCAAAGATCAAAAAGATCTATACCTCACTGGGAGTGGGAAAAGATATAGTCCGCTGTGCAGGAAATGATCTTCCGCCCATTACTGAAATGGATTGGTGGGAAACAGAACAATTACAACAAAGCATCTCACTCACGGCCACACCTGCCCGGCATTTTTCAGGACGTGGATTGGTACAGGCAACTTCCCTCTGGTCTTCCTTCGTACTTGATATATACGGCCACCGGATCTTTATTGGTGGCGATTCAGGCTATGATACGCATTTCAAACTTATCGGTGAAAAGTTTGGCCCATTTGATCTTGCCCTTTTGGAATGCGGACAGTATAATCTTGCCTGGCATAATATTCATTTACTGCCTGAAGAAACTGCACAGGCGGCCGTTGATCTTAAAGCCAAAGTGCTGATGCCGGTACATTGGGCCAAGTTTGCCCTTGCCAATCACCCCTGGAATGAGCCGCCACGCCGCCTTACAGTAAAAGCAAAAGAATTGGGATTGCGGGTCACTACGCCCCTGATCGGGCAGGCCGTGATCATGCATCAGTTTTATCCAAATGAAAGCTGGTGGGAAGATTAAATAAAAGCAAAAGGCCACCGTTTTTCACGATGACCTTTTGAATCTTTTTCTGGACGGTAAAAAGATGAAGTTGACCGATAAGGATGGTTTTTTAGGATTTTATTGGAATCGGTTCTTCGGTTTGATATTGGATAGATTGATATAACAATCAATCAACTTCTGATGCAAACATAATGCGTTACACATTGATTGCCAAGATAAAATCTACCCGTTTTGAGTCGTAAAAGTACGATTTCCCGGTAGTCAAACGTTTGCACCAGAAAAAAATTTGTAATACCGGCCCCCATTTTGATAACATCACTATATGGCATTAGCAACTTACCGTAAGAAAAGAAGTTTTTCCCATACACCTGAGCCAAGTGGCGGGAAACCTACAGGGCAGCAATTACGTTTCGTGGTGCAGAAACATGATGCTTCGCGACTCCATTATGATTTCCGGCTGGAAATGGATGGAGTATTAAAAAGCTGGGCCGTACCCAAAGGCCCTTCCACTGATCCATCAGTAAAACGGCTCGCAATGATGGTGGAAGACCATCCATATGATTACCGCAATTTTGAAGGCATTATTCCCAAAGGTCAATATGGCGGAGGCACCGTCATTGTTTGGGATGAAGGCGTGTATGAGCCAGTTGAGGGTAAATTTCCTGATAAGCGCTCACAGGAAAAAAATCTTTTGAGTCAATTGCGCAAGGGAAAGATCGTGTTCATATTGAAGGGTAAAAAACTGAAAGGTGAATATGCTTTGGTAAAATCATCTTACCAGGGAGAGAACTCCTGGCTACTGATGAAAGTAAAAGATAAATATGCCCGCATCACAGATATAACAAAGAAAGCCCGCTCAGTGATCTCCGGTAAAACGATCGCTGAAATGGAAAAGAACCCTGATAAAGTATATTCACAAAAAGATGTTTCACCGCGGGCCACAGCTTCACCCAAAAAGAAGACTGCAAGAAAGAAAGCCCCCGTAAAAAGAAAGAAACCAACTGCAGGAAAAAGATCCCCTTTCCCCTCCTACACCACTCCCATGCTCGCTACCCTGGTAGATAAACCATTTGATGAGCCGGGATGGACCTATGAAATAAAATGGGATGGCTACCGAGCGCTTGCATTCATGAACGGGAAAAAGACATCCCTTATATCCAGGAATAATAAATCATTCAGTGAAAGGTTTTACCCGGTTTTTGAAGCTATCAAACAATGGGGATTACATGCCGTGGTAGATGGTGAGATCGTTGTGATCAATGATAAAGGTGTAGCGGATTTCGGCAGTCTGCAAAACTGGCGGAGCGAAGCAGATGGTTCCCTTTTTTATTATGTGTTTGATATCCTTTGGCTGGATGGGTATGATCTTACCGGATTACCCTTGCAGGAACGAAGAGAGATACTGAAATCAAACCTGCCAAAGGAAGAAGGTATTATCCGCATGAGTGAAAGTTTTGATACATCTGCTGAAGATCTGCTGAGAGCCGCAGGAAAAATGGGGATTGAAGGCATCATGGCAAAAAAAGCGGAAAGCTTATATACCCCCGGTATCCGCACGCGGGAATGGTTGAAAATAAAGACCAACCTCCGGCATGAAGTGGTGATCGGCGGTTACACACGCAATGAAGGAACAAGCAAAGCGTTCAGTTCATTATTGGTGGGCGTATTTGAAAAAGGGAAACTACAGTACACTGGCAAAATTGGTACGGGCTTTAACCAGGAACAGCAACAGAAAATGATTCGCCTGTTCAAGCCATTGGTCACTAAAAAATCCCCTTTCAATACCGAACCGGATGTGAACAAGCCTTCCCGCTTCCGCCCCGATCCTCCACATGCAAAAGCCACCTGGCTGAAACCTAAACTGGTTTGTGAAGTAAGCTACCGTGAAGTGACCAGCGATGGAGTAATGCGCCATCCGTCTTTTGAAGGCATGCGCGACGATAAGAAGGCGACGGATGTAACAAGAGAAGTTCCTATAGATACAAGTGATGCCAAGGGGAAGAGCAAAAGCGCGAATGATGCGAAGGGGAAGAGTGAGAGAAAAGGGAGAAAGGGTTCAGCCACGAATAATGTGAATAGCACAACTAAAAGGGTCAATAAAAATAAACTGATGGCAAAAACCGGTTCCGGTGAACGTAAGACATTGCTCAACCCGAAAGACAAATCCCAGGTGCGGGAAGTGAGTGGGCATAAGTTACAGTTCACTAATCTCAGCAAGATCTACTGGCCGAAGGAGAAGATCACCAAACGTGATCTGATCAATTATTATTACCAGGCAGCACCTTATATCCTGCCCTATTTAAAAGGACGGCCTCAATCGCTTAACCGTTTTCCGAATGGCATCAATGGTCAGAGCTTTTATCAGAAAGATGTGACGGGCAAGATTCCGGACTGGATAGATACATTTCCTTACCGGAGCCAGGATGAAGACAAGGATAAAAACTTCATGGTCTGTAATGATGAAGCAACTCTTCTTTATATGGCTAACCTGGGTTGTATCGAGATCAACCCCTGGAGCAGTACGGTGAAGAAGCCCGATAATCCTGACTGGTGTATCATCGATCTTGATCCGGGTAAACGAACGGAGTTTGAACAGGTGATTGAAGCAGCACAGGTAACAGGGGAACTATTGGAAAGAGCAGGCATTCCCTGTTATGCAAAAACTTCCGGTTCAACAGGCATTCATATCTATATTCCTTTAGGAGCAGCTTACAGTTACGATCAGTCGAAAGAATTTGCTCGTTTGATCGTAACGCTTGTTCACCAGCAAATCCCTGAGTTCACCAGCCTCGAACGCTCAGTATCGGGGCGCAGGGGTAAAATGTACCTGGATTTTTTACAAAACCGTCCACAGGCTACACTGGCTGCGCCTTATTCTGTAAGACCAAAACCTGGTGCTACCGTTTCCATGCCTTTACACTGGGATGAAGTAAAAAAAGGATTGAAGATGCAGGACTTCACTATTCAAAACACCATTGGGTTGTTGAAAAACCGGGGTGACCTGTTCAAGCCTGTATTAGGCAAAGGAATCAATATGGTAAAAGCTATTGAAAAACTGGAGAAGATTTAAACGTAAAAAACAGGCTTATAGTTTCCCTGCCACCGGTAAATGCAGTTCAAACGTAGTGCCGATACCTGGTGTCGATTCAACTTTAATATCTCCCTTATGCAATTTAATTATACGGCTGGCCAGTGAAAGCCCCAGGCCAAAGCCGGCAATTGACCGGGTTTCTTCAATGCGATAGAATGGTTGGAAGATATTTTCCAGTTCACTGTCTGGTATGCCCGGTCCCTCATCAATAATATGAACGATGAATTCTTCCGGCAACACTGTCAAGATGATCTCTGCATGATGATCAGGTGAATATTTGCAGGCATTGACGGCAACATTACGGATAGAGGTAAACAATAATTCCTCGTTCCCAAACACCAGCAATTTATTTTCTTCTTCCGGCAGGTCATTAAACTGCAAGGACACAGAAAACCCGGTATCCTGTTTTTGTATAGAGGCAGGAATGCGCATCAGCACTTCATCTATCCGTATGAGATCGATATTCAATCCACCGGGATTGCCTGAAGCAGTCGCAAATTTCAATAAGGTTTGCACCAGGTTATTCATGTAGTGAACATCCTGCAGCACGGCTTGCATCACGCGGCGATACTCTTCTTCATTCCTGTTGCGCTGCAGCGACACTTCCAGTTGGCTCGAAATAAGGGTCAGCGGAGTAGAGAGCTCATGGGATGCGTTGGATATAAACCGCCGCTGCATTTCAAAGCTCTGGTTAAGCCTGTCTAAAAGGTCATTCAGGGTATTGGTCAACTTATACCATTCATCTTTGGTATTGCCCGGAGGGATGCGCCTTGCCAGGTTATAAGCATAAATATCTGTGACTTCCTCGGTGATCTTTTTAACCGGGCGCAGCAGGCGGCCGGAAAAGATATATCCGCCGGCAAAGGAAATACCTATACCTGTTATAAAACTGGCGATCAGTATTTGCTTCAGAAAACTCATATTGCGGTTACCTTCGTCATCCGTGGCCGCAGAAATGATCACCAGGCCTTTTTCCGCGCCTTGTGCATGAAGCGTATGATAGGCCACAGCTTCTTTTTTTCCTTCCCTGAAAAAAACATTCCCTTTGTTTCTTGCTTCATTCAATAAGGCGATGGAAACGTTTATGGTGTCTCCAAATGCATCGGCATAGTTATATACCCGCTTATTTTCAGTGTTATAGGCCTGAACAGATTTGTCTTTTAATGATATGGACATGGAAGAATCGATCCGGCGTACGAGCTGCCGGTCAAACACTTCTGATTGCTTCAATAAACGCGCAGTGGTAATGGCACGGTTGGTCAGCCTTGTCCGCATCATCTTGGTGCGTGAGCTCGCTGAAAAATAATAAATAGAACCGCACACGATCCCGAGTATCAGCAATACCAAGAGTGTAAATAAGAGGATGATGCGGTACCTTATTGGCATATCAGCTTTCCTTTAAAATATAACCCATACCCACTTGGGTCTGGATCAGTTTTTTTTGAAATGGTTTGTCTATTTTATTACGGACATAATTGATGTACACATCAATGATATTAGTGTTGGTATCAAAATCTATGTCCCAAACGTTCACAGCAATATCTGCACGCGACACTACCCTGTTCTTATTCCGCAGCAGGTATTCCAGCAATTGAAATTCCTTGGCAGTAAGATGAATGGAAACTTCTTCCCTCTTTACTTCTTTGGTGTCGAGGTTCATCAACAGATCGTCTGCACGAAGAATATTGCCTACAGGGGCCTGCAGGTCCGCCGTTCTGCGCATCAACACCCTTATCTTCATCAGGAGCTCTTTAAATTCAAACGGCTTGATAATATAATCGTCTGCACCTGCGTCATACCCCTCTATCTTATCATCCAGCGAGCTCAGGGCCGTTAGCATGATAATGGGAATATCCTCATTCTGAGCTCTTACCATTTTGGTCAGTTCATATCCCGTGATACCTGGTAAATTGATATCGACGATCAACAGATTAAACATTTTTGACTGGAATAATCTCCACCCTATCTGACCGTCATAGGCCACTTCCACTTCATAACCGTTCTCAGACAAACCGATCCGCAATGTATCGGCAATGCGCACTTCGTCTTCTACCAGGAGTATACTTAACTCGTCCATCAATACTTTTTTAATAGCTCGCAATTTACGATTTCTGTTTTCTAATAGTATTCTAATTCATCACTAATCGCCACTTAAGCGCTTTCTTCTACATTTATCCCCATGTCAGGCCGGTTTAATACAATCCTTGTCCCAGTTGACTTCTCTGTGAATACGGAAGTGGCTGTTGCCAAGGCATTGGAATTGATAGAAGGTGCTGCTGCGATGATCCACCTGCTGCATGTGCAGCGGCGGGATGTATTGCAGGAATTTATTAAAGGCAATGCAAACCGGAACCAGGAAAAAATACATGGCAAGCTGGATGAGCTCAGTGAAAGGGTCCGGAAATCAAGACCGAATGTGGGTATTTCCTGCTGGCTTACAGATAGTCATTCGATTGAGGATGCCATTGTACAGGAAGCAGCACGGCTCGATGTTGATCTTATTATTATAGGTAAGCATTCATCCAATTCTGTTTTTACTTTTTCAAAAACTGTTTTGTCGTCACAGATAGCGATAGACAGTGGCATACCTGTACTTACAGTAAAGCCAGGATCGCTGAATGGTCCGGTCAAAACAGTGGTCATTCCGGTTGGGCCAACCTTTCCCTGGAAGAAACTGGAACTGCTGGATACCTGGAGGCACAGGCCGGGCTTCCATATCCGCCTGGTCAGCTATCTCAGCCATGAAAAGGATGACGCTCATTCGAAAGAATCATTGCTGAATACATTCCGTTTGTTGAAAACCAATTGGCCCGGCTCTGTAGAATATGATGTGCTCCGGGGCAATAACCAGGCAAAAGCATTACTGAACTATTGCAATAAAGTGAACGCCGATATGCTGATCGTGTATCCGGGTGTGGAAACAAAAATCGGAGGCTTGCTCAACAGGCATATTTCTGATGAGCTGCCACCTGATTCCAGAACACAGGTACTGGCCGTTCAACCTGCTTAATTTTTAAATTGAAATAAACAACCATCATGAAAAGGACAGTTCTGTTTATTAGCTTCATTACCACGGTTACCACCCTTTCTGCCCAGTCTTTGGAAGAAGGAAGGTCTTATCTCGACAATGCGCGCTATTCCAGCGCTGAATCGGTTTTTCATGCCGTTCTTAACCAGCAACCCGAGAATGCAGAAGCCTGGTGCCTACTCACCAACACCTACCTGAAACAGGAATTGACAGAAGAAGCAGCCGACACACTGGCCCTGGCACCAGCCTCCGTACAGAAAGAGCCGTACTTCCTTGTAGCTTATGGAGGATTATTGTTGAATACCAATAAAACAGATAGCGCCAAATGGTATTTTGAGCAGGCCATGAATCTTACCAAGTCAAAAAATGCAGATATTCTTGCGGCTATTGCCGAAGCACATATTAATGCGGAGAAAGGAAGCCCGGATTATGCATTGCAGATACTGGACATTGCACAAAAGAGAGATAAGAAGAATGCAGACCTCCTGGTACTGGAAGGCAATGCTTACCGCCGCCTCCACAAAGGATCTGAAGCATACCAGGCATACCAGGAAGCACTTAATAAGGATAAGAACTCATCGCAGGCTTATTATCAACTAGGCAGGATTTTCCTGTCTCAGAAGAACTCCGAGATGTACCTGGATTTTTTCAACAAATCCATTACTGCCGATAATTCATTTGCCCCGGCTTATTATGCACTGTACAATCACTACCTGTATATTGATCCGGCAAAGGCAATGGAGTATTTTACTCAATATAAATCCCGGGCAGACAAAACCCCGCAGGATGATTATGACCAAACCGATCTCCTGTATCTCACCAAACAATACGAACCGGCTATTCAACTCGCCAGGAACCTGATCAGCCGCGATGGAGATAAAGTGCAGTCACGTTTATATAAACTGATCGCTTATTCCTATGAAGAGATGAAGGATACAGCTACTGCCATGGGCTTTATGCAGCAATACTTCCAGAATGAAGTAGACAGCAATATCATCCTGAAAGATTATGAGAACATGGCTACACTTTTCACCGCTACCGGCAAACCCGATTCAGCCATGACCTACCTGGAGAAAGGATTGGGACTGGTAAAAGATGAAGAGGGTTTATACGCCCATTATCAAACCCTTTCACGGCTTGCCAAACAGGTGAATGATAATGCAGCTGAAGCGAAATGGCTGGGCAAGTTTTATGCAGGTAATAACAAAGCTACCAATGTTCATCTGTTCAACTGGGGTCTTGCCTGCTATAAAGCCGGTCAGTATCCGCAGGCAGATTCGGTCTTCGGCTTATATGCTGAAAAATATCCAGAGCAGAAAACTTATGGTTACTACTGGCAGGCACGCAGCAATGCAGCTATTGATACAGCTATGACAGAAGGTCTGGCCATACCGCATTATCAGCAACTCGTACAAACTATCGACTCTGTAGCTACCCCCTCTGCTTCAGATAAAAAATGGCTGATCGAGGCTTATAACTATATGGCGGCTTATGAAACCAATACTAAAAAGGATTACCCTGCCGCCATTGAGTATTTCAAGAAGATACTGGTGGTTGATCCGGCAAATGAAACTGCACAAAAATATATCACTATGCTGGAAAAAATGACGACAAGTACAAGTGGTAAATGACAGATGAACTGTCGTTTGCCATTTATATCGCCTGTTCTTTATTATGCTTAAGCGTGTATCGATCATAGGAAGTGGCAGCTGGGGTACAGCGTTGGTGAAAATGTTTTCAGACAGCGGGATACCTGTTTCCTGGCTAGTCCGGAATCCGGAGCAGCAGATATTCATACAAACAAGCGGTCATAACCCGCGCTACCTGAGCTTTGCACCATTGAGAATGAAATATATTCAGCCTGCAGCAGATCCGCTGCAGGCTGTTAAGGGATCAGACCTCGTGATCTTTGCTGTTCCCTCTGCATATCTTGAGCAAAACCTTCAGCGGTTGGATAAAGCCTGGCTGGGAGACAAGCACCTCGCAGTGTCCATCAAAGGATTTATTCCAGGCAGTGGCTGCACTCCCAGCCAGTATTTAAGCCGCAAATTCAGTCGTGACGAATCATCCATCTCTGTCATCGCAGGGTCATGCCAGGCTGAAGAAATAGCTGCGCAAAAAAATACATTCATCACTGTTTGCGGAACAGATGCTGCCTGGATAAAAAAGATCAGCACAGCACTCAACAATACATCATACCTGCAAACTATTTCCAATGCAGATCCTGTTGGAGTGGAATATGCCGCGATCCTGAAAAACATTATTGGCATTGCCACTGGTATCGCCAGCGGTTTACAATATGGAGAAAATTTTCAAGCCACAGTGATCGCCAATGCCATGCGGGAGATCAGGGAATTCCTTAACAATATTTTACCAGCAGAGCGTGATTTTTTTGCTTCTGCTTATTGCGGGGATATACTTGCTACCGCTTATGCTGAACAGAATTGCAATCGCATCCTCGGCACATTGGTAGGCCGTGGTATACATGTCAATAAAGCGTTACAAACCCTTACTCCTATAGCGGAAGGGTTCCAGGCTTCGAAAGAATTATTGCCTGTGTTAAAAGACATACCGGTTACAATGCCTATCATCAATTGTGTTTATCGCATTCTTCACAAACATGCAAATCCTATAACGGAATTCAATCTGCTGGAGAAGCATCTTACCTGATCATACCGCGGTTTATATAACCAAAATCTGCTATGGCATAGTCCTTGTAAACTCTATCACGCTAACAAATTCATATCACAGTAGCGCTTAAGATAGTGGACCGCTTCGCGTAATTCAATCAAACAATAACGCTGATCATTCACGTGTCACTATATGCGTAAAAAATTTGCTAACCATGAAAAAAGCCAGATTGACTTTGGCGGCTCTTGCAATATCTGCCGCCACATTGTTTTCGTTCAAAGCGTTTGAAGGTGGTGCCGTAAAAGGTACCGTAACCCCTGCTGATAAAGCAGTGCGCGCATGGGCCATATCTGAAACAGATACAGTTCGTGCTGATGTGCAGAATGGGACATTCGAGATCAAGGATGTTAAACCCGGCAATTACAACGTGATCATCGAAGCACAGGAACCCTTTGCCAACACACGTAAGAAAGACGTGGTGGTAACAGAAGGTCAAACTACTGATGTGGGCGAAATTCAATTACAGCCCAAGAACTAAAAACGGAGTTCGTTTCCATTCACAAGTGATGCCGGCCAGCAAATGCTGACCGGCATCACTTTTTTACGCTGTACTTACAAATACAGTATGATCTATACCGCATACACCCTTCCCGTCCTTC
>OFTY01001392.1_pt1 | contig 10708 bp, 8 predicted proteins | sample 1775061 | NCBI WGS metagenome assembly OFTY01 (sample SAMN08195773, study PRJEB24354) | sludge metagenome | isolation source: sludge from phenol fed wastewater aerobic bioreactor B | place: India: Nagpur | collected 2016-09-16 | reverse complement strand
CGAAGAAGCGTGCTGCCGCGGCGGCCGCCGCTGCCGGCTGACCGCCTCACGCGAAGAAGAACCAGCCGACGAAAAGATAGGTCGGGATCAGCACCGCGCCCGACCACAGCATGTAGCCGAAGAAGCTCGGCATCTTCACCTTCTGCTCGCGCGCGATGGCGTAGACCATGAAGTTCGGCGCGTTGCCGATATAGGTGTTGGCGCCCATGAACACCGCGCCGGCCGAGATCGCCGCCAGCGTCGAGGCATATTCGCTCATCAGGTGCCTGGGATCGCCGCCGGCCATCTCGAAGAAGACGAGATAGGTCGGGGCGTTGTCCAGGAAGGATGACAGCGCCCCCGTCAGCCAGAAATAGGCGAGGTCGTTGGGCGCGCCAGAAGGCTGGGTGACCAGCGCGACCAGCGGCGCCAGCGCGCCGGACTGGCCGGCCCTCAGGATCGCGATCACCGGCACGATGCAGATGAAGATGCCGGCAAACAATTTGGCCACTTCCGCGATCGGCCCCCAGGAAAAGCCGTTCGCCGCGCGATACTCCTTGCGCGACACGGCAAGCGACAGCAGCGCGCTGGCCAGGATGAGGCCGTCGCGCACGAGGTTCTGCAATTCCAGCGTGACGCCATGGACGGAAAAGCCGATGCCCGGCTTCCAGGCGGCGGACAGCAGGATCGCGCCGATCACCACGCCGAGCAGCGGAATGTTGGGCAGGCCCCGGATGCGGATCCTGGAATCCGGCGTCGGGTCCTTGATCTTCGGCGCGCCCTTCTCCAGCCGATGCACCAGCGTGTCGAAGGCAAGGAAGGCGGCAAGCACGACGCCGACGACGAACAGCGTTTCCCGGTAGAGATGCGTGGTCGTCCAGAAGAAGTCGACGCCGCGCAGGAAGCCGACGAAAAGCGGCGGATCGCCGAGGGGCGTCAGCGAGCCGCCGATGTTGGACACCAGGAAGATGAAGAAGATGACGACATGGGCATTGAGCGGCCGGTTGTCGTTGGCGCGGATGACCGGGCGGATCATGATCATCGAGGCGCCGGTGGTGCCGATGACCGAAGCAAGCAGCGCGCCGGTCAGCAGCAGGCCGGCATTGACCAGCGGCGTGCCGTGGATGTTGCCGGCCACCAATATGCCGCCCGAAATGGTGAACAGCGCGAACAGCAGGATGATGAACGACATGTACTCATTGAGCACCGCGTGCAGCACCGCCTCCGTGGCGACGGGAAGACCGAAGGCGAGCGTCAGCGGCACCACGACCAGCGCCGACCAGAAGGCCGCGATCTTGCCGTAGTGATGTTCCCAGACATGCGGGAAGAGCAGGGGGCCCGTGGCGATCGACAACAGCAGGCCGGCGAAGGGCAGGGCCCACCAGAGCGGCATCGCGGCGCCAGGCAGCCCTTCGGCTTCGGCCGCGAATGCCATTTCCGGGAACAGCAGCGTCGCCACCGCCGCTCCGGCCGCCAGGATTGTCGCGAACCGCATGGCCCCCCTCATGCACCCGGAGCGCGTCCGGAAACGGTATTGGTCTGAGCTGCCAAGCCTAGGCCAGCGTCACACCCGCCTCGCGCATGCGCGCCAGCATGGCGTCGAGCGAGCCGTTGAGATCGATGCCCCGGCAGGCGTCGAGCCGCACCGTTGTCGCAAACCCCTGGCGGACGGCGTCGAGCGCGGAGAAGGCGACGCAGAAGTCGGTCGCCAGGCCGACCAGCGTCAGCGTGCCGATGCCGCGCTCGCGCAGGTAACCTGCCAGCCCCGTCGGCGTGGTGTGGTCGTTCTCGAAGAAGGCCGAGTAGCTGTCGATCGCCGGGCGGAACCCCTTGCGTATGACGAGCTCCGCCTTGGTCCAGGCCAGCCCCGAATGGAAATCCGAGCCGAGGCTGCCCTGGATGCAGTGGTCCGGCCACAGCGTCTGCTGGCCATAGGGCATGTCGATCGTTTCGAAGGGCTGCTTGCCGGTATGGCTGGACGCGAAGCTCGAATGGCCGGCGGGGTGCCAGTCCTGGGTCAGCACGACATGTTCCGTCCGCCGGATCATGTCATTGACCAGTGGCACGATCTCGTCGCCGCCGGTTACCGCCAGCGCCCCGCCGGGGCAGAAATCGTTCTGCAGGTCGATGACGACAAGCGCTTCGTCGGCCATGGGTCCCTCCATCTCGCCAGCGCATGATCCGGACCGACGGTCCGCTGGATCCCGCGCAAATCAAAGTGCTCCAGCGCCCCTCGTCTATCCCGGGGGATGCACGACGCTGCAGTCGGAGGCCGAGCGCCCCCGCGAAAAAAGTCGCCGCTGCGACCGGGACGCAGAACCTTGACCAGATGAAAGGCCACGTCAACCTCGAACGGGTTCGAATTGGCCGCATTCATGCGTCACGATTGCGTTGCCGCGCCGCTTGCCCATGGATGCGCGTCCGGGAACTTCGCCTTTGACAATTATCGGCGGCTTGATATCATTTGTATACGAATGAGTTTGACCGTCCGGCGCGGGTGTGGGCCCGGGCTCGGGAGTGGCCCTTTCTGGAAGGCGAAGCGTGATCCGTTACGCGAAACCCACCACGGTCGACGAGGCGCTCGCCCTGTTGCGCGAAGGCCCGTGGCGTATCCTTGCGGGTGGCACCGATGTCTATCCGGCGCAGGGCAGCCGGCCATTTCGCGATGACATTCTCGACATAAACGGCCTCGCCGAACTCGACGGCATCGGCGAGACCGCGACGCATTGGCTGATCGGCGCCCGCACCAGTTGGACCTCCCTCGTCCGCCACCCCTTGCCGGCGGCCTTCGACGTCGTGAAGCAGGCCGGGCGCGAGGTGGGGTCGGCGCAGATCCAGAATGTCGGCACCATTGCCGGAAACCTCTGCAACGCGTCGCCCGCCGCCGATGGCGTGCCGGCCTTGCTCGCGCTCGACGCCGACGTCGAGCTGCGCTCTGTCGTGACGACGCGCCACCTGCCGCTGCGCGAATTCGTGCTCGGTGTCAGGCGCACGGCCCTGCGTCCGGACGAGATGGTGACCGCCATCCGCGTCCCGAAAGGCGCCTGCCGGGGAGCGTCCGCCTTCCTCAAGCTCGGCGCGCGCCGCGATCTCGTCATCTCCATCGCCCTGGTGGCGGCGCGGCTGGTGGTCGAGCGCGGCGTGGTCGTGGAAGCGGCCGTCGCGGTGGGGTCCTGCTCCGCCGTCGCCACGCGTCTTCCCGCCGTCGAGGGCGCCCTGCGTGGCCGCGAGGCCGACGCCTCGCTCGTCGACGCCGTCATGGCGGCGCCGATGGACGAGCTTTCCCCCATCGCCGACGTGCGCGGCAGCGCCGGTTATCGACGCGACGCCGCGCGAGAACTGGTGGCCCGCGCCGTCAGAGCCGCGGCCGGCGGCGGGAGGGCGGCGGCATGAGCGAGGCGCGGTCGGTCCCGGGCGAAGCGCGGCTCAACGCGAATGTGGCCGCGTCGGACACGAGCACAGGTCGGTCGGCCACAAGCGCTGCCCGGTTGGGCGCGGGCATGCAGGCGGCCGATATTGCCTTCGAGGTCAACGGCATTCCGGTTTCGGTCTCTGCGCCGCCGCTTCGCCGTCTCTCCACCATCCTGCGTGACGATCTCCGGCTGATCGGCACCAAGGTCGGCTGCGATGCCGGCGATTGCGGCGCCTGCACCGTGCTCGTCGGCGGCAATCCCGTCTGCGCCTGCCTGGTGCCGGCGGCTTCGGTGGCGGGCGCCACCGTCACCACCGTGGAAGGGCTCGCCAACGGCAGCCTCTCGGCGCTCCAGGCGGCCTTCCTGCATCACGGCGCCGCGCAATGCGGCATCTGCACGCCCGGCCTGCTGGTGGCGGCCACGGCGCTGCTGGCGCACAACCCCCGACCGACCGAGATCGAGACACAGGACGCACTGGGCGGCGTGCTGTGCCGCTGCACCGGCTATCGCAAGATCATCGCCGCTGTCATGGACGCCGGAAGGTTCGCTGAACAACCATCTGATGGCAGTGCCGCCCCTCATCCGCCTGCCGGCACCTTCTCCCCGTATGGTGATCGGGAGAAGGAAGAAGCTCCGGCGCCGGCGGCCCCCTCTCCGGGGCAGGGCAATCGCGTATGGGCTTCCCCCACTCCGTCGCCGCTGCGCGGCGCTTCCTCTCCCCCCTCCGGAGGGAGAGGAAAGGAGCCCGGTTCGGCAAGCTCGCACCCTTCCTCTCCCCCGTCGTTCGGGGGAGAGGTGGTCGGCAACGCCGACCGGAGTGGGGGTCGTGCCCACATGCGATTGCCCGGCTTCTCACAGGGTGAAGGGCAACGCCAACTTGATCAACCCGATCGCGCCCTCGATCGCAGAATGCCGGCCTCGGGCAATGCCGTGGGCGCCTCTCCGGTCCGTCTCGACGGCATCCCCAAGGTCACCGGTGGCGAGCGGTTCGGCGGCGATTCCTTCCCCGCCGACGCGCTTGCCGTGCTGGTGGTGCGGTCGCCCTTCCATCACGCCACCTTCGCGTTCGGCGACCTCGATGCCTGGTCGAGCGCGAAGCCCGGCATCGCGGCGGTGTTCACCGCCGGCGACATACCCGGCCGCAACTGCTTTGGCGTCATTGCTCCCTTCGCCGACCAGCCCGCTTTGGCCGAAGGGCATGTGCGTTTCCGGGGCGAGGCGGTGGCGCTCGTCGCCGGCGAGCGCGCGGCGATCGCCGATCTCGATGTCGCGGATTTTCCGATCCGCTGGAACGAGCTGCCGCACCATCTCCAGATCGGCGAGGCGGACTTGGCCGGCGCGGCGCTGGTCCACGACAACAGGCCGGGCAACCTTCTGACCAAGGGTCTTGTCGAGCGCGGCGATCCGGAAGCGGCCCTTGCCGCCGCCGTCCACACGGTCACCGGCGCCATCGAGACGTCCTATGTCGAGCACGCCTATATCGAGCCGGAGGCCGGCCACGCCTATATGGACGGCGAGACGCTGGTCGTCGTCGCCTGCACGCAGGCGCCCTACATGGACCGCGACGATACGGCCAAGGTGCTCGGCCTGCCCGTCGAGAAGGTGCGCATCGTGCCGACCGCCACCGGCGGCGGCTTCGGTTCCAAGCTCGACGTGTCGTTGCAGCCGCTCATCGGCCTGGTGGCGCTGAAGACGGGCCGGCCGGCCGCGCTTGCCTACACCCGCGCCGAATCCATGATGTCGACCACCAAGCGCCATCCGGCGCAGATGAAGGCCACCATCGGCGTCGATGCCGACGGCCGGATCACCGGCATGGTCTTTGCCGGCGACTTCAACACCGGCGCCTATGCGAGCTGGGGGCCGACAGTGGCCAATCGCGTGCCGGTGCACGCGTCCGGCCCCTACGCCACGCCGAACTACCGGGCCGAGGGGCGCGCCATCCACACGCACGGCCCGATCTCCGGCGCCTTTCGCGGCTTCGGCGTGCCGCAGGCGACGATCATGCAGGAGACGCTGTACGACGAACTGGCCGATGTGCTGGACATGGACCGGCTCGAATTCCGCGTGCTGAACTGCCTTCGCGACGGCTCCGAAACCGTCACCGGCCAGCGCCTGGATTCCGGCGTCGGCATCGGCGCCTGCCTTGAGGCGCTTCGGCCTCACTGGGCACGTGCCGGCGCCGAGGCGGAAGCGTTCAACGCCGTCAACGCGGACAGGAAACGCGGTATCGGCGTCGCCTCCTGCTGGTATGGCTGCGGCAACACTTCGCTGCCCAATCCATCGACCATCAAGGTGGGCATCTCGGCCAATGGCGATGTCGTCCTGCATCAGGGCGCCGTCGACATCGGCCAGGGATCCAACACCGTCATCACCCAGATCTGCGCCGACGCGCTCGGCCTGCCGCTGGAAAAGTTCCGCCTCCGGAGCGCCGACACCGCCATCACGCCGGATGCCGGCAAGACCTCGGCCTCGCGCCAGACCTTCGTCACCGGCAAGGCGGCCGAGAAGGCCGGCCGGGCGCTGCGCGAGGCCATCCTGCGCTTCGCCAACGTGTCCGGCGAGGCGCGGCTCGAACTGCAGGGCGCCATCCTGCTCATCCGCGAGGGCGAGGCGGCGCGGCGCGTCGATCTCGCCGCGCTCGAGGCGTCCGCCGATGGCCTCGTCTTCCTTGCCGAGGCGACCTACGATCCGCCGACGCTGCCGCTCGACGCCAAGGGGCAGGGCAAGCCTTACGCCGTCTATGGCTACGGCGCCCAGCTCGCCGAACTCGAGGTCGACCTCAGGCTCGGCACGGTGAAGCTGCTGAAGATCACCGCCGCGCACGACGTCGGCAAGGCGATCAATCCGGTGCTCGTCGAGGGCCAGATCGAGGGCGGCATCGCGCAGGGCATCGGCATGGCGCTGATGGAGGAATACATACCCGGCCGTACCGAGAACCTGCACGACTATCTGATCCCGACCATCGGCGATGTGCCGCCGGTCGAGACGATCCTGGTGGAAGTTCCGGATCCGGAAGGGCCCTTCGGCGCCAAGGGCCTCGGCGAGCATGTGCTGATACCGACCGCGCCGGCGATCCTCAATGCCATCCGCCATGCCACCGGCGTGCTGATCACCAGGCTGCCGGCAACCCCGTCCCGCATCCATGCGGCAATCCGCGACAAGGAGGCGCGCCGATGAGCGAGCTGGCCGAACGTTTCGAGACCCACGAGCCCGGCGAGAAGCTGGTGGCCGAGAAGATCCGCTGCGATGCCTGCCCGGTGATGTGCTACATCGCCGACGGCCGCACCGGCGCCTGCGACCGCTATGGCAACAGCGGCGGTCGGATCGTGCGCATGGACCCGCTCACCATCCTCGACCATGCCGCCGAGACGGGCGCCTCCGTGGTGCCTTTCCTGGCCGAAGGCGAAGCCTGGGAGGGGGAACTGGTCAACACCGGCCGTCGCTTCGTCACCGCCATCGGCGCCGGCACCACCTACCCCGACTACAAGCCTGCCCCCTTCATCGTCAGCCAGGAGGTCGAGGGCGTCGATCTCGTCACCGTCGTGACCGAGGGCATCTTCTCCTATTGCGGCGTCAAGGTGAAGATCGACACCGACCGCCATCTGGGACCGGAGACGGCGGCCGTGCGGGCTGCCGGCGAGGCGATCGGCCATGTCACGACGGGCGAATACGGTTCGCAGATGCTGTCGCTGGGCGGCGTGCATCATTTCACCGGCGGCTCCAAGGCGGAGGGGCGCGCCACCTGCGATGCGCTGCTCGCGCTGTGCAACCGCAAGCCGGTCGAGCTGACCATCGATGGCGGCGCCACCATCATCGTCGAGGCCGGCAAGCCGCCGGTCATCGACGGCAAGGCGGAACGGCGCATGCGCGTCGGCTGCGGCTCGGCCACCATCGGCATGTTCGCCACGCAGTGGCGGGGCCTCGTCGACGAGGTCGTGGTGGTGGACGACCACATCACCGGCGTCGTCTCCGAACATCAGGCCGGCAAGGTGCTCGGCTGGCAGGAGACCGGCATCAAGATCATCGGCCGCCGCTCGACGCCCGGCCGCTACTTCAAGGTTTCCGAACCGGGCCTCGGCTGGGGCGGCACGACGATCTCCGACCCGCTCGCCATCCTCGGCGAATGGAATCCGAAGAAGGGCGCGCGTTCCGGCCTGTCGCTGCTGATGGTTTCGACGACGGGCGAGCAGTTCGCCTATTACGAGCTCGACGATCAACTGAAGCCCGTCGAAAAGCCGTTCCCGGACCGGCTGCGCAAATCCGTCGGTCTGGTCGAGGAGAATTGCGAGCCGGCGCTGTGCACCGTGCTGTTCGTCGGCGGCGCCGGTGGGTCGCTGCGCGCCGGCGTGACCGAGAACCCGGTCAACCTCACCCGCTCCGTGCATGGCCTCAGCACCTATGTGACGGTGGGTGGCGCGCCGGTCTATGTCTGGCCCGGCGGCGGCATCACGCTGATGGTCGACGTCACCAGGGTTCCCGAAGGCGCCTTCGGCTATGTGCCGACGCCGGCGCTGGTGGCGCCGATCGAGTTCACCTTGCGCCGCGACGACTACATCAGGCTGGGCGGCTACGAGGCCGAGATCCGCACCGTCGAGGACATCGTCGCCAGCGGCGGCGAGTATCTCAACGCGCGGCGCGGCGCCGGCGCGCCATCAGCCAATCCGTGGCCACCGCTGGCGCAGATGCGCCGTGCCGCGGCGGGTATCGGCTGATGGACGGGCCGCAAGCACACTGGCTGGAAGACGGCAGGCGGCTGCACCTCAACCATGGGCCGATCGACCTAGTGGTCGAGGCCTTCGGCGCGCCGGCCGAACGCGCCGCCGCCTACCGGCAGGCCGCCGGGCGCTTCCAGACGATATTGGGCGAACTGGTCGAGGAACTGCCGGAGCTGCGCCGGCCCGCCGCGTCGCGGCCGCGCCTTTTCCTCGGGCCGACGGCGCGTCGCATGGAGGCGGCGGTCGTTCCGCTTGCGGCGGATTTCATCACGCCGATGGCCGCGGTCGCCGGTTCGGTAGCCGACGAAATTCTGCATGCTATGCTGGCCGGCCGCGTGCTCGACCGCGCCTATGTCAACAATGGCGGCGACAGCGCCCTGCATCTCGGCCCGGGGCAATCCATGACCATCGCCATCGCCGGCACCGGCACCGATACCGGAAATGGGTTGGGTGACCGCATCGTCATCCGCGACGGCGACGGCATTGGCGGCGTCGCCACCAGCGGCTGGCGCGGCCGCTCGTTCTCGCTGGGCATCGCCGATGCCGTCACCGTGCTGGCGCGCACGGGCGCGCAAGCGGATGCTGCCGCGACCCTGATCGCCAACGCCGTCGACCTGCCCGGCCATGCCGCCGTGCGGCGCGTGCCCGCGAGCGCGCTGGCGCCGGACAGCGACCTTGGCGAGCGGCTGGTGACACAAGGCGTCGGCCCGCTCGGCGGGCGCGACATCGCCGCGGCGCTGGAGCGTGGGCTGGCCGTGGCCGAGGATTTCCGCCAAAGAGGCCTGATCGCCGCGTCGGCGCTCTTCCTTGCCGGGCAGACGCGTCTTGCCGGGCAGGCTCGCCTTGCCGGGCCGCTCGGGTTGACGGCGCCTGAAAACAGTCCCCGGAAGGACCTTGCCCATGCCTAAGGGGTGCCCGCCATGAGCGGAGAAGACAATCTGCTCAAGCTCGTCGAGGCCGACCTCGCCGACGAGCATGACTATCACCTGCAGGAGCAGGTGGGCTTCATCCTGCGCAAGGCGCACCAGCGCCATGTCTCGATCTTCGCCGCCCGCATCGCCGACCTGACGCCGCCGCAATTCGCGGCGCTCGCCAAGCTGCACGATGTCGGTCAGACCTCGCAGAACCAGCTCGGCAGCCTGATCGCCATGGATGCGGCGACCGTCAAGGGCGTCATCGACCGGCTGAAGGCGCGCGGGCTGGTGGTACTGTCGAAGCACGATGTCGACAAGCGGCGGCTGATGGTCGACCTGTCGCCGGAAGGACGCGAAGCGATCGAAAGGCTGATTCCGCTGGCCCGCGAGATCACCAGGGAGACGCTGGCCCCGCTATCCGCCAGGGAGGCGGTCACCTTCATGCGGCTGCTGGCGAAGCTCGCCTGAGGGCTTGCCTGATTTAGCGTGGCGGGCGGGGAAAGGCCTGTCGGTCGGCAGGCCAGTGGAAGACGACGGTTCTTCGCACTGATCGGCGTATCTATGCGGCAAAGCCCTTTCCATTGAAGGCAGGGGCCTTTGATGAGCATTTTGCAGCCGAAATCATCTGGCGTCACGCGAATGCGGCAAACAGATAGAGCGGTTCCGGCGATTCCGTTTCAATCGGAACCGCTCTGGTCCTGATCAGAGGCGATTGGGCTGACGACCGGTCCGCGTTCGCTTCGCGTCATGTGGCGAGCCGCCCCTTCGCCGCCCGATTGGCCTCACGGCGTCGAGTACTTCACCGTTACGCCGCGCTGCCGAAAATAAGCCTGCATCAGCTTCCGGCCCGAGCGGTTGCCCTGTGCAAGCTTTGCCGGGTCGAACACGGCCTCCTTCACACCCGCCCTCGCCAGCGCGGCCTTCAGGGTCGCGATATGCGCGTCGAGGTCGGCATTGTCCGCTCGGAGCGACGCGTAGATGCCGTCGATTGCATCCGCAACGGTCGGTTCGCTCATTCAGGTACTCCTTCGGTTGTTCGGCTGGCGCTTAGCACAGTTGTCGGCTCGACCGATACAGGAGATGGATATTTGGGATGGGGAGCTGTGGCGAGGCGAAAGAGCGATGCTCCGGATCCGGGGAGGCAAATCGCACAGCTGTTTTGGTCGAGCAGCAACGGCTGCTTTGCGCCTTAACTCAGTCGTTCAACGTACGTTGTCGACGCCCCATAAGCGGACGAACCTTGGGCGGCGAACCAAGCATGACAACGTCGGCAGCTAGGATTCGGCGCGGGCCATGGTTGTTAGTAAGCACCCGACGATGCCCGCCCGCCCCTGTCGATGAAGTCTGCCTTAGCCCCAGCGTTTTGGTACTGCCACGCCGCCCTTGCGGAGAATTGCTGCCTCGACGCGGTAGATGTCAGGGACGTTGATCTTGCCGTTGGCCCGCTCTTCCATGACCGCGACGTCGCGCATCGACGAGAGCAACGCGGAAGGCTCATCCCCTGCGAGAAACTTCACAGGCGTACGGGACTCCGATGCTGCCTTTTCCCGGATTGTATCGACGACATGCTCAGACGCCCACAATTCGAACAACTGTTCGCGCTCCATCGGAACGAACTGACGGCGAAGCGCTTCGAGCGCAGGTTGGATCCATGGATAGTCTTCGTAGAGCTCTTCGAGCCGACTGC
>OFTY01001391.1_pt1 | contig 10720 bp, 7 predicted proteins | sample 1775061 | NCBI WGS metagenome assembly OFTY01 (sample SAMN08195773, study PRJEB24354) | sludge metagenome | isolation source: sludge from phenol fed wastewater aerobic bioreactor B | place: India: Nagpur | collected 2016-09-16 | reverse complement strand
TTAGGGTCGCTGTCATATTCCGAGAACATGATACCGGCCAGCCGGTGTTTTTGCACATAGCGGCATTTGTCGCGTATGGAACGTTCATCATCATACGAGATGAAAATATTGTTGACGGGGTGGAAGAGATAAGGTGCACGGGCGCGCTTGTCCCAGTGGCGCACATACCCCTGCTGCATGAGACTGTCCTTTAACCGGGTGAACCCGCCGCCTCTGGCTCCTTTCAGCGCCTTGCGGTTCAGGCCGTTATTGTCGCCATCGGGCATCGTCCAGCCGCGACCGTAGAACGCAGCTCCCATCACGATCTTTTCTGCCGGTACGCCGGCAGCGAGGAAAAGGTTCACAGAGTGATGGGCGGATGATTCAGCAGTATCTTTCGTAGACCCGTAAAGGTTAGTATGATGCCCGGCGATGCCGGTGGGATTGGTTTTGTAGTCGTAGCTCATGATATTCACATAGTCCAGGTACTGCTGCGCCTTGTCCATTTCCGTATGCTGCACGAAGTACGCGCCGCCGCCTACGGCGGTGGTGAGCTGGTATTTTTTACCGGTCTCCCGCTGCAGGCTGTCCAGCGACGCCCGCAGTGCCTTGAACATGAGTGTATAATTTTGTTTGTCTTCCGGCCGGTAAATATTCCCTTCCTCTCCCGGCACGCCGGGATATTCCCAGTCGATATCCACGCCGTCCAGCCCGTATTTGCGGACGATATCCACCGAAGTGGCGGCAAAGAGGCGGCGGCTTTCTTCCGTGAGTACGGCATCGGAAAAATTCTCACTCCAGGACCATCCTCCGATGGAGATCAGTATCCGGAGATCGGGGTTGCGTTGCCGGAGGGCGTTCAGGTTTCGGAAGTTGATGGTATCCGTGGCCAGGTTGGTCAGCCAGGCCTGCCCGTGCTGCACATTCACGAAAGCGTAGTTGATGTGCGTCAGCTTTTCCACTTCAATGGATCCCGGGTCGGCGATGAGGCCGCGGAACCCGCCTACATAGGCGATCACCACGGGCTTAGGGTTCTTTGCCGGCGGCGTAAAGGCCATACCCGGCAGGATCAAAAGGAGCAGGGTGGTTAAAGTTGGATAGCGCATCCATAAATATAGGAGATTCCTTTAAAAAAATCACCCCGGTGGAAACCGGAGTGATCATATCATTCCACATTTTAGCGTCATCTACTGCTTATAGATATCATTGGGAGGATGCAGCATGTCTGCTGATTCCATAAATTAATTCTGATTATCCAGCTTAAATCGAATAGGAAGATTGTAATAAACGGCTACTTCCCGTCCGTTTTGCTTGCCAGGCCTCCATTTCGGCATTTTGCGGATCACTCTCAAGGCTTCTTCTTCCAGGCCCCCTCCTTTTTGGGCCCCTACGATCTCGGGATCACTGACCTTTCCGTCCTGCCGCACCACGAACTTTATCGTAACGGTTCCCTCGATCCCGTTTTCAGACGCCACGTGAGGATACCGGATATTATCATGCAGGAATCTCATCAATGCCGCCTCGCCTCCCGGGTATTCCGGCATGATCTCCACAAAGCTCGGGATCACCTCTTTTTCCACTGCCTTCGGTGCTTCCACAACATTGCTGCCTCCCGTCACCCCCTCCGGCACCCCGTTATCACTGCCATTCGGGTCTCCATTAAGGTTGTCCCTGGTGCTGATGGCATTTTTCTTCAAATCATCATTCTTTACCAGTTCGTCGTCCGGATTCACCTTATCATCCTTTTCGATCTTCGGGGTTACATATTTGATCTCCGGTTTAGACAGGGCCGGAGCCTCTACTTTTGGCGGCGGTGTATGAACAACTGGTTTTTCATCAGGAATTTCCATTAACTTAGTTTCCGTAATGATCCGTTTCAATTCCGGCGTTTCCCTGCCGGAAGCCATTAATCTGGTACTGATCGTATATCCGCCGACTATTAGCAGTACGATGGCGGCCATACCCGCCACAGCGGTACGGACACGTTTATTGTAACGGCGCCGCAGATCATATGCTCCATAGTCCTTATTACGGTCATCGAATAAGATGTCGATGAATTCTGAGTGTAAGAGTTTGGTTGTTTCCATGGCAGTTCGTTTAGAAAGGAGATGCACAGGCAGTTTTTTTCCATAAACGGTAACCAGCCCGCTGAACATTTTAGGAATCACAGTTGTTCCTAATTGTATCTCTCCGGTCTATTAACCGAATACATCCACCAGAATGTTAATTTATGAAATGCCGGCCCCCACATATGGTGATTCGTATAATCCTGCTGGTTACTACCGGTACAACGGTTATCTACCCCGCACGAGCACAGCAGGATACGGCCCGTTCTTATAATTTTTCGCTGGATGAATGTATCCGTTACGCACTTGCCAATCAGAACGATGTACGCAATGCCCGTTTAAGCCGGGTTGCTTCGCGGGAGAAGATCAAAGAAAGTTCGGGAAAGTTGTTCCCGCATGCCAATATCAACGGCAGCCTGACAGACAATCTCAAACTCCAAACCTCCCTGATCCCCGACTTCGCTAATAATCCCAACAATAAGATACCCGTACAATTCGACACCAAATACGCCTCCGCTGTTTCCGGTCAGCTGAACCAGACGGTATTTAACAGCGACTATTTCCTCGGCCTCAAGGCCGCCCGGGTATACGACGAGCTCTCCATCCGCGACCTCGAGCGCGTAGCCATCAACGCCCGCGTACAGGTGAGCACAGCCTATTTCAACGTACTGGTCAGCGAAGAAAGCATCCGGCTGGTAGACGCCAACATCGCGCAATTACAGAAAACATTAAAAGATACCCGTGCCAGGTATGATGAAGGCACGGCGGAAAGGATTGATGTAGACCGTATACAGGTCTCCTTTAATAATGCGGAAAATCAACGCGCCAACCAGGGACGCATGCGGCAGTATGCGCTGGATGCGCTGAAGTTCAGCATGGGCATGCCATTGCAGAACACGCTTACCCTCCAGGAGCAGGTACGCAATTTTACCGCGCAGGAAGTACCGGACAGTCAGGCCTACCGGGTGCAGGACCGGCCGGAGTATAGCATGCAGCGCGTGCAAACGGACCTCAACAGGCTTAACCTGAAAAGTAAGCGGCTGCAGGTGCTCCCCTCCCTGAACGCATTCATCAATTATGGCGTGAACTGGTTCTCCACTCCCTTCTCCGACCTGTACAAAACAGGGTTCGGCTACTCCGCCCTGGGGCTCACCCTGGCCTGGCCGATCTTCACAGGTACGGAAAGGTATCACCAGGTGGAGCAGGCCCGCATCACCTTGCAACAATCCGAGAACACCCTGGCCAACCTCGACCGGCAGATACAGCTGGAAGTACGCCAGGCATATACACAATATCTGAATAATGCAGCCTCCCTCCGTACACAGGAAAAGAACATGGCGCTCACACAGGGCATATATGACCGGGTGCTGCTGAAATTCGGACAGGGCGTGGCCAGCAGCCTGGATGTAATATCGGCGGACAGTGAACTGAAACAGGCTCAAAGCGATTATATCAACGCACTGCTCAACACCCTGATCAGCAAAGTAACGCTGGATCAGGCGATGGGCAAGATTAAAGCGGAATAACGATCATTCAAAATAACTACCATGTACCTCCCCAGGAGCATTTACACTTTACCCGTGTGTTTGCTGCTATGCGCCTGCGGCAGCAAGCCCAAACCCGGAATGATGGGAGCCTTCCCCCGTGCTACGGTCACTGTGTACGAAGTAAAGCCTGCCGGTTATACGGTAGGGGAACGCTTCCCGGCCACCCTCACAGCGAATCACATTGTAGATATCAAATCTGATGTTACCGGTTTTTTGGAAGCGATCCGCGCGAAAGACGGGAGCTCCGTAAAACAGGGACAAGTATTGTACGAAGTGGATAAAAGCCGCAGCCAGGCGAGCTACGATCAGAGTCGCGCCTCCGTACTGCAGGCCGAAGCAGACCTCGCGCAGCGGCAGCGGGATCTGGAACGGTACAGCAATCTCCTGAAGCAGGACGCCATCTCCCGGCAAACCGTAGATCAGGCCACCACCGCCGTTAAAACTTCCGAAGCCAACGTAGCCGCCGCAAAGGCCGCCATGCAACGCGCCGGAACAGACATCAACCACTCCGTATTACGCGCACCGGTGAACGGGAAAATCGGCATCGCCAATATTCGTACAGGCGATCTCGTTACAGCCGGACAAACAGTGATCAATACCCTCGTAAATGAAGATCCTGTTTACGCAGATATCGACATTCCGCAAAAAAGATACGCGGAGTTCAAAAAAGACCTGGATCATCCCGGCGACCGGCAGCAGCATTATTTCATCCTGCAGGACAATGGCGCGCCCTATTCCCAGGAAGGCAAAGTGCTGCTGATCAACAATACCGTGGATGCACGTACCGGTACCGTAAGAGTACGGGTATCCTTCCCCAACAAAGATGGATTGCTAAAATCCGGCATGTCTGCCGTAGTGCTGGTAAAATACAATACCCCGCAAACGCAACTGGCCATACCGGCCAAAGCTATTGTGGAAATATTGGGAGAGGTGAAAGCATATGTGGTGGATCAGCATAATGCCGTGCAAATACGGCCGATAGAAAGGGGTCCGGTGGTGGACTCCCTCCTCATTATCCAATCGGGACTCAAAGAAGGAGACAAGGTGGTAGTAGATGGCATTCAGAAAGTAAGGCCCGGGGATACCGTGAACATTAAACCATAGACGGCATGATCTCAAAAACATTCATCGAGCGGAAGAATACGACTATCGTTATCGCGATCATCCTCGTGATCGTAGGCACTATCTGCATGTTCTCCCTGCCCATCGCACAATTACCGGATATTGCCCCGCCGGTGGTGGATGTAAGAGCAAACTATATCGGCGCCAACTCCACAACCGTGGAAGAAACGGTGACCACTCCCATTGAAAACCAGGTGAACGGTACGCCCGGAGCCATGTACCTGCAATCTGTGAGTGCAAACGATGGCTCCATGAGCATCACCGTAACATTCAACATCGGCACCAACCCGGATATTTCCGCGCTGGACGTACAGAACAGAGTGAGCCTCGCGCTGCCCTCCGTACCGGATGATGTGCGCAGGGTAGGCGTTACTACCAAGAAACGTTCGAACGATATGCTGATGGTGGTGGCGTTGAACTCACCGAACAGCACACACGATAAGAACTTCCTCGACAACTATCTCAATATCTATATCAAACCGGAGATCGCCCGTATTGAAGGCGTTGGTGATGTGAATGCCTTTTCGCAGGATTACAGCATGCGCATCTGGCTGAACCCGGAAAAGATGTCGTCATTAAACCTCACCGCCTCTGATGTGGCAAGGGCCATCCAGGAACAGAACACACAGGCCCCTGCAGGTATCCTCGGCTCCCCGCCCGCGCGCAACAGTCAGGCATTTGAATACACCGTGAAAGTGAAAGGGCGTTTGCTCAGCGCGGAAGAGTTTGGAGATATTATTGTTTCCACCAATGCCCAAACCGGTTCCCTCGTACGTTTGAAGGATATCTCCCGGCAGGAACTGGGCTCCTTCTCCTACGCTGTAGACGCGAAGGCGGACGGGAAGCCCGGCACCGGGATGGCCATTTACCTCGCCCCCGGCGCCAATGCGCTGGATGTAGCAGACCGCGTGGAAAAAAGATTTGCGGAGCTGGCCAAAACATTCCCCCCGGATGTGCAATGGCTGGTACCTTTCGAAACCGTTTCCTTCGTGCGGATATCCATCGAAGAAGTAGTACAAACCTTCATGGAGGCGCTGGCGCTGGTAGTACTGGTAGTATATCTTTTCCTCCAGAGCTGGCGGGCTACGCTGGTGCCGGTACTCGTGATCCCGGTATCCATCATCGGTACATTCATCTTCTTTAAACTGCTCGGCTTCTCTATCAATACCCTGACCCTGTTCGGTTTCGTGTTAGCCATCGGGATTGTGGTGGATGACGCCATTGTGGTGGTGGAGGCCGTCCAGCACCACATCGATGCCAATGGTATGTCTCCCCTGAACGCCACGTATAAGGCGATGACAGAGGTGCAGGCACCGGTAATTGCCATCGGATTGATCCTTGCAGCAGTGTTTGTGCCGGTAGCTTTCATCCCCGGCGTAAGTGGGCGACTATACCAGCAGTTCGCACTCACCATTGCATTCTCGGTGCTGCTATCTGCGTTCCTCGCACTAACGTTAACGCCTGCACTATGTGCCATTATGCTGCGACCATCACAACTAAATAGTCATTCGCGGGGACTGAACAAACTGCATTACCGTTTTAATCAATGGTTCACCCGCTTTACCCAACGATACAGGAACGGTGTACGGCGCGCTATCAAGCAAACAGCATTTGTGCTCATCATACTGCTCATCCTGTTCGGCGCCGCTTTCATGCTCTTCAGGAAAGTACCCACCACCTTTGTGCCGCAGGAAGATATGGGAGCGATGTTCCTGGCGGTGGAACTGCCGGATGCATCTTCTTCCATGCGCACAAAAGTAGTAGCGGAAAAGATCAACAACATTCTGTTACAGGATCCGGCCGTGCAGCACTTCTTCAGCGTTACGGGGATCAACTTCATTGCCAATGCCGTGAAACCTAACTCTGCTACGTATTTCATCAATCTCAAACCCTGGGATGTAAGATATGCCCGGGGAGAAAATATAGACAAGGTAGTAGGAAGGATACAAGGTAAGCTGATGCAGATCACAGAGGCCACAGCGTTTGCCCTGCCGGCCCCCACCCTGCGCGGCCTTGGAACCTCCACCGGCTTCTCTTTCGTACTGGAACAAAAATCGGGTACAGACCTGATGGAGTTCGGCCGTGTAATGGGACAATTATTGATGGCCGCCAACAAGCGGCCGGAAATTGCGCGGGCTTACGCCTTCTTCAGCGCCAATACGCCGGAGTTCAATGTGGAAGTGGACCGGGAACGGTGTAAACAGATGGGCGTGCCTGTAAGTGATGTATTTGGCGCCCTGCAAACCTTCCTCGGTGGCGCTTATGTGAACGACTTTACCAAATTCGGGCGAAGCCTGCGCGTAGTGATGCAGGCGGATACCGCTTACCGGAAAGATATTCATGCGCTGGAATCCTACTTCGTGCGCAATGTGAGGGGAGAAATGGTGCCACTGGCTTCCCTCGTGCGTTCTAAGCTGGGGGCCGGCGCGCCGGTGATCAATCACTTCAATCTCTACCGTTCCGTGGAAATCAGCGGCAGCACCAATCCCGGGTACAGCAGTGGGGATGGCATCAAGGTGATGGAGCAGCTGGCAAAAGAAATACTGCCGCCGAATTTCGGATATGAGTGGACGAATATCTCCCGCCAGGAAATTGAGGCAGGGAACAAGAGTACGCTCATCTTCATGTTGTCTGTCCTGTTCGTATTCCTCCTGTTAACTGCATTATACGAAAGTTGGTCTGTCCCATTCTCCGTACTGTTAGCTGTTCCGGTAGCCCTGTTTGGATCTATCCTTGCATTGTGGCTAACGGGACAGGCTAATAGTGTTTATTCCCAGATCGGGTTGATCACGCTGATCGGTCTCTCTGCGAAAAATGCCATCCTGATCGTAGAGTTCTGTAAAGAGCGTGTGGATAAAGGCATGCCGTTGATACAGGCCACGCTGGAAGCAGTGAGCCTGCGTTTCAGGCCCATTCTCATGACTTCCTTCGCATTCATCCTCGGGGTGATGCCGTTGGTGCTGGCCAAAGGAGCCGGCGCCGCTGCGCGCGTGAACATCGGGTTTACGGTGGTAGGCGGTATGCTTGCCGCCACCCTGCTGGCGATCTTCACGGTACCCGTGTTATATGTACTGATCACACGGTTGGCATACGGCAAGAAAAAACTGGCCGCCCTGGAGAAAGAAAGCAAGGAATGGCAGAACAACAACTCGGGCAATCCCCATTAATTCCGTTCTTCTGCATTTTCCCGGTCCCATCCGGCGTCCCGGATCAACATATTCGTATAGGCGTCTGCCTGTATGAGCTTCTGTAATTCCTCGATCCGTTCTTTCATCACGTTCACATATTGCTTATCGTCCCGATAAGCGGAAAGGCTTTTCATAGAGCGTTCATCGTAGCGGCGGAACATACGGGCTGCGCGCTGCGACTGGTAAGCGCGGTGCCCCAGCATTTCCATGGCATCCGAGGCCACGCGCAAAGAGGTATCCAGCGTTTCACGGTAAATATGCAGCACGCCGGCGTTCATCAGATCAAAAACATCCGTGAGGCCGGTAGCCCTTACCAGCATTTGCAGATGCGGGAAATGCTTCTTGACGGCATCCACTACTTCCAGGTTTTTTTCCGGCGTTCCCATCGCGATTACGATGATCTTCGCCTGTTCCGCGCCGGCGGATTTCAGCATATCCATGCGGGAAGCATCCCCGTAATATACTTTCAGCCCCATTCTCCGGAGCAGATCCACACGGTCGGAATCCAGATCCAGCACGGTTGTGCGCACACCGCTCGCCCTTAGAAATCTTCCTACGATGGTACCGAAATGATCGAACCCTGCGATGATCACCGGGTTCTTCTCTTCGATCTTATCCGGTTCCCTTTCCGGTGGCTTTGCCGTGCAGCCAAAGTATGGCTGTACCCATTTTTCATGCGCCAGTAACAAAAGCGGCGTAAGGGCCATGCTAATGGCCACCACCGCTATCATCAGACTGACGATATGCTGCGGAAGCAAATGCGATTGGAGGGAGAAGGAAAATAATACGAAGGCAAACTCTCCCACCTGTGGTAACGCGAATGCAAACAACAGGTTCTGTTCTCCGCTTAGTTTGAACAACCGTCCCAACCCGAGCAACACCGCGAACTTCGCGGCCATGATACCCAGCACCAGGCCCAGAATGAGCAAAGGCTGTTCCAATACCAGCTTAAAGTCGATGGACGCTCCCACTCCTATGAAGAACAATCCGAGCAACAAGCCTTTGAACGGCTCAATATCGCTTTCCAGTTCATGCCGGTACTCGCTGTTAGCCAGCACCACGCCTCCGAGGAAAGCGCCCAGGGCGGGACTCAGGCCAACGAGCGTCATCAGCACAGCAATGGCCACTACCAGCAACAGCGCCGATGCCGTGAACAGCTCCCTCAACCCTGTACGCGCTACAATATGCAGCAGCGGCTTCACCACAAAACGGCCCGCCGCCACCAATGCAGATACGGCACCCAGTACGATCAACGTTTTCACCCAGGCGGGCTCATGCGCGATCAACGAATGATCCTCCACCTGCGCACTGCTCAATCCCGCAGGAGCCAGCAGCGGGAAAATGGCGAGCATCGGGATCACAGCGATATCCTGAAAGAGCAATACGGAAAAAGTACTTTGTCCCGCAGCAGATCCCATCTGCCCTTTCTCCGTCATGATCTGTAAAACGATGGCAGTGGAAGAAAGGGAAAGGATCATACCGAGTATCAGGGATTCATTCAACGGCAGGCCGAACAACATGGCGAGCCCGGAAATTAGTATGGCCGTTACCGTTACCTGCAATCCGCCCAGCCCCAAAATGGGCGCGCGCAATTTCCACAACAGCGAAGGTTCCAGCTCAAGGCCGATGAGGAATAACATCATTACCACCCCGAATTCGGCAAAATGCATCAGGTCCTGCCCCCCATGCCCTATGAACCCGAACAAAGCCGGACCGATAATAATTCCGCCGATGAGGTATCCCAATACCGACCCAAGGTTGAGCTTCCTGGCCAGCGGTACGAACACCACCATGGTAGCGAGATAAACGAGTGCCTGGTAAAAGAAGGATTCGTTGGACATAACTTAATCAATTGCGAATTTCAAATTACGAATTACGAATAATTTCGAACGATGCACTAACCTTGTGATGGTTTGGGCTCAGCCGGGCTTACCAATGCATTCAGGTAGTAGGTCCGCTGTGCCTGCGGCAGGTCATAAGATCCGGACTGTAACCCTTTGATCAGGCGAACATAAGCGTCTGTATAATCATTCAGTTGTTGTTGTGTGAGGTCCGGGGCGCCATGTACCACGAATGGCGGCAGGTATTGCATGTGACAGAGCCTCGCTGTTTGCTCAAAGGGAAGCATGAACTCTCTCAGGGGATATCCGTGATGCCCATCCGGACCGTAAGCGCTTTCATGGCCGCCGGTAGAGATCACATTGCCGAGGTATTTGCCTTTCAGCGCCAGGCCTTCTTTACCGTATGCCCATCCATGCTCCAGCACCAGGTCCATCCATTGTTTGAGCAGGGCGGGACCACTGTACCAGTAAAAAGGATGCTGAAAGATGATGATATCGTGCTGCTCCAGCAAGGGCTGCTCCTGACGCGGTATCACGTCAAAATCAGGATACTGCTGATAAAGGTCATGAATGGTCACATCCTGCAGGCTCCTCGCAGCGCGAAGCAGGCTGGCATGTACACGGGAACGTTCGAATGCGGGATGCGCGAATAAGATCAATATTTTTGCCACAGGAATCAATTATTACATGTCATAATTTACGAATAATGTCAGAAAAGACATATCGTGTTATTTAGTGTTAAAATAGTGCTTCCTTGTACAAGTTTTAATAATTTGGCATTTGTCAACGTTGAATAGTCATGTCCCTTATCAAAGAAATCGGCTTATATAACTATCTCGTACAAAAAAATGTACCGGATCTGAAGGCGCATGTGAAAGTGCTTTCAGTGAAAAGAGGCGCGTTGTTATATGACACCACACAGCGATACACAGATATATACGAGATCGTCAGCGGCGCAGTAAAACTGGGGCGTATTT
>OFTY01001390.1_pt1 | contig 10725 bp, 9 predicted proteins | sample 1775061 | NCBI WGS metagenome assembly OFTY01 (sample SAMN08195773, study PRJEB24354) | sludge metagenome | isolation source: sludge from phenol fed wastewater aerobic bioreactor B | place: India: Nagpur | collected 2016-09-16 | reverse complement strand
CTTTGCGGGATTGAGCGATCCGGATGGCTGTGGCACGTCGCGGCCGCAACCTTTCGGAGCTTCCCAAGAATGAAACTGTTCTACAGCCCGGGCGCCTGTTCGCTGGCCCCGCACATCGTCGCGAATGAGGCGGGCCTCGACGTCGACCTGATCAAGGTCGACCTTGCCACGAAGAAGACCGAGGCCGGCGACGACTTCCTCGGCGTCAACCCGAACGGCTATGTGCCGACGCTTGCCCTGCCGGGCGGCGAGCCGATCACGGAAGCGTCCGTCGTGGTGCAGTATCTTGCCGACCAGAAGCCCGAATCCGGCCTCCTGCCGAAGCCGGGCGAGGCCGCGCGCTACCGGGTCCAGCAGTGGCTGGCCTTCATCTCCACCGAGCTGCACAAGACCTTCAGCCCGTTCTTCAAGCCAACGACGCCCGACGCGACCAAGGAAGCCAACCGCGCCCTTTTGAACAGGCGGCTGGGGTACGTCGACGCCAAGCTCGAGGGCCGTTCCTACCTGACGGGCGAGAGCTTCACCGTCGCCGACGCCTATCTGTGGACGATACTTGGCTGGTCGAAGTTCGTCGGGTTCGACCTGTCGCCGTTCAAGAACGTGCAGCGCTTCATGGAAACCGTGGCCGGCCGCCCCGCCGTGCAGAAGGCGCTTCGGGAAGAAGGCCTGGCGTAAAGCTGGCTGACCCCGGCGGCCGACGCCGGATCAAAAGGATAAGCCCGCTCCGGCGGGCTTTTTCGTGGGCGCCGACAGGCGCGGCATCCGCGTGGATGCCGCGCCTGTCTCTCTTTACTGCGTCGCGCATATCGCGTTTTCGATATTTTGCTTTCTGGCGTACAGGCCGAGGACCTGTCCCTGGAGGCGCAGGAGGGAAGCGACGATGTCGATTGTGGGCGTCGCGATGGCGAGGCGGCGGGCGAGTTCCTGCACCGAGGACACCAGCGGGTCGATCTCCATCGGCCGTCCGAGCTCCACGTCATGGCGCGTCGACGGCTTGTGGCCGATGATGTCGGTGCCGCCCTTGATGCGCTGCTCGATGCTGACGCCGAAGCGCGCCCCGACCGCCTCGCCGACCGCCTTGCACTCCACCATCATGGCATGGATCAGCCCCCGGCAGGCCGGGTCCTCGCCGATCACGTCGAGGCTCGCCCCGGTCAGCGCCGACACCGGGTTGAACGAGGAATTGCCCCACAGCTTGATCCAGATCTCGTCGCGCAGCCGCGCCTTGCGCGGCGCCCTCAGCCCGCCCGCGATCAGAAGCTCCGACAACAGCCGTAGACGCGGCGTGTCCGATCCGTCCGGCTCGCCCAGCGTGAAGCGGTCGCCCTTGGCATGGTGGATGACGCCGGGCTCGGGAACGTCGCAGGCCGGATAGACCACGCAGCCTATGGCGCGCTCCGGCCCCAGCCGCTTCCACTGCGCGCCACCCGGATCGACGCTCTCCAGCCAGGTCCCGTCGAGCGCCGTGCCGGTGTTGGCGCCATGGAAGTACCACCACGGCAGGCCGTTGACCGCCGGCACCACGGCGGTGTCCTTGCCCAGCAGCGGCGCGAACTGGTCGACCACAGCCGGCACCGCATGCGCCTTCATGCCGACGATGACAAAATCCTGCTCGCCGAGATCGCGCGGATCATCGGTCGCCCGGATGCGCCACACCGTCTCCTCGCCATCCTTGATCAGCTTCAGCCCGTTGGCCTGGATGGCCGCCAGGTGCGGGCCGCGCGCCACGATCGACACCTCGGCGCCCGCCCTGGCCAGCGAGGCCGCCAGATAGCCGCCGATGGCGCCGGCTCCAAAAACACACACTCTTGCCATGTCAGGCCTCGCCCAGGTTGAGCAGCTTGGCCAGCCCGATGCGCTGCACCTTGCCCGTCGCCCCCTTCGGCACCTCGTCCAGCATGACGATCTTCCTTGGCACCTTGTAGGCGGCGAGCGTGCGGCCGGCGAACTCCTGCAGCTCGCTTGGCGACAGGCTTGCCCCCTCGACCAGCACCACCGCCGCCGCCACCTCCTCGCCGAGCGCCTTGTGCGGCATGGCGAAGGTCACCGCCTGGCGCACCGCCGGATGCTCCAGCAGCACGTCGTCCACCTCCAGCGGCGACACCTTCTCGCCGCCCCGGTTGATGATCTCCTTGATGCGGCCGGTGATCTTCAGGTAGCCGTCAGCGTCGAGAAAGCCCTGGTCGCCGGTGCGGAACCAGCCATTGGTGAAGCTGGCCGCGTTGGCGGCCGCATTGTTCTCGTAGCCGGCGGTGACGTTGGCGCCCCGGATGCAGACCTCGCCCTCGACGCCGACGTCGCGTTCAGCGCCTTCCGCGTCCAGGATGCGGATCTCGGGGCCGGCCGCCTTGCCGACATGGCCGGGCTTCTGCTCGCCCGGCGGCAGCGGGTTCGACGCCATCTGGTGCGCCGCCTCGGTCATGCCGTAGGCCTCGATCACCGGGCAGCGGAAGGTCTCCTGCAACTGCTTGAACACGGCCGGCGGCAGCGAGGCCGAGGACGAGCGCACGAAGCGCAGCGCCATGGCCGCCACCGCTTCCGGGTTGCGCTCGGCGCGCTGCAGGATCGCCTGGTGCATGGTCGGCACCGCCGAATACCAGCTCGGCTTCTCCTCGCCCGCCCAGCCGAAGAAGCGCAGCGCGTTGAAGCCGGGCGTGCAGCACACCGAGGCGCCGGCCGTCATCGAGGCCAGCACCACCGCCATCAGCCCATGGATATGGAACAGCGGCATGATGTTGAGGCAGTGATCATCCCCCGTCAGCCTCAGCGTGCCGGCGATGTTGTTGGCCGAGGCGAACAGATTGGCCTGCGACAGCGGCACCACCTTGGGCCGCGAGGTGGTGCCCGATGTGTGCAGCACCAGCGCCTCGTGTTCCGGTCCGGGCGGCACGCAGCCGGCCTCCTCGTCCCACAGGCTGAAGGCGCCGGCGGGCGCGTCCCCGGCGATCCTGATCTCGGTGACCGGGATGCCGAGGCGGGCGGCCGCGGCGCGCACCGGATTGTCCGAGCCCGGCTCGACCAGCACCAGCCTGGGCCTCAGGTCGGACAGGTAGAACTCGTATTCGGCTTCCTTGTAGGCCGGGTTGAGCGGCGCCGCCGACAGGCCCGACGCCACCGCCAGGAACGACGATGCCATTTCCGGCCCGTTCGGCAGCACGATCGCCACGCGGTCACCGGCCCCGATGCCGCGCGCCGCGAGCTGCCGGTGGATGCTTCCCACAAACGCCCGGAGCTCGCCATGACTCAGCCCCGGACGGCCGGGCGCGCTCAGTGCAAGAGATGCATCCGGCGCGCGGCGAAGGAGAGTGAGGACTGTGTTCTTCACGTCGATGTTTCCCATTGGCTTGACGGTGTCACAGGCAATTGGCGGCGCGGCTACCGGCTGATGGCGTAATGGCTGCGCCGGGGGTCGGCGCCCGAGCCCAGCACGCGCCCGTCGGACGAAGGTGGCGCCAGGTCGAGCGACACGGCGACGCCGCTGGCGTCGAACTCATAGTCCGGCCAGGGATGGATCCGGTGGCCCCGCGCCGCCAGCTTGGCGCGCGTGTTCTCGCTGATGCGGGATTCGACGCTGAGCCGCCCGATATCGTGGAAATGCGGGAAGAACGAGTCCGGGAAGGCAAGGCAGGTGATGCGTGGCGCCTCCACCGCCTGCTGCGGCGACATGTTGCGATCGACGATGTTGAGGAACGTCTGCAATATGCCTTGCGGAATGACGTCACCGCCGCTCGACGACAACGCCATGACCCGGCTGTCGGCGTCGCCGATGCTGAGCGCGAGCGCCGGCGATGGCGTCAGCCGTGGCCGGCGGCCCGGACCGAGCGCGGCCGGATGCGCCGCGTCGAGCCTCGACTGCACGCCGCGCGGCGACACCATGATGCCGAGGCCGGGCACGATCGGGTTGCCGTCTATCGTGTCGCTGGCCGAGCAACTGAAGGCATTGCCCTTGGCGTCGACGACAGTGAAATTGGTGGTGTCGCGGCGCTTGCCGGGCGAGGTTCCGGATGGCGCCGGCAGGTTCATCGTCGGCAGGTCGGGCAGCGCCTTGCTGGGGTTCACCAGCGCGCGCAACCGGGCGACATGCTCGTCCGACAGCAATTCCTCGATCGTCGTCGCGGCGAAGTTCGGGTCGCAATAGAACTTCTCGCGATCCGAGAAAGCGAGCTTCATCGCCTCGGTCAGCAGATGCAGGTAGCCATCCTCGCGGCCGGCGAGCGCGGCGGCGTCGAAGCCGGCGAGCACCGACAGGGTCTGCAGGATGACCGGCGCCTGGCTGTAGGTGCCGCCCGTGAACATGCGCCAGCCGCGATAGTCGTAGCTCTTCGCCGGTGCGACCTCGTTGCGGAAACCGGCAAGGTCCTCCAGCGTCATCCAGCCGCCATTGCTGTTCACCCAGGCCACGATGCGTTCGGCGACCTCGCCTTCGTAGAAAGCCTTGCGCACGGCTTCCAGCGCCTGCTCGCGGTTCGCGCCCTGCTCGGCGGCGGCGAGCCGCTCCAGGAGCAGCGCCAGGTCCGTCTGCTTCAGGCGATCCCCCTCGCGCGGCGCCCTGCCCTGCGGCCAGTAGATGGCGCGCGAGCTGTCCCAGTTCCGGAACGTCGCGCCCATGAGCTCGTAGGCGAGCGCCGTGCGCCGGTCGAGCACGAAGCCTTTCCTGGCGTAGCGGATGGCGGGCGCCGCGACATCGGCGAATGACCATGTTCCGAAGCGCGACAGCGCCGAGAGCCAGGCATCGGCGGCCGCCGGCACGATGGAGCATGGCGCGCCGAGCGGCATGTCGCCCTTGTGCCGCTCCAGATAGGCTTCGAGCGTGACGCTCTCGCTCCATGTGCCGACGCCACTGATCGACCAGACCTGGTCGGACCCGGCCTGCCGTACGAGGATCGGCGCCACGCCGCCGAGATTGCACATGTCGGCCTGGATGACGTTGCTGGCCAGCCCCGCCGCCACCCCGGCATCGATCGCGGTGCCGCCACGCTCCAGCACGTCGGCGGCGATCATCGCCACCAGCGGATGGCCGGCGACCACCGAATAGTGCTCGCCGACGAGCGTCGGCCGCATGGATTCCGGCGGCGGAAAGATGTTCGGCACCGGCGAAGTGTTGTTGCGCATGCCGCCGGCGGCGTCGTCGATGGGCTTGTCCATGGTCGCCACGCTTTCTCTCCTAGGCGCTGAGCATGGCGCCGGCATCGACGCGCACCGTGGTTCCAGTAATCGCCGTGCTGGCGGGCGAGGCGAGATGCAGGCAGAGCGCCGCCACCTCGGCCGGCGTCACCAGCCGCAGCGCCGCGCCGCTATGGGCCATGTCCAGCCAGATTGCCTCGGCATCGGCGCCGGTGCGCTCGGCGATGCGACGCGCGACATCCCTGAGCATCGGACTGTCGACATTGCCGGGACACACCGCGTTCACCCTGATCCGTTCGCTGGCAAGCTCCGCCGCCATGCTTTCGACGAAGCCGATCAGGCCGAACTTGCTGGCGCAGTAGATGGAAGCGCCGGCCTCGCCGCGCAGGCCGGCGGTCGACGACAGGAACACGAAGGCGCCACCGCCGCCACGCGTGCTCATGCGCCGGGCGAACGCCGCACCGATGTGGAAGGCGCCATCGAGATTGACTGCCATCACCCTGCGATAGGCACTCCAGTCTATGTCGACGACGTTGCCGTCCGCGTTAAGGCCGGCTGCGTAGATGACGCTGTCGGCCTTGCCGACAACCCCGGCCAGCGCTTCGGCCGACGCCGGATCGGTGACGTCGCAAGCGGCGGCGTGGTGCGCGCCGGCGAGATCCGTCAAGGCGCCAGCCGCGGCCTGCTCGTGAAGATCGACGGACCAGACGGTAGCGCCAGCCTCGGCAAAGGCGCGCACACAGGCCGCGCCGATGGCGCCACCGCCACCGATGACCACCGTGATATGCCCATCGGGCAGGATGTTTGCTGTCGTGCTCATGCCAACCTCGCCGTCACGATGCCGCCGCCATTTCGCGCAGCACGCGCGCGATCGAGGCCGGCCCCGGCACCAGCGCCTCCTCGAGCGAAAGCGCGGCTGGGATCGGAACGTCGGGCACCGCATGGCGGCGGATCTGGCGCAAAGCCGTCGGCCCGAGCTTTTCCAGCACGCGCACGACCACCTCGGCCGACAGGCCGAAGGAAAGATAATCCTCGTCGACGACAAGCAACCGGCCAGTCCTGGCAGCCGACGCCGCGACCGTTTCCGTGTCGAGCGGAACGATGGATCGCAGGTCGATCACCTCGGCGTCGATGCCCTCGGCGGCAACCTCGGCGGCTGCCTCCATGGCGTATTCGACGCCGGCGCTGAGCGTGACGAGGGTGATATCATTGCCCTTGCGCGCCACCTCGGCTTTGCCGATCGGCGTCACGAACGCGTCCTTCGGCACCTCGGAGCCGGTCAGGAAATCCTTGGCTTTCTTCAGGAGCAGCCCCTTGTGCTCGATGAAGACCACCGGATTGTCGGAACGTATGGCGGCCGCCATCAGGCCCTTGTGGTCGCGCACCGAAGCCGGCGCCACGACATGCATTCCCGGCAGGTGCGCGAAGGTTCCCCACAGGCACTGCGAATGCTGCGCAGCCGATCCGATGTTGCCGCCGGCGGTCTTGATCACCATCGGCATCTTCACCCGCCCGCCGGACATGTAGGGGATCTTGGCCATGGCATTGTAAATCTGCTCGAGGCAGACGCCCATGAAGTCGACGAACATGATCTCGACCACCGGCCGCAGCCCCGCCATCGCCATGCCGACGCCCATGCCGGTGAACGACATCTCGGATATCGGCGTGTCGCGCACGCGCATCGGGCCGAAACGTTCGAGCAGATCGCGGCTCGAGCCGAACACGCCGCCCGAGCGGCCGACATCCTCGCCCAGCAGCACGACGCTTTCGTCGCGCGCCATTTCCTGCATCAGGCTTTCGGCGACGGCCTGCGAGGCGTTGATCTTGCGTACCGTCATCACATCACCTCGGCAAAGACATAATCCATCGCGCCGGCCGGATCGGGCATGGCGTCGGCGCGCACATCCGCCAGCATCGCCGTCATCTCCTCCCTGGCCTTGGCGCCGATGGCGTCGAGTTCGGCTTCGGTCGCCGCGCCACGCTCAAGCAATTCCCGGCGATAGCGCAGGATCGGATCCATCTCGACGCGCATGCGCTGCTTTTCGGCCCGTTCGCGATAATTGTCGTGGTCGCCCTCGTAATGGCCCCTGAAGCGGTAGCAGGTCGCCTCCAGCAGCGACGGGCCGCCGCCCTTGCGCGTGTGCCTGGCGATCTCGGCGAAGGCCAACGTCACCGCCTCGACATCCGTCCCGTCGACGCGCCGGCCGGTGATGCCATAGGCGCTGGCGCGCTCGGCGATGGTCGGCGTCGCCGTCACGTCGCGGAAGCGCACAGAGATCGCGTATTCATTGTTCTCGACAAGGCACACCAGCGGCAGGCTCCAGGCGGCGGCCATGTTCAGGCATTCATGGAAGGTGCCGTGGTTGGTGGCGCCGTCACCGCAGATGCCGACGGCGATGTGGGGCAGGCCCATCATCTTGAACTTGTAGGCATAGCCGAGCGCCACGGGCAGCGACGCACCGACGATGCCCGTGGCCGAGAAGTGATGCTCGGGGTCGAAGGGATGCATGTGGCCGCCCCGCCCCCGGCACAGCCCCGTCTCCTTCTCGAAGATCTCCGCCATCAGCGCGCGCGGCGGCACGCCCTTGGCGAGCGCATGGAAATGATTGCGGTGCGTGCTCACCACGGCGTCGTTCGGCGTCAGCGATTGCGCCAGCGCGACGCCGATCGCCTCCTGGCCGATGCCCGTGTGCAGTTCGCCATGGATCTCGAATGTCTGCACGCCTTCGAGGCAGGCCTCGTCGAAGGCGCGCATGCGCGTCATGGTCCGGAAGAGTGAGATCGGGTTCAGCTTCATGGGTCTTGTTCCGATGTTCTGATGTCCTGGCCGGTCAAGCTCAGCCGCCGTCCTGGTTGAATTCGAGCAGTTCGAGGAAGGAGCCGCCAGGCTCGCGGCAATAGGCGGACCGCCCTTCGGGAAAGACGGTGACGTCGCCGATCGCGACGGCGCCGAGCGCCGCGACTTCGCGCAGCGCCTCGTCGACATTCTCGACCGTCAGGCCGACATGGCCGGAGCCGGCCGACAGCGGCCGCGCCTGCGGCGGCGCGCCGGAATGCAGGAACTGGATCAGTTCGAGGCGTGGGCCGTCGGCGAGCGTGAGCTGCGCGAGATGGCACGACAGCCGCTCCATGCCCATCATGCTCTGGATCTCGCGCGCCATGTCGCGCTCCTCGAAGACGAGTTGGTAGCCGAATGCGCGGCGATAGAAATCAACCGAAAGATCGAAATCCGCGACGGCCAGCGAAATATGGTCGAGCCCGATCAACTTCATTGAAAACTCCTAGGCCGCGAGCGTGCCGCGCGGCGTCCCGGCATCCGCGACAAGGGCGCTGAGATCCGCGCGGATCGCGGCGCCCGCATCGACCGGAAAGATGGCGACGATGGCGCGCGGAGCCGTCGGCGATACCGCATCGAGGAAGCGCGGCAGCGCCACCATGTGGCGCACGGCATGGATGGCGACCGGCCTCGGATCACCGCCGACATCGACGATGCCCTTCAGCCGGGCCAGCTTCTCGCCATGGCGGCAAGCCATCGCCTCCAGCCCCGCATGCAGGCGCGAAAGATCGAGCCTGGCCGGCACATCCATTGCGAACGAAGCGAAAGCGGAGGCATGCCCGGCCGGCGCGGCGGACGAGGCGGAGCGGGCACGGAAAGCAGGGATTGCGGCGAAGAGCTGGGCGAGCAGCGCGTCGCCTGCTGCGACCGGCTCGACGCTGGTCACGCCGAGCGCATCCATGGCGCGGCGGACGCGCGCCTCGCCAGCCTCGCCCGCGATGTCCAGCTTGGTCATCAGCACCCGGTCGGCCAGCGCCAGTTGCGCCTGCGCGACGGCATGCCCAAACGACCCGTCCGGACCCAGCACGCAATCCGCGGTGGTCACGAGCGCCGCCAGCCGGTAGCGCGACAGGCGCAGCGGATCGGCAAGAAAGGCCTGCAGCAGCGGCGCCGGATCGGCAAGACCACTGGTCTCGACGATGACGCGCCGGAAGGGCGGCAGCCCGCCGGCCGCCACGGCCTGATCCAGCGAACGCAGCGCGCGGGCCATGTCGCCCTGCGCCTGACAGCACAGGCAACCGCCCGGCAGCACGACGATGTTCTCGTCGACCTTCTCGACCAGCAGGTGATCGAGACCGATCTCACCGAACTCGTTGACGATCACGGCCGTGTCGGCGGCCTGCGGCAGGGCGAGCAACCGCCGCACCAGCGTGGTCTTGCCGCTACCCAGGAAACCGGTCAGCACCGCGACCGGGACCATTTCCTCGCGCGCGAGACGCAGGCTTTTCGGGTCGGGCAGCGCGCTCATTCCACCCAGCTCGCGTTCCAGAAACTGCCGGGACGGTGGCGCATCGTTTCCAGCGCGCCGAAGGCCGGCTCGCCAAGCGCCTTGCCGCCGACACGGGCGGTAAGTTCCGCCTTCGCTGTCTCGATGACTGCGGGATCGGCCAGCAGCCGCACGGCGGCGATGGCCAGCGCCTCGGAGGCCATCAGCGGGCCGGGATGGCTGGCCTCGTGGCCCGACAGCGCCGTCAGCGCCCAGTTGTGCAGCGGCACCTGCTCGGGAAAGGCCCAGTTGACGCGGCCGAGCGGGATGCGCCAGCTGGCCTCGCCATCGTCCTGCCCGTAAGGGTCGAGACCTTCGGTATGGAGCCTGATCACGTCATCCAGCGTGAAGCCGCCCTCCGGACGGCAGGCCTTCGCCAGCGCCCGCATGAAGTCGCGCCCGTCACCCGTCCAGCGCGGCGGGCCGACCAGCTCCAATGCCGAATGGAGGGCATGCGCGAGCGTGTCGTTGGGCAGATAGCCGCGCGTACCGGCGATGAACTGATGGCGGAAGGCGACGCCCGTCATTTCGGCCGCTTGCCCGGCCACGCCGATTGCGAAATCGAACACCGCCTTGGCACGCTCGAAATCGGCATGGCGCGCGGTGAACCACAGCCGTGCCTCGTCGGGCGTGACGTTGGGGATATGGCCGGCGACGCGCAGCACATGTTCCAGCGAGGCATCGGGGAAATGGTGGGCGCGCAGCCGTTCGAGCGATTGCACCGCGAGTTCGGCCGCGTCGAGTGCATTGCGGCGGCGCGTGCCGCCGCCATGGCCGGATTCACCGAGGAAGACAATCTCGCCATTCATCACCGACTGGCACGGGCGTGAGATGGCGCCGTTCTGGTAGTCGCCATGCGAGGTCAGGATCGCGTCGATGCCATCGAAAGCGCCAAGGCCGAGCATCGCGACCTTGCCCCAGACGATCTCCTCCGAGGGCGTACCGAGCACGACGACGCGGCCGGCGAGGCCCGCCTCCCGCGCCGCCAGCGCGGCCGCGATGGCCGCTCCGCAATTGGCCGGGCCGATCAGATTGTGGCCGCAGGCATGTCCAGCCGCCCTGCCGGTGCCGCTGCGATGGGCGACTGCCGCGTTGTCGGTACCCGGCAGCGCGTCATACTCCGCCAGCAGCGCGATCGCCGGCCCGCCCTCGCCGGCCTCGGCCACGTAGCGCTTGCCGATGCCCGACAGCAGCAGCAGGTGCACGTTGTAGAACTGGTAGGCGGCCAGGATGACCAGGTCGGCCGGCTGGAACACCTCCTCGCCTTTCTCGTCGACGT
>OFTY01001389.1_pt1 | contig 10729 bp, 11 predicted proteins | sample 1775061 | NCBI WGS metagenome assembly OFTY01 (sample SAMN08195773, study PRJEB24354) | sludge metagenome | isolation source: sludge from phenol fed wastewater aerobic bioreactor B | place: India: Nagpur | collected 2016-09-16 | reverse complement strand
GAATTTCAAGGTATCTCTGGTTTAATTGAAACTATTAGGGAAACCAATTCAAAAATACCATCGCCAACTTTAATATAATAATCTATCTTATTTTCTTTGTCGACAAGAAGTTCAAGAAGAGCACTAAATTGATCATCCAGGTTTTTTTTCAAAATATTATTATTCAAATCCCATTTATCAACCTCAACCCGCAATTCCTTTAAAAATGCTTCTATTTTATCTAGATGAAAATGTAATTCCTGAGAATTAGCAGACAGGTTTCCGGCAATGTAGCCATTCAAAAAGCCTGCATAACCAGACTGGCCGCCTTTAATAATAGTACCCATCTTATGAAAATTTTTCGATTAATGTATCAAGGTCATCTTTTGATCCTGTGTCATTCGTAGGCAGTACTTCGGAAATCGATATAAACTCCCGGGTGGACTCAACTGTAGTTCTAAGTAGTTCAATACCAACGTACTTTGCCAGAATAATCCCCAAATTTATAGCTTTTATCTCTTTACTCCCTTCTTCTAAAGTTAATATTTTCTGGATTTCCTCATTCATTTTCTTCCCTTCATCTTCAGTAATAGTTTTCAACAGGTTTGCAGCTAAAACAGGCAGGGCTTCTGCAGCTTTCTTATAATCTATACCGTTCATGATAGGTTTTATATCTGCTATAGTAAACTTAGAACTTTCTCTATCATATTGTATTTTTATGTGATTTAATATAATTTCAATCATTGGCATCACATTATTAGAGACCGAACCCTGTTTAACGGGTACTATTATTACCCTAAGTAAAGCAAGGGCGCTTGTGCCAGCAACCAAAATCTTAAATCCAAGAAATTTGTCGTGTACTTCGCCTCGGAAGGTTAACAGTAAAGCAAGTGCTGCAAGTAAGCCATTTAATACTACATATAATAAGCCCCAAAAGCTTTTAAAAAAAGAACGGGCGGTATTGAAGAAATGAAGAAGTTCCACAAAGGAATATGCGGCTCCCAACGCGAATGCTAAACCGACATTAATCCAGAAGTTTTCCATAAGCTCATGATTTTACTTTTGGCGTTCGTTTTTAATTTTCCGTTCAGATGCAATTCTTTTTACTTCATAATCCTCTCCATGCAAACTGAAGTGGTGTTCCAAACGGCCACTATATTTTGCTTTATGTCGTTTTGAATATCCCTTGTTAGGCTTAACAGTTGTCATAAATCGAAGCTGCCCTATTCGAAGACCTGGATATAACATGACGGGATTTGTACCGGCGTTAAATATTTCAAATGTAAGTACTCCGTCAAAACCTGGATCTACAAAGCCAGCTGTCATGTGAATCTCAATCCCCAATCTAGCGAAACTGCTTCTGCCTTCTAAGTCAGCAGAAATTTCGTCTGGAAGTCTAATATACTCCATCGAATGCCCAAGCATGAACTGTCCAGGATTAATCGGTATATTCTCAAGATAGTCCAAATTGATTTTTTTAGAATTATATTTCATATTATGATGAGTTTTTTCATCAGTAAAATCCACAATTCCAAATTGATTCGGGAAAAAGACTTCGAAAGAGGTTCCCAAACGTATATCAAGTGACGTTGACCCGAGTTGTTTGTTTACGTTGATAAGCGGAATAACCCTTATTTTATTATCCTTTAAAGACTTGTATATGTCTTTATCGACGAGAAGACCGGAAGGGGATTTTCGTGAGCTTTTATCAGAATAGATCGAGCCTAAATCTTCATTCTGGATTTCATCGTCCACAAATAAGTCAACCCATTCAGAAAGTTGTATTGATCGTAAAATGGATTGATCAAACCGCAGAAACTCTTTTACAATATCATTTCTAAATTTTTTGACGATCTTATCATCAAATGTGTCATTCTGGATTCTATTAAATGCTGAAAGAATCTTACTGCTAAAGGCGGAGTTCCTATACATCCAACTTGCAAGAAAAATCTCTTGAACATAGTTCGGTTTCTCCAAAAGAGGATTGTTCTTTATCGGTGAGCGAAAACTAGCAATAGGAAAGCCTTCGTCTAACGTTTCGGAGAGTTTATTAAGCTTAGCTAAGTCAAATTTATTAACGAAGGATTCTATGTTCCTGAATAGAGTACTTAATTCGGAGTGTTTGAAATTTAATAAACCGTCTTCTAAAATAAAAAATTCGTGGAGAAAGTACTGGTTAAAATATGTAAAGATGTCAGCTAAACCTAAATCTTTTTCAAATGTTAAGTTGTTATTTTTATTATCAATATGTGATAGAAACCTTTCGCATTCAGCTATACTTTGAAGAAACTTGGCGTCTTCGGTAAGATTTTTAAATCTATGCTGTAAAAATTTTTCTATTAATTTAAGTCTAAAAATATTGGGAGGATATTTTTTATTGTCATTATAGTCTAATGAATGAATAAATGTAGAATATTGAGCAAAATAAAATGAAGGACCGATTAATGCACATGCGAACAAGTCACACCAGCATTCAATAAGCCAACTATTTAGATCAATTGTTTTAAATTCGTTTTCGAGATTCTGTTGAAGTTTTCCTTTTTTAAGAAACTCAATGAAATCTGCATGAATACCAATATTATTAAACCACTCATTCTTCATGAGATTATGCGAAACCTCATGAATTAAAATAGGCCAATGGCATGGGTTATTAGCCTCGATCCTAGGAATTGATATGTGTATCGTTGTAAGCGGCGTTTTCTTTAATGAAAGTTTAAGAGGTCGTATTTTATCTGTCGTGTCTTTTTTTCCTGTGAAATTGGATACAGATTGAATTAGTGCATTGATTTCATCTTGCTTAAATATTTCAAGTGGATCTGAGGCATATACATTGTCTTGATCACTCTCGTTCACGTATATAGAAATCCTATTACGATTTCGTTCATTTAATTTTATAATTTGCTTGTAAATGACACGGCAAAAGCGTCGAAGTTCTACGGGTTCGCTTGGACGAGGAAGGTGAACAAGTAATTTAGACTGGAGTTTTTTTATAGTCATATTTACTCCTTCAAGTTCTCCTAATATTTTTTTTGTAGTGAGTTTGTCTTTCTTTTTTGAGTATTTCTTGTTTAATTTCAAGATGATCTCAATTAACTTACCTAAGCACTGTTCATAACTGTCAATGAATGCACTTTTGTCTAATAAAATACTTTTTTCATTTGAATAAAACTGCTTATCCAAATCTTCTAAATGTAAAAAAAATCTAGAGATTCTCTCGATAGTCTCAAAAAGATATAAGTCTACATTATTTCTGGCCATAAGTGTACTGCTTTAAGAGAACTCCCTTTTTATCAATAATATCAATCTGGATGTTTATTTTTTTTGAAATCAATTTAGTATTGATAACACTTTTGAATTCTTCTAGAGAGTTTTTTTTCTTAGAATCGTCTATTTTAAAGAATGTAGAGCCTATAAACAACCAGTGTAATAGAAGCGTTTCTAAAATATTCAAATGAGTTTGAATCACTAGCTTGCTTTGCTTTCTTGTCTTTGCTAAATCAGAAAGAAGTTTGTCAATTAGAATGCTTGTAGCTGGATAATCTATAATGCATCTTGATAAATTCAGTGTAACCTCATTTGAGGTGATATTTATCTTTTTAATTATCTCGTCGACCGAGGTTTTACTTCCGGCATCGAAGATTTTGAAGTCTTTAAAAATGGAAATAATCATATGTGCTCGATTTCAGTTTCTCCATAATAATAAAAGCCTACCTTATGACCTGTGGCATAGAAAATCTTTCTTAACTCAGAATGAGTAATATTGTTTGCAAAGGACAAAATTCCTCGGCTTTCTGCGTCATACACTGATAAGTTAAAGTCTAATTGCTTAGACAAGTTAAATATGGTGGACATCCCGATTCCTTTATTTAGTTTTGATTTGGGTTTTGTTGTTGTCCCAACTTGAAGAGCCCAATGATACGAGTCGGTTAAAGCCAAATGCTTTTCTTTTTCTGTAAAACCTTCATCATACTTTATAAATTTTCTGATTGCTTGGTTTAACCCACTTCCTAAGTCTCCAAAGGAGAATTTGAGAATAACTTTCGACGGTTGATTAACTATGTCTAGACCAAAGTAGGCATTTGCGTTTGTATGGTCCGCACTATTCTTAGCCATTTCAACCAAGACTTGTATGAAGATGCTTAAATCAAAATCAAACTCTTCTTGAAGAAAATAAAGTTCTTTGATAAGATACTTTTTAAACTTATCTACGACATCCCGCCGATCTTTTTGGGAATGTGAGAACGCCAACTCATAAATAGGATATTTTTTTGTCATCCAATTATTGTCTTGTTTTTCGACGATGGGACTGGAAAACATCTCGCTATTTAAGTCCAATGACCAAAATAGATTCTGGTTCGGAATTGTTTTTAATAAAATTCCGTAGAAATTCAAATTCCTAATTTCTGAGTCAATTAGCTCGTTTTTCGGTGGAAGTATATCCCAACTTCTATTAGGGAGCTCGGAAGTGGATTTTATGAGATTGATTAGAAGTATAGCTAAGCTTGACGAACTTACTTTATGAGTGTAGGTCAAGTCAATATCTAGCGGGTTTTGTTTATTTCGCTCAGTTCTTTCAAGCGATATAATCGCGGGATAATGCTGGTCAATTTCAGGCCAGATCTTAATTTGAATTCTTCTCATTAGTTAAGGTCGTAATCTTAAAAGTAGGGAAAGTTGTAACTAAATTTAAAATTGTTTAGATATTTTGACTTTAGTCATTCTCGATTATCCATTTAGGTCGTAATGAACCGCCTCGAAGGCCAATTGTCGGAAGTTGTCTATTTGTTATAGACAAAATCAAAAATCAATTTATACTTTTTTGTACACACTTGTCCGTAACTTTGCAGACGATGAAAACAGAAATAGAAAAACCTGCCAGGCCAATCCACGATTCCGAAGATTACCTGGAACAAGCGATACAGGCCGAATACAAGTACGGTTTTGTCACAGATATTGAGGCGGATGAAGCTCCCAAGGGGTTGAACGAGAACATCATACGTTTTATTTCCGAGAAAAAGAACGAACCCGCCTGGATGCTCGACTGGCGACTGAAAGCTTTTGCCCACTGGCAAAAAATGAAGGAACCCATCTGGGCTAATATCAAATACGATCCGATTGATTATCAGGATATTAAATACTATTCTGCTCCCAAACAGAAAGTAAAACCCAAAAGTCTCGACGAAATCGACCCCGAGCTCAGAAGAACCTTCGAAAAACTCGGCATCTCCCTCGACGAGCAAAAACGTCTGAGCGGAGTCGCTGTGGACGCCGTCGTAGACTCCGTCTCCATCGGTACCACCTTCAAAACCCAGCTCGCCGAGCTCGGCATCATCTTCTGCTCCATCAGCGAAGCCATCCAGGAACACCCGGAGCTGATCAAAGAATATCTCAGCTCAGTCGTTCCCATCACTGACAACTATTTCTCTGCCCTCAACGCAGCCGTATTCACCGACGGCTCCTTCGTTTATATACCAAAAGGCGTCCGCTGCCCCATGGAACTGTCCACCTATTTCCGGATCAATGCCGAAAATACTGGTCAGTTCGAGCGCACACTCATTATAGCAGATGAAGGCAGCTATGTCAGCTACCTCGAAGGTTGTACCGCGCCGATGCGCGATGAGAACCAGCTCCATGCCGCCGTGGTGGAACTGATCGCAATGAAAGATGCGGAGATCAAATACTCGACCGTCCAGAACTGGTATCCCGGCGATAAGAACGGTAACGGCGGGATCTACAACTTCGTAACCAAACGCGGGATCTGCAAAGGTGATAACTCCAAGATCTCCTGGACTCAAGTGGAAACCGGCTCATCCATCACCTGGAAATACCCGAGCGTGATCCTGAAAGGCGATAACTCGGTCGGGGAATTCTATTCCGTGGCTGTGACCAATAACTACCAGCAAGCCGATACCGGTACCAAAATGATGCACCTCGGTAAAAACACCAAGAGCCGCATCGTGTCAAAAGGTATTTCCGCCGGTTTCAGCAACAACAGCTACCGCGGACTGGTGCAGGTAAATAAAAACGCAACCAATGCCCGTAACTTCTCTCAGTGCGATTCATTGCTCCTGGGCGATAAATGCGGCGCACATACTTTCCCTTATATAGAAGTAAAGAACAACAGCTCTGTCGTAGAGCATGAGGCAACTACTTCCAAGATCGGGGAAGATCAACTCTTTTATTGCAACCAGCGTGGTATGGACACAGAAACAGCTGTAGCCCTTATCATCAACGGGTTTGCAAAAGAAGTGATGAACCAGCTCCCGATGGAGTTCGCCGTGGAAGCGCAAAAGCTGCTGGCGATTTCACTGGAAGGAAGCGTTGGTTAAGTAAAAAGTCAAAATTAAAAAGTAAAAAGCCCTGACAGGCAAAGAACATCTAACAATCACGCCCTTTTTAATTTTTACTTTTGAATTTTGACTTTAAACAATAGTACAATAACAAAGTAAAAGCATATACATGTTGACGATTCGCGACCTGCAAGCAGGTATTGAAGGAAGAAAAATTTTAAAAGGCATCAGCCTGGATATCAAGCCCGGTGAAGTACACGCCATCATGGGACCCAACGGTTCCGGCAAAAGCACTCTGGCTTCTGTTCTCGCCGGCCGTAAAGATTACGAGGTATTGGGCGGCTCTGTTGAGTTTCTCGGAAAAGATCTGCTTGATCTGGAACCGGAAGAACGCGCCGGAGAAGGTCTCTTCCTCGGGTTTCAATATCCCGTTGAAATACCCGGACTGAGCACGACCAACTTCATCAAAACAGCCGTGAACGAGGTCCGCAAATACCGTGGCGAAGAGCCGCTGGATGCGGTGAAGTTCCTGAAGCTGATGAAAGAGAAGATGGCCCTGATGAATATCGACCAGTCGCTGTTGAGCCGCTCGCTCAACGAAGGCTTCTCAGGTGGTGAAAAGAAACGCAACGAGATCTTCCAGATGGCCATGCTGGAACCTAAACTGGCCATCCTGGATGAAACGGATTCCGGCCTCGATATCGATGCCATCCGTATCGTATCCAACGGGGTGAACAAACTCCGCAGAAAGGACAACGCTGTGCTGCTGATCACCCACTATCAGCGCCTGCTGGATTATATCGTTCCTGATTTCGTTCATGTATTATATAAAGGACGGATCGTGAAATCAGGCCCGAAAGAACTGGCACTGGAGCTCGAAGAGAAAGGATATGATTTTATTAAAAACGAAATTGATGCTGCCGAGTTAGCCGACCAGGTTGCAGAAATAAACAAGTAATGGACACAACCACTTATATAAAAGAACAATTTGACCAGCTTCAGTCTGCTGACAGCGGTAGTCAGCTGAGTGCAAAAAGGCAGGATGCCTTTGCCGCATTCAGCAACTGGGGCATCCCCACTACCCGTCACGAAGAATGGAAATACACAAGGATCGGTTCGTTTTTCAATAAATCATTTGAAATCGGTGCCTCAAAATCCATCTCAATCGATGCATACCGTTTGCCCGGACACGAAGCAGCAAACGAACTGGTATTCATCAATGGACAGTATTCCGCGGAGCTTTCCACCATCCGTTCGAAGGAACTGACCGTGATCTCCCTGGAAGAAGCATTGCAGAATGAATATGCCGGCATCGCCAACAAGCATTTTAACCACAGTGCTAACTACCTGAAAGACGGCATCAATGCTTTGAATACTGCTTTTGTAACCAAAGGCGCTGTATTCGCTGCGGTGAAAAAAGGAAAGATCGTCTCCCACCCTGTTTATATCTATAACATCACTGACGGACAGGTGCTGGCTTTGCCCCGCACGCTGCTTCACCTGGGAGAAAACGCACAAATACAGATCGTAGAAACATTCGCCAGCGTAAGCAAAAGCGAAAGCTTGACCAACCAGGTGATGGAGATCGTGGTAGAGAAAGATGCGATCCTTGAATATTGCAAGATCCAGAATGAAAATGAGCATGCCAACCAGGTGAGCACCACGCATATCCGTCAAACAGGTAAAAGCCTGGTGAATGCCGTTACCATTTCCCTCAACGGTGGTATCGTACGTAACAATACCAATGTGGTGATGGAAGCATCTTATTGCGAAGCCCATTTATACGGTTTGTATTATCCAAAAGGAAATACCCTCATCGATAACCACACCGTGGTAGATAATGTAGAACCCAATTGCTTCAGCAATGAATTATACAAAGGAATGCTGGATGAGAACGGAACTGGTGTGTTCAATGGTAAAATTTTTGTAAGACAACCTGCACAAAAAACAAACGCATTCCAATCCAATAAGAACGTTTTGTTATCAGATACTGCAAGCGTGAATACAAAACCTCAATTGGAGATCTTTGCAGATGATGTAAAATGTTCTCACGGTTGTACTGTAGGAAAGCTGGATGAAGAAGGACTTTTCTATCTCCAGTCCAGAGGTGTGCCGGAAAAAACAGCGAAAGCGATGTTATTGCACGGCTTTGCCGGCGACATCCTTGAAAAGATCAAACTGGCACCCATCCGCGCTTATGTGGATCAGTTAATCGCCGACAGGCTTGAATTTGAAATAGCATGATTACGACAACAGATACCATACTGAAAAAGACATTTGATGTGCAGGCTTTGCGTGAACAGTTTCCGATCCTGAAGCGACAGGTGAAGGGGTATCCGTTGATCTATTTAGATAATGCGGCTACTTCGCAAAAGCCGCAAGCAGTGATCGATGCACTGGTGAACTATTACACCGGCTTCAATGCAAATATCCATCGCGGCATTCACTCGCTGGCCGAAGAAGCTACCGCAGCATTTGAAGCCACCCGCGATGCAGTCAAAAGCTTTATCAATGCCTCCAACAGGGAAGAGATCATATTTACGAGAGGCACAACGGAAGGTATCAACCTTGTGGCTGCCACCTGGGGAAGAGCAAATGTAAAAGCCGGTGATGAGATCATCATTTCAACAATGGAACATCACTCCAACATCGTTCCCTGGCAGGTATTATGTGAAGAAAAAGGAGCAGTGCTCAAAGTGATCCCCGTAAATGATAAGGGCGAGATCATCTGGGAAGAATTCCTGAAACTTGTTTCGCCAAAAACAAAACTGATCTCCATCGTGCATGTTTCAAATGCGCTGGGAACAGTGAACCCGGTAAAAGCGATTATTGGGGAAGCGCGTAAAGTTGGCGCAGTGGTGATGGTGGATGGTGCTCAATCAACTGTTCACCTCGATATCGATGTACAGGACATGGATTGCGATTTCTTTGCTTTCTCTTCCCATAAAATGTATGGCCCCACCGGTATCGGCGTGTTGTATGGCAAGAAAGCCCTGCTGCAGGAAATGCCGGTATACCAGGGCGGCGGTGAAATGATCAAGGAAGTGACGTTTGCAAAAACGACATTCAATGAGCTGCCTTATAAATATGAAGCCGGTACGCCGAACATTGCGGATACGGTTGCGCTGAAAGCGGCGATCGACTTTATCAATGAAAATGGCAAAGCCGCAATGCGGGCGCATGAAGATGAACTGCTGGAGTATGCAACAGAGCAACTGCAACAGATCCCTGGTTTGACCATCATTGGCCAGGCAAAGGAAAAAGTGAGTCTGATTTCCTTTATCATTGACAAGATACACCCGCAGGATATTGCGATACTGCTGGACAACCGTGGCATTGCCGTAAGAACAGGCCATCATTGTGCACAGCCCTTGATCGACCGGTTCTGCATTCCAGGAACAACACGTGCATCGTTCGCAGCATACAATACAAAAGAAGAGATCGATGAACTGGTGAAGGGCTTGCACAGAGCCATCAAACTACTGGCATAAGGATGAACACTATACGAGATACGGAAAAAGAGATCGTCGAAGAGTTTGCGCTCTTCGATAACAATGACGATAAATACGAATACATTATCGACCTGGGGAAGAAGCTGCCACCGCTCGATGAGAAATATAAGACAGATGAAAACAAGGTCCGCGGTTGTCAATCTTCGGTTTGGCTGCAGGCAGATTATAATGACGGAAAGATCTTTTTCAGTGCAGACAGTGATTCGGTGTTGGTGAAGGGCCTGATCAGCATGCTGGTCCGTGTATTGTCTGGCAGAACGCCGGATGAGATCATTGCAGCGCCGCTGGATTTCATCCGGGAGGTTGGACTGACATCATTCCTGGCGCAGACGCGTTCGAATGGTCTGTTGTCGATGGTGAAGCAGATCAAAAGTTATGCTGTAGGTTTTAAATTAAAACACTCAACTACATAAGCGATGATGAACTCAGAAGAACTGAAACAGAAGGTAATTGATGTTTTGCAAACTATTTATGACCCGGAATTGCCGGTCAACATCTATGAGTTGGGCCTGATCTACGAAGTGTCTGTGCTGCCGCTCAATAATGTACAGATTGTAATGACACTGACCGCTCCCAGCTGCCCTGCAGCGCAGAGCCTGCCGGTGGAAGTGGACCAGAAAGTGCACCAGATAGAAGGCGTGAATGATGTGCATGTAGCAGTGACCTGGACGCCGGCCTGGAATAAAAGTATGATGTCTGAAGCTGCACAATTAGAATTAGGTTTTATGTGAGGACTGTTTCGTTGCGACCGTAGCGATACTTTTCTTCAAAAAAGATATTTTACAAATGAAAATCACAGCACAGGAAGAATACGGATTGAGGATCCTTATACGGATCGCCGGTTGTAAAGACAAGGCGGGCCTGAGTATTCCCCAATTGGCGGAAGCAGAGGGGTTGAGCAGCCATTATGTAGCGAAGCTCACCCGCATCCTGCGCATGGGAGGTTTT
>OFTY01001386.1_pt1 | contig 10739 bp, 7 predicted proteins | sample 1775061 | NCBI WGS metagenome assembly OFTY01 (sample SAMN08195773, study PRJEB24354) | sludge metagenome | isolation source: sludge from phenol fed wastewater aerobic bioreactor B | place: India: Nagpur | collected 2016-09-16 | reverse complement strand
CAGCAGGCGATCTGATTCGTGGTTATGTTGACAGCAAACTGGTGATCGATTCCTGGAAGCGTGGGACTATACAAAATGATGCAGACTGGCATCAGGGAGCTACGCTGGATTTGAAGGGAAAACATCATATCCGGATCTTAAAGGTGCAATACGGCGGATACGGAATGTTGAATTGTAAGTTGCAAAAGATATACTGACCAAGTAAAAAGAGAAAGCCCCAAAACTGAATAGTTTTGGGGCTTTCTCTTTTTTAATTTATCTGCAATTTCCTGATCGCTGAAGGCAACCATACCTGCATATCATTTGCACCACGGTTGTTCCAGGAGAAATACGGTATAGCAATGATCTCTTTTTGCTGTGTGGATACAGAAGCTCCATCGCTGCCTGTAGTTATTACCGGCGTGGTAAATTTGATCGTGTTCACTCCACCCAAAAGGTCTGCACGGTATTCAGTGGTAAATTTTGTGGTAGATGGAACGATCAATCCAAACACATTGTTCTTATTATCGGCACCTTCCACACAGTATACCATTGGACCATATTGCAATGCTACGCGGTCCCGGTTTTGCACTACAGAATCGATCGTTACTACACGACGGACTTCCATAGGCAATGAGACAGAGACTGCATCACCTTTCTTCCAGGTACGCTGAATGACCGCATACCCGTTTTGTACCTGGTATTCAACCGGTGTTCCGTTGACACGTATCGTTGCCTGTAATTGTTGATCGTCAGCATACCGGTAAAGATTGCCGGGAACAGGTTCTTTCAACCAGCCTGGCAGGCGGACATGCAATGCAAATGCTTGTTTTTTGCTTGGATTTACCTGGAGGGTAACCTCTCCTTTCCATGGCAGCCCACTCTCCATATTCAGCGCCACTTCATTTTTACCGAGATGAACGCTGGTGTTGCTGCCAATGAATAAGTTTACCCATATCCCGTTGGCAGAAGTATTATAAATGTAATTACCAAGCGAACTCACCAACCGCGCAATATTCGAGGGGCAGCAAGCCGTACCAAACCACTCCCTGCGGTTATCCCTGCCGGAAGATGCCAGCGGGTTGCCATAAAAGAACCGATCACCTGAAAGCGATAGTCCATCCAGTGCACCGTTGTACAATGATCTTTCCAGCACGTCCACATAGCGTGCATCGCCCGACAACATATTCATACGCTGGTTCCAGAACACCATCCCTACTGATGCACATGTTTCACAATAGGCACTGGCATTGGGCAGGTCATACGGCTTGCCAAAACCTTCATTGGTACCCTGTGCTCCGATACCGCCGGTGATATACATATGGTGGTTGATCACATCATGCCAAACAGAATCCATCGCAGTCACATATCCTTTATCACCATTCACGGCAGCCACATCGGCAGCACCTGTGTAGAGGTACATTGCACGAACAGCATGCCCTGTTATTTTACGCTGATCACGGACGGGAATCGCATCCTGGCAATAGTCGGGGTCTTTCCATTGGTCCCAGATCACTCCTTTACCATTGCCTTTACCACGTTGATCAAGAAACCAGTTGGCCAGCTCCATGTAGCGCTTGTTACCAGTATGATGATACAATTTCATCAAAGCCAGCTCTATTTCCTGGTGGCCGGAAACCCAGGGCTTATTTTGCAGGCGAAAGGTAGAATCGATATGGTCAGCAAAACGGATAGCCGTCCGGAGCAATTTATCTTTTCCTGTGGTATTAAAATAAGCGATGCCTGCCTCGATGAGGTGACCTGCACAATAGTCCTCATGTTTTTCCATATCGGACCATCTCTTATCCAGCCCTGTAAGCTGGTAATAGGTATTCAGGTATCCATCGGGCATCTGCGCAGCAGCTATTTTTTCTATCCATTCATCGGCAGTGGCTTGCAGTTTTGCATCAGGATGATTCTTGAGTGAATAGGCAATTGCTTCAAGCGCCTTGTACACGTCTGAATCATCATAGTAAATGCCTTCATGTTTACCGGAGCCTTTGGCAGCTTTTTCAAAATTGCGGATGCGGCCTGTTTTGTCCTGCGTATAGTTGACGCAGGCATATAGTGTGGCATCAGCTACGGTTTCCATTTTTGGTTTCCAGAATGGATCGGTAATGTTGACACGGGAAAAATTAACCGGGTAGAATTGTTGCAACGACGGCTGGGAAATTGCCGATAGCATGGCAAACAGGGCAAGGAAGGCAGCAAGGTTTTTTTTATACATCTCTAATTATTGTAAAGTTATTTCAATGTTTTGCTCCACGTAATGCTCAGCCGATGGCGGCATCTGCACACGCAGGGTAAGAAGGTTCTCTTCCCTGCCCAGCAAGGTAGCCCCTTTTATGTCGCCGGGGTGTTCCTGGTGAAACAGTTTTAGTACATATTGTTTCCCCGGCCTGCCGGAAACTGTGGCAATGTACTTATTGCCGGTAATGATCTCGCGGATAATATTAATACCGGTTGAACTATCACCAGGAAGCGGGTCAGCTACAACCGGCAACAGGTTGATACCACCCTTTGTTGATATCCTGATTTCATTCTTCCCCGCCGTCAATTGCAATTGCATCTGTACAGCTTCTTTATCACGGGTAAAGGCGACCGGCTTGCCATTACAGGTTATTGCTTCAATGCCGGTGTGCAAAGGGAAGACGGGTGCAAAAGAAAGATTGGTTGCCTTTCCGGCTTCGATAGTATAAGTGGTACTGTTTGTGGAACGCTTCATATCGAGACTGTACTTCATGTTGCCCATCCGGATATTATGTACGGTGCAGAATTTCCAATCCCAGGGAAATGCAGGCGATAACCGGAGCTGATTATTCAATACATCCGCGTCAAATCCCAGCATACCCTCGATGGCCGGCTGAAGTATCATCGTCTCGCTCCAGCACTGGTGGCTGCAAACACCATTGGGTTTAAAGATATCCCCGTTCAGCGTTTCCTCGATACTGCCTGGCGCCCAGTGACGGTATTGCAGCAGGTTGTTCATGATATGGCGATAACCGTTGTTATAATAACCTGCTTTATACTCGGCCAGTGAAGCCCAACCGCCGTACAATGGCCAAACCATACCTGCGTGATAACTGCCGGCACGATATTTTTTACTGCTGTCTTCGATGATACGGATCCCCCAGTCGGTAGAAAAATAACTATTACCCAGCCGGCCTGCTACCTTTTTCATTTTTTCATGATCAGTAACAGCATTCAGGTAAATGGGCACCGCAGCCAGCACAGTAGCATCGGGCATATAGGAACCATCACGCATTTTTCCATTGTGAAAATATTGCTGTTGCGTGTTCCAGAAATCTGTATCAATTTTATTTTTCACCAGCAAAGCATCCTGTGCATATTTCGATGCACCCGGCAATTTCAATTGTTGCGAAATATAAGCCGCAGCATCCAGCGCAGCGGCCCAGCATCCTGCCAGGTAAAACTCGGTATGCGTCCTGTACAGCGATCCTCCCTCGATCCATCCATGGCCCACATTGGTATTTTCGATAAAGCCATCATGGTCGGTATCGGTAGTATAGCAATAGGTCAATGCATTCTGTATGGAGGTCCAGTTCTTACGGATGAAAGCGGTATCACCACTATAGCGCAGGTATTGCCCGGCCAGTATAACGAACAGAGGCGTCGCATCTGCTGCATCATAATGTGCCGCACCACTGGAGGAAAGTTCATGGTAGATCTTCCCGTTCACATCCTGGAACTGGATGAATGTTTCCAGGACTTTCTTCACCATGGCATGACCGCCATAATCATTAATGGCCATGGCGCTCCATTGTGCATCGCGACCGAAATACCAGGCATAGCCCGGCCTTCCACTGATGGTTTGGTTGCCATTCCAGCCACGGGCCGTAGTGCCAAAGCCAGCCATCAACGAAGTGCCCAACCCTGGTGTGGTTTGCAGAAACTGATCGGTGCGGGCCAATGCCCAGCGGTAACCAGTATTGAAGAGAGAGTCAGGCGTGGTGAAATAGAGATGGTCCTGCAGCAGGTTTTTATAATACTGTTGCGAGCGCTCTGCCAGCCGGTTCATCTCCGACCGTTTGTTCCTGTAGAGTGAAACGGCTTCATTCAGCGCACTGCTGCTGCCCATAATATAGATATTAAGAGCCTGGTCATTTTTAATGCTAAAACTCGATTGCACATTCACCTGTTGCCGTTTCTCATCAGCCAATGCTGTTTGCTGCAAAGGTTTTTCAGAATACGCCACTACCGTATTGAGGCTTCCCTCCTGCCCGCTGATCACATGCGCATTGATGGAAGGGTTGTAACCATAAACAATACTGCCTGTGGCTTTTTCAGAATAAGGCCACATATAACGCAGGTTACTTGCGTAAGAGACAGTGAGTGATCGTATATCATTCCCATTCACTTCAACGTGTGCAACACCATTGGGTTCATCGAAGGAAACCGTATAGATCTCACGCAGCGTTGTGCTGCGGAAGGTATAAGTCCTTGCAATATATTCAGGTGTTATTTCAACAGAAGCTTTTGCGTTGTCAAGCCAGGAAATACTATCTGAATTGCTCAATGTAACACCGAGGCGAAAATCACGGAGTGCCATATAAGGGTGGATCCATATTTCGTCGGCGCCGCCATTCATTTTACCCATCCATAACATGCGCCTGCCAACTAAGTCATAAAAATCTTTTGTGGCGGCTTCCTGGTGCATTTGCAGGGTGGGCCTGGGCAATGACCACTTGCCTGCACTTTGCGGAGGTACGGCAGCGAGCTTGAAATTTTGTTGTGTAAATTTTCGCGGAGCAAACTGCCAGTAGTTCACCGGCTCCGTTTTCCACTGCTTCGCAGTGTAACGAAAAACATTTTTAGTGAACTGCCAGAGATGCGGCTGATTATAATTATCAGCTGCATAATACAGGTAAGCGCCGGCTGCGATGATACGGCCTTTTCCATATTGATATTCGAACAACAGTTTATTCTCTTCTGCGAATTTGATATACCTCCACTCTATACCAGCCACCATTCCTTTTTGCGGAACAGCATCACCGAAAAAGCCATGTTTGCGAACAGCATGGTCCTGCTTTTGCTTGGAAGTGTAAACGCCTCCGTTCATTCCATGATATAACGGATGTGATTTGAAAGCATGAAATCCTGCCGGCCTGCCAAATCCTTCATCTACCAGGGTGTCCCGGCTAAGTTGCAGGGTGGCCGGTTCAATATTCCATTCATTCAATAAGGGAACAGCCTCCATGGATAAAAAGAGATTACCGCCATTGCTTACGAATCGCTTGATCGCATCACCTGCTTTTTTTTCCGCCACATCAAATGCGGTAGTGTCTGTTCGATGATACCAGACATGCGTAAAACCGTGCAACGATGCAGTCAGGTCCGGAAGCGATACTAATTCCAACGTTAAGTCTTTCCCGTTCCCCCACCCTTTTTTAATAGCGCTTATTTCTTCTGCACTGATATGTGCATTGATAAGAGCTACCCGCAACGGGCGTTGTTGTGCATCAACCGCCACACTGGTCAACAGCAGGCAGCATGCTATCCATATTTTTAATTTCATAGTTTTAATCAAGCATTTTTATTTCACCTGGTCTTTTACACAACGGAACCCAACAGTGGCATTCCTTTCAAAACCCTGGCTCACGCGCAGCAGCGCCTGCCGGTAATGCAGTTCGCGGGGCCCGCCCTGCACATACCACCAACTGCTGGAAGGTTTGAAATAAGAACCTCCTTTCATCATAATATAACGATAGCTGCCGTTCATGTACAGATCATTGGTGAGTTGCCATACGCAACCAACCAGGTCCTGCAGTCCATAGGGATTTTCGCCTTTAGGATAGGAACCTACCGCATATAGTTTTCCATTTCCCAGGTTGCAGTGTGCTGAATCAATGCCTTCGAGAGCGGAAACAGTCAATGTGCCGGTGATCACCTGTTCTTTGCGCGTAACCGGTGTGGTTTGATTCCAGGGCCATTCGTTCCCTTTCGGCGTTTGCGCAGCATATTGCCATTCTATCTCCGTAGGTAGCCGTTTGCCTGCCCATTTTGCATAAGCTTTGGCATCTTCATAACTTACATATACCACGGGGAAATTTTCCTGTCCGGCAGGGATCCTGCCATTTTTCCAGTGCTTGAGGTAATTGGCCGTATCGCTTGGTTTGTATTTTGTAGCTTTTACAAATGCCTGGTATTGCCGGTTAGTGACCGGGAAGCGGTCCATATAAAATGAAGGAAGGGAGAACATGCTGTCCTGGTCCTGTACAGGATAAGGTATAAATGCATCACCATACGTGGTATGAAACCGGAATGTACCCGCCGGAATATTCACCATGCCTTCAGGCGCTTTGTTGGCCCTGGTCGTATATTGAACGTTGGATATGCGGCGTGCTTCCCCTGGCAACAGGTTCACTACTGTTTCATCCAGCAGTATTCCTTTATCCATGAGTTGTATCACGAAGTTGCCTTCGAACCTGCCGAAATGTTGCGACAATTGCAACTGGTGATTACCGGGTTTCAATACCAGTGGCTTTTTTGCATAATCGGGATTACCAGCCCAAACGCGGATCTCATCACCTTTGCCTGGTGTCGCAATTTTCAGCATATCACCATCCCGTAAAGCATGGATCAGAAGCGGCAATTTGGCTACGCAATCCACTTCACCTTCATTGTTGGTACCAAGATATTTTTTGTGAAATGCATTTGTTTCAGCAGTCACCCACCATTCATTATTTCGTTGCACTGGCGTAAGCAAGTTGTGATGCCACAGATCTACGAAATGATATCCCTGTTCGGGTGTCACCCTAAATAATTCTCCTTTGTAACCCTCGGGAATAACGCTATAGATCGTGTATATCGTTTTTTCCGGTAAAGCCCATTCATTTACCCAAATACTATCTGCAGAAGTAGCGATCAAAGGAGTAAAGCCCCTCGAAGTAAAATTATACGTGTTCTCTCTTTGAATACGTGCCGTACGTCCGAGGTATTTATATTGCTCTTCTGCATAGTCAGGCTGACCAGGTGCAAAAATGTTCAGCTCCACACCATATCCATTAAAGAACGATGTTGCGAACTCGCGTTGTATGGGTTCTTTATACAGTTCTGCTACCCGGAATATGGCAAACTCGGGTTTTATCAGTTTGTTCAGGTTCAGCATTGGCGCATAGTACAATGCATTATGAACGCGACCAGAGGGTATGCCCGGCATATCTTTGGGAACAGCCATGCCTTCACTATACATGATCACACCCGGTCTTACTTTATCTGCTGCATTCTGCAGCTCATTGCTGGACTCGCCCTTGGTATCCAGCACCATACCATCAGCCGTGGTAGCGGCAACCAATCTGGAAATACCTTCGAAGTGATTTTCACTGCGCGTGCTTTCGTCCCAGGGATTATAACACAGGAACATTTTTGTTCCCAGTTTGCGGCTGTCGGCTGCCATTTTCTTTACGCCTGCCATGCCTCCAGGCAGATCTTCGAACATATCGAATTGGTTGCGCTGGTCCAATCCCAGGGTTGGCCAGGTGGGCCACAGCCCTACAAATTCATCACCACCATATAAGCGTTGCCCACGTTGCAGGAACTCGGTGAGATGAAATTTTCCGTCAGTATAATCATAATAAAACTTATCCCAGTTCATGATGAGATGGCTCACATACGAATGCCTTATCCACTGCAGGTCTTTTCTTTCAAATAATGTATTGTCGAATTTCGAAAGGTCATATAACCAGCGTTGCTGAAAAATGCGGTTGAGCGAAGCATGCCAGTCGCCGGCCACCAGCTCTGCATACAAGGCAAATTGAACAGAACCACCGGGATACAACCATGTCTCAAACCGTGACCGCTTGCCTTTATCGATAGCTTTACGACGGGTAAGTGCGGCTAATTGTAAACCATTGCCGAGCGCTATGCTGTTAAAACCCAGTTCCCAGGCATTATCCGGAACGATCACGTTCACCGGTTGGCTGCCGGGGCGGAAAAGATGCGTGCGTGAAAGCCCATGCTTCCCGAGCCCGGTGATGTACACATTGCCTGGCGCTTCGCCGAAAGGCACTATGTTTTCAAGTTTCAGTGTATCATTGCCCGTGTTGATAAAACGGATAACAGCCTGCAAGCCTTCTGTTCCGGATTGCCAGTTGCCGGGCTTCACCACTAGTTTCTGTTGCCCCAGTTCTGGGCTATTGGAAGCGAACAGTTTTCCATTCAATACAAAACTGACTACCGGCACAGATAAGGAGCGCTCTCCCATAGTGGCGCCGGAAGCCAATAAACGGTTTACCTGCAGGGAATCTTTGGAGAGTTCAATCCCTGTGAGCCTGGTTTGTGCCAGTAAGGTAATGGATAGGCAAATCGTCAGTAATGAGAAGCAGAGTTTTCTTTTAATCTGGTTCAATTTTTTCAATTTCAGGGTTTGTAAATAATTGCCTTAAAATTATAGGTAACCGGCAACTATTCGGGGAGAAAAGGCAAAAACCGGCAGCAAACGTTACCGGTAACGTTATCAGTAAAAATTGGAAGAACGTTTTATAAAGTTCTGCTATATACCGGATTGAGGTAAACGGGAGTCAAAGCTCCATAATATCCTGTTTGGCTTATGTCTTCTTTTCAATCTATGCCTTCCCTACCCCGAAGAATTTCGCAAATGCCCCTCCTGTTTGATAGGGTTATGAACGAACTTTGAGATCAAAGTAAAATTCTACCGCAAAACTTTGTGATTTATGAAAACAAAAAAAATCTGGGCCAATTTTGGTGTTCAGGATTTAGAACGAACCACTAAATTCTATAAGCAACTTGGATTTGAACAAAATGGAGCTTCTGATCAACTTACCAGTTTCTTCTTTGGCGAGGAGAAGTTTATCATTCACTTTTTTTTGAAGAATATACTTGAACCCGGTATGAAGGGGCAAATAATAGATACAAAAGCAGGAAATGAAATCATATTTACTCTTTCTGCTGATAGTAAGGAAGAAGTGAATAACTGGGAGAAAGAGGTGCAACAAGCAGGGGGAACAATAGTCTCAAGGCCGGAAGAGTTTGGAAAGGGGTATTACGGTTTCGTCTTTGCTGATCCTGATGGCCACAGGTTCAATGTATTTCATATGTAAGAGCACTATTGTTGTGTGCCCTGTTTACCAGGTTCTGTAAATGCTGCAGGTATCAGTTCTATATTATGTTTGGCGGCTACTCTGATCAATATAGGCATTATAATGGAAGCGCCGGGGATCATTACAAACGGAATGCCTATGCCTACCAGCTTTATAGTGTCTGCAAGTTGTGTTTTTAATATGTGGTCTTGTTCGGGGCTTATGCTACCGGTTCCTATATATTGCCTTATAATGAGTAGCGCCTCTTTATCATCTCCATACTCTACTTTTAAACCTTGCAAGAAATGGTGGGCATGTTCTTCTATAATAGCTTCTATGTTCATGACTGATTGATTGTAACGGATGGTAAGAATCTTAAAAAGCAACGATTGCTTTTTAACCGGTAAAGCTGTCCAGCATTTCAAAGGTAGGAACGAAAAACAAAGTGCCTGTTTGTGGAGTGCTAAAATCCAGTATCCGGTCATAATTCTCTTCAGGCACGCCCACGAACATATTGGTCAGCATCTTTTTTACGGTATTAAATGAACTGGCATAGGCAATAAAATAGGTTCCCATTTCATTGCTGGCTACATTGCCAAAAGGCATATTATCCCTTACAATTTTAAAATCATCGCCTACATTGGCCAGCGCCGAGTGTGCATTGGAAGGCTTCACAGCATCAGGCATTTCAATATCCTCGGTTTTCGACCTACCGATCACTTTTTCCTGCTCACTTACCGGCAGGGCTTTCCATGCCTGCAGATCATGGAGGTATTTCTGTACGAAAAGATAGCTGCCGCCTTTATAGTTGAGATCTTCATCACCGGATTTTCTGTACCATCTACAAAACCCAAAATACTTCGGCTGTCCCAGTACCTGAAGCCGTGCACTTCCTGTATGGCAATGGCCGCATCCTTTAAGGTATCTGATATTGCAGCAGCAGTATCTATACAAAAGCTATATGCATCGGAGCGGATATGCAGATGCAAATCGCCCCTGGTCGCTACGGCAGTATGTTTAGAGCCTGCAATAGGTGTAAATGTCTCAAATTCTTTCGGAACAGGTGTGGGTAGTTCCAACAAATGCCAGGCTTCAAAACCAATTCCCAAAACTACGCTGGCTTTGGCATCGGGGAAACGTGTAAGCGCAGAGTTGTTCAGATTGGAGATCAATACGCACAGGTTTTTGAAGGCTTTTTTAATGTTTATTCCTTCTTTAAAATTCCATACCATGAAAATGGTATTGTTGTTGGGGTAGTCCAGTACGTTTTGGGAATTAATGCTCATATAAATATTCGATTGTTTTGAATGCTATGATAGGGAGCAATAAAATAGAAGCTAATTTACAGAAAAGGTTATCCATCCATTTAATTATTCTTTACTGTTTGTAAATTCAGCTAGAATAGCTCGAAATGGCCAACTTTAACTTTACCAAACCATATCCAATATGAAAGTTTATTTTTTCACCTCCGTGATGTTATGAAGGTTTTGAAAACAAAATTATTAGCCCACGAAAGTATGTATATACAAAAAAATTCAAGAGATCACTTGTATGAAATTAAAAAAACATAATTTTTCTTAATGTTTTGGTTTCAAATAAGAACAAATATTTATTTTTATGAAATTTATTTGAAATAGTTTTCTAATGTTTATCATCAAATAATATTTATTATTGATGAACATGTGATTTACACAATGATTA
>OFTY01001385.1_pt1 | contig 10742 bp, 8 predicted proteins | sample 1775061 | NCBI WGS metagenome assembly OFTY01 (sample SAMN08195773, study PRJEB24354) | sludge metagenome | isolation source: sludge from phenol fed wastewater aerobic bioreactor B | place: India: Nagpur | collected 2016-09-16 | reverse complement strand
GTCAAAAATCTGAAATGCTAATTATATATTTATTGGCGGATAAGCTATGTTATTTAATAAATTTCGCATGCATCTTTTGAGACTGAATAGGCAACACGTTATGAACAACCCCCGGTGGGGCATTACATCTGACTATTTTCAATACCCGGAGAAAATTCTGCAGTTCGGTACAGGCGTGCTTTTACGTGGACTGGTAGATTACCTGGTAGATAAAGCCAACAAAGAGAAGGTTTTTCAGGGACGGATCGTGATCGTAAAATCCACAGACGGAGATGCCGGCGCTTTTGCGTCACAGGACGGCCTTTTTACCACGCATATCAAGGGCGTTGCCCAAGGACAGCCGGTTGATCAGTACCTGGTGAACGCTTCCATTAGTCGTGTTTTGCAATCGAATGCAGATTGGGAAACCATTTTGGCTGCCGCGGTACAACCGGAACTGGAGATCATTATTTCCAATACCACCGAAGTAGGCATTCAATATGTGGAAGAAGATATTGCCGCGGGCGTTCCGGCCTCCTATCCCGGCAAACTCCTCGCCATCCTGTATGAACGATACCGCAAGTCCCTGCCCGGTTTTGTGATCATCCCCACGGAGCTGGTGGTAGATAATGGCAGACTGTTGAAAAGCACGGTATTACAGCTGGCGGCGTATAATAAACTGCCGGAGGAATTCATCCAGTGGATCAGCACCGCGAATCGGTTCTGCAGTTCGCTGGTAGACAGGATCGTACCGGGCAAACCCAAGAACCTCGCGGAATACTGGCAACAGGCGGGTTATGAAGATGAATTATGGATAGATGCGGAACCCTTCCTGCTTTGGGCGATAGAAGGCGATGCCGCCGTGGCGCAAAAGCTTTCTTTCCACCAGTCGGATGCCCGTATGCTGATAACGCCAAGCATCACGCCTTACCGCGAACAGAAACTGCGCATCCTGAATGGCAGCCACTCGGCAGCAGTGTGCCTCGGTTATTTGTCCGGGCTCAACACCGTATATGAATGCATGCAGGATCCTTGCATGAGCCGCTTCTTCCAAATGGTGGTGATGAAAGAGATACTTCCCACGCTGGAAGCCCTCGGCCCCCAAACCGCTACATTCGCTCAAGACGTCCTCGACCGCTTCGCCAATCCTTCCATTGAACATAAACTGATCAGCATCACTTTCCAGCAAAGCTCGAAAATGAACGCCCGCAACGTGCAAACACTCCTGCGCTACCACGAAGCCAAAGGTTTGCTGCCGGATATGCTCGTGCTGGGCTTCGCTGCCACACTCCTGTTCCTCAAACCCGCGAAAACGGAGAACGGCAGGTTCCAGGGCCAGCGGAAAGACGGCTTCTACGATATCACCGATGATAATGCCGCCATCTTCGCCGCCCACTGGGGACCGGTGAAGAAACAGGACTGGTCCGAACTCTCTGCCATGGTGCACAATATCTGCGCGGATGGCCGCCTCTGGGAAACGGACCTGAACAATATCCCCGGATTTGCAGATGCCGTAACGGATCATCTGGCCGGTATGCTGCAGACCGGCGTAAAAACGTACATTACGAATCAATCCAAGGTTTTATAAACTCGCCATGAAAACTTTTCTGTCGGAAGACTTCTTGCTCCAAACGGAGACGGCTAAACGATTATATTTCGATTTCGCAAAAGATATGCCGGTGATCGATTATCACAATCACCTGCCTCCTGACCAGATCGCTTCCAATCATACTTTTACCGGTATCACGGACATCTGGCTGAAAGGGGACCATTATAAATGGCGTGCCATGCGCGCCAATGGGGTCAGTGAAGACCTGATCACGGGAGATGCCGATGACTGGACCAAATTCAAGGTATGGGCGGAAACGGTGCCCTACACCATGCGTAATCCGCTCTACCACTGGACGCACATGGAACTGCGCAACCCTTTCGGTATCACAGAAGTGCTCAATGGCAGTAACGCCGCAAAGGTTTACGAAGCCTGCAATGCACAGATGCCGAAATACACCACCCAGGCGCTGCTGAAGCATTTCAACGTACACGCACTCTGCACCACGGATGATCCCTGCGATACGCTCGAACACCATCAGGCCATTCATCAGCAGGGGTTTGCCGTTAAAGTACTACCCACTTTCCGGCCGGATAAAGCCATGGCGGTGGAAGATCCCGCCGGTTTCAGGGCTTACCTGCAAAAGCTGGGCGCCGCAGCGGACGTGGATATCAACAGCTACAGTGCATTACTGCAGGCACTGAAGAAAAGACACGATTATTTTCATGCAAACGGTGGCCGGCTCTCTGACCACGGGCTTTCTTTCTTCCTGTATGCGGACTTTACAGAAGCCGCACTGGAAGCCGCTTTCAAAGAACTGATGGCGGGCAGGAAGCTGGATGAGGCCACTGCCGCCATGTTCAAATCCGCCACCCTCCATTTCATCTGCACCTGGAACCATGAAAAGGGCTGGGCGCAACAGTTCCACGCCGGCGCGATCCGTAATAACAACTCCCGTCTGCTGCTGCGCCTCGGTGCAGATGCGGGTGTGGATTCCATCGGCGACTGGCCGATGGCGGAAGCGATGAGCCGTTTCTTTGACCACCTGGACAAAGAAGGCAAACTCGCCAAAACCGTCGTATACAACCTGAACCCTTCCCACAATGAAGTGTATGCCACCATGGTGGGGAATTTCCAGGATGGCAGCGTGGCCGGCAAGATGCAGTTCGGTTCCGGCTGGTGGTTCCTGGATCAGAAGGATGGTATGGAAAAGCAGATGAACACGCTCAGCAACATGGGCCTGCTCAGCCGCTTTGTAGGCATGCTCACTGATTCCCGGAGCTTCCTGTCTTATTCCCGCCACGAATATTTCAGAAGAATATTGTGTAATTTGATCGGCAACGACGTGGAAAATGGAGAACTGCCCACCGATATTCCCTGGCTGGGCAAAATGGTGCAGGATATTTGTTATAACAACGCCAAAGCCTATTTTGATTTTTGATGCAACCGGTTTCTGTCATAACGTTTGGAGAATTATTATTACGCTTGTCCCCGGAATGGGCGCAGCACCGCGCAGCGATCTTTGTAGGCGGCGCAGAAGCTAATGTGGCTGCGGCTTTGGCGACATGGGGCAATAAAGTGGCTTATATCAGCAAGGCGCCGGATAACGGTTTGAGCCGCCAGGTGCTGCAGCAATTGCAGGAGACGGGGGTGTATACAGACAGGATGCTCTGGGGCGGCGATCGCATCGGAGCTTATTATCTCGCGCAGGGATCCGATCTGAAACATGCGGAAGTGGTGTATGATCGCAAGTATTCCAGCTTCAGCGAGATCAAGCCCGGTACGGTGGACTGGGATGCGTTGCTGGGCGATGCACAGTGGTTCCACTGGAGCGCTATCTCACCCGCACTCAATGCGGATGCCGCCGTGATCTGCAAGGAAGTGCTGGAAGCGGCCACCCGTAAGGGAATGACCATTTCCACCGATCTCAACTACCGGAGCAGGCTCTGGCAATACGGGCAAACACCGCTGCAGGTAATGCCTGCACTGGCAAAGTACTGTCACGTGATCATGGGGAACATCTGGGCGGCGAACACGATGCTGGGCATTCCTTTGAACCAGCAGGCGATTGCCGCAGATACGAAAGAGGTCTACCTGCAGGCTGCAAGGGATGCTGCGAATGTGATCATTGCGCAGTTCCCGGTTTGCGACCGCGTGGCGTTCACCTTCCGGTTTTCCGGCGCGCCTACGCATAATCTTTATTATGCCGTGTATTGGAAAGATGGTGAGCTGTTCGTATCCCGCCAGTATGAGACCAATGAAGTAGTAGACAGGGTAGGGAGCGGTGACAGCTTTATGGCGGGATTGATCCATGCTAACCTGAATGGATATACGAATCAGGAAACAGTTTCCTATGCTGCCGCTGCTGCTTATTCCAAATTATTCCAGGCCGGCGATTTTAACCTGACGGCCAGGGAACGGATCACACAATTAATGTAAAATGACACCTCATCCGGATATTGTATTAAAAACATTTGAAGCCACGAAAGTAGTACCGGTTTTCTATCATGATGATCCGGACACTTGTTGCGCGGTGATGAAAGCCTGCTATGACGGCGGGATACGGGTATTTGAATTCACCCATCGCGGTGCGCAGGCGCCGCAGAATTTTGCGAAGTTGCGGGATTTGAAGAATGCCTCTATGCCGGATCTCTATCTCGGTATCGGTACGATCAAGAATGCAGCGGATGCAAAAATGTATACGGACATGGGCGCCGATTTTATCGTCAGTCCCATTATTGATATAGCCACAGGCGACTATTGCCGGTCACAGCATATCCTGTGGGTGCCGGGTTGCATGACGCCTTCGGAGATTGCCGTTGCAGAGAAGAATGGCGCTCCGCTTGTAAAACTGTTCCCGGGCAGTACGCTGGGACCGGGCTTTGTAAAAGCCATCAAACCGCTGTTCCCCGCCATGCGCTTTATGCCCACCGGCGGTGTAGAGCCGGAACAGGCGAACCTGCAATCCTGGTTCGATGCAGGAGTGGTTTGCGTAGGTATGGGCTCCAATCTCCTTGGTAAATCCGTTATTGATAAAAAGGACTGGAAAGGGCTGGAAGGAAAAGTGGCGCAAACGTTTGCAATTATTGGAGCGTTGAAGTAACTTGACCATGCGGACTAATGTATTTATCTTAAACAATCAACTGAAATGAATTCCACTGTAATCGGCCGTTATCGCTGGCGCATTTGTGCTTTGTTGTTTTTTGCAACTACTATCAACTATATCGACCGCCAGGTGATCGGTTTGCTGAAACCTGTACTGGAAAAAGAATTTAGCTGGTCGGAGAGCCAGTATAGTGAAATCGTGATGGTGTTCTCGGCCTGTTACGCCATTGGCCTCCTTGGCTTTGGGCGTTTGGTGGACAAAATCGGCACAAAACTGGGTTATACGATCTCCATCGTTGTGTGGAGCATCGCTGCTATGGCGCACGCGCTGGCAAAATCCACCCTCGGCTTCGGCGCGGCGCGTGCGCTGCTGGGATTAGGCGAGGCCGGTAACTTTCCGGTAGCGATCAAATCCGTAGCGGAATGGTTCCCGAAAAAAGAACGCGCTTTCGCTACCGGGATATTCAACTCCGGTGCCAACATCGGCGCAGTGGCCGCTCCGGCAGTAGTACCCTGGCTGGCCTCTTCTTATGGCTGGCAGGAAGCTTTCATCTGGACTGGCGTGATCGGTTTTATATGGCTGATTTTCTGGCTGGTGATGTACGAACTGCCCGCAAGGCACAAGAAGCTCAGCAAAGCGGAATTCGATTATATCCACAGCGATCAGGAAGAAGCAACAGAGCCGCAGCGAAAAGTGCCCTGGGTAAAACTCTTTGGTATTCGCCAGACCTGGGCATTCGTGTTCGGTAAACTGTTGACAGACCCTATCTGGTGGTTCTTCCTTTTCTGGCTGCCTTCTTATTTCTCTACTACATTCAAACTGGATATCAAAAACCTGGGCCTGCCGCTAATCATCGTGTATACGGCTACTACACTGGGCAGCATTGGCGGCGGATATCTGTCGGGCTGGTTCATCAACCGCGGCTGGCCGGTGTTCAAAGCCAGGAAAACTGCGATGTTCATCTTTGCGATCTGCGTATTGCCGATCGTTACGGCAAGGTACACGGATAATATGTGGGTAGCTGTTGGATTGATCAGTCTTGCTGCCGCTGCGCACCAGGCATGGTCCGCCAACATCTTCACCACTGCGTCTGACATGTTCCCGAAATACGCATTAAGCTCTGTAGTAGGGATCGGCGGAATGGCCGGATCGGTAGGAGGTATGCTCTTCCCGATCGTGGTAGGAGCCTTGCTGGATCATTATAAAGCGCTGGGCAACATTGGTGCGGGATATAACATCCTCTTCCTGATCTGTGGGGTCATGTATCTGTTGGCATGGGTGATGATGCATCTGTTCGCACCCAAAATGGAACGGGTGAACATTGATGCGCCTGAACCTGCAACCGCTGCCGTTTAGTCATCAACCAATAATCCCGAGTAGTAAAAAAGCCTCCGCTGCAACGGAGGCTTTTTTACATGTAATATGTTCAGGCTCTCAGAGGCTGACCCCGCGTTTCCACGGAATGAAATCATCCTGCCGCAGTAATTCTGCTTTTGTGAATACTTCGCCGCTGGCTACTTTCACTACAAAATCCAGTACATCTTCTCCCATGGTCTCAATGCTCTTGGTGCCGCCGATGATGCTGCCTGTATCGATATCGATGATGTCCGGCATCCGCTGGGCGAGGCGACTGTTGGTGGAAAGCTTGATCACCGGCGCGATCGGGTTGCCGGTGGGCGTACCCAGGCCGGTAGTGAACAGCACAATGTTTGCACCGGAGCCAACTTCTGCGGAGGTGGATTCCACGTCGTTGCCGGGTGTACAAAGAAGGTTGAGACCGGGCCGCTTCACATATTCCGTATAATCCAGCACGTCCGTTACAGGAGAGTTACCTCCTTTCTTGGCAGCGCCGGCGGATTTGATGGCATCGGTGATGAGACCGTCCCTGATATTGCCGGGAGAGGGGTTCATGTAAAACCCTGACCCCACAGACTCCGCCTGATCCGAGTACGTCCGCATAATAGAAATAAACTTGTCCGCCGTCGAATTGTCCACGCAACGGTTGATCAGCTCCTGCTCCACGCCGCACAGCTCGGGGAATTCGGAAAGAATGGTGGTGCCGCCCAATGCTACCAGCAGATCGGAAGTATGACCGATGGCAGGATTGGCCGAGATCCCGGAAAACCCGTCTGACCCTCCGCACTCCAGCCCGATCACGATCTTCGAAAGCGGTGCAGGCCTGCGTCCTGTCTTGTTGGCTTCCGCCATCGCCAGGAAAGTTTCCCGGATGGCGGTAGACAGCATTTTGAATTCGGATTCGCTCGTCTGCTGCTCATATACCAGCACCGGTTTGTTGAAATCGGGGTTGAGTTTTTTCAGCGCCGCCTGCAGGATGGATACCTGTGCATGCTGGCAGCCGAGGCTCAGCACGGTAGCTCCCGCCACGTTCGGGTGGTGGATGTAACCGGCCAGCAGGGCGCAAAGCGCGTCGGAGTCCTGCCGCGTACCCCCGCAACCACCTTCGTGGATGAGGAATTTGATACCGTCGATATTCGGGAAGATCGAGTTTCGTTTAGTCGTATGTGTTACCTCTTCCGGCTGATAGCTACGGATGGCGTCCATATCGCCGTTCTTATAGAGGTTTACGAGGTCATTCACCTGCTCGTTATACACTTCCGCAGGCGCAAATCCCAGTCCTTTTTCAAAGGCGGCCCTGATCACCCCCACATTCCGGTTCTCGCAAAAGACCATCGGGATCACGAGCCAGTAATTGCGCGTGCCCACTTGCCCGTCTCCACGATGAAACCCGTTAAAAACAGCGTTTTTCCAACGGCTGATATCCGGTTGCTGCCACTGGAAACTGCCGTCTTTTTCGTGAAAGGAGTTGGCGTCGTGACGGAGATTGTTCACCGTGATGGGTTCGCCTTCCATAATGTCCTGGGTAGCCTTGCCTACCAATACGCCATACATCACGATGGGATCGCCGGTGTGAAGACCGGTGAGAGGGAATTTATGTTTAGCGGGAATGTTCTGCTTCAATTGGATGGTGGAGCCTTTGAACTGTATTTGCTTCCCAGCCGGCAGGTCCTGTAACGCCACCAGCACATTGTCATTCGGATGAATCTGAAGATACGTGTTCATGATCTGCAAAATAGCGCTTTTGCGCCGTAGCTTTTAATACTAAAATCTTGTTTTTTGATTGGATATTAACCAGTGCAAAGTTACGGACTATCGGCGGAGGATGTAGGTGGAACCTCCGCTCACGGTGATATTTGACGGTTTTATAGCAATTTTATGCAAACGTTTGCATTTTTCATGATTTCATATTACCTTTCCACAGATATTGTACATTTGATCACATCTTTTATCGCAGAAGTATCGTTTTAAAAACCATATGATGAGCACGTCTATAGAAACACGATATGCTGCCGGCCCGAAGGAAGCCAGATCATGGGATACCGAACAGGCGCGGGAGGCATTATTGATCCCTACTCTTTTTGAAGCAGACAGGGTGAAACTGGTGTACAGCCATTTCGACCGGTTTATCACCGGTGGCGCCATGCCTGTGAAACAACCCCTGAAGCTGGAAACCGTGGACCCGCTGAAAGCCGGCTATTTCCTGGAGCGCCGCGAGCTTGGCATCATCAACGCAGGGGGCGCCGGTACGGTCACTGTGGACGGTGAGGTGTTCGAGATCGGCTTCAAGGAAGCCCTTTACATCGGCAAAGGAAAACAGGAGGTGGTCTTTGCCAGCAAAAATGCCGGGGAGCCGGCCCGCTTTTACCTGAACTCCACCCCGGCGCATATGCATTACCCCACCCGCCGGATCACAAGGGCCGAAGCGGATGTGGTGACGCTGGGGGCGCAGGAAACTGCCAACCACCGTACCATCAACAAATTACTGGTGAACTCTGTGCTGCCCACCTGCCAGCTGCAGATGGGGATGACGGAACTGAAACCGGGCAACACCTGGAACACGATGCCCGCACATACCCACGATCGCCGCATGGAGGTCTATTTCTATTTTGAAGTGCCGCAGGGCCAGGCTGTCTGCCATTTCTGGGGACCGCCGCAGGAAACACGCCATATCTGGATGCAGAACAACCAGGCCGTGATCTCTCCTCCCTGGTCCATCCATGCAGGGTGCGGTACCAGCAATTATACCTTCATCTGGGGAATGGCAGGGGAAAACCTGGATTACGGAGATATGGACCATTGTGCGATCACGGATTTACGTTAACGACTACACGAAATTTTCCATGAAACGATTTTTTTTCTGCTGCATCATACCTGCAGCATCCATATTCACGGGGTATGCCCAGCAGAAGCCGGGCACTATTGAGTTGCAAAACCCTGCTCCGGCGGTATCCGGACTGGTAGAGCTGGATTATGCCGCAGTGGCAGCGAAGTGGAAGGCCCTCGGGCAAGGCGCTTTCCGGATCGTGCATAGCACCACGGGGAAGGAGGTTGGTTACCAGCTGCTCACGGAAGGAAGCGATCATCCGGTGAAGATACTGCTGGATGTACACCTCGCTCCGGGCAGCAAAATGACCGTTGTACTGAAAGAAGGAAAACCGGTCCCCCTGGTGAAAAGGACCTACGGCCGCTACGTTCCGGAACGGAAAGAAGATTTCGCCTGGGAGAATGACCGTATCGCCTTCCGGATGTACGGGAAAGCGCTGGAGTCTACGCCGAAGGAAAACGCCTATGGCGTGGACGTCTGGAACAAGCGTACGGATAAACTGGTGATCGATAAATGGTATAAACGGAACAATTACCACAAAGACGAAGGGGAAGGGCTGGATTACTACCATGTGGGCTACACGCTCGGAGCGGGCGGGATAGCGCCTTATGTGAAGGATTCACTCTGGTACTCGAAGAACTATACGAAGTACCGCATCATCGACAGTGGTGCATTACGCACTACTTTCGAACTGGGCTACGAACCCTGGGTGGTGGATGGCAGAAGCGTGAATGTGACCAAAACCATCTCCCTGGATGCCGGCGCCCAGCTGAGCAAAATGCAGATACAGTATTCCTGGGACGGGAATGAAAGCCTCCCAGTGGCTGTAGGCATCATCAAACGCCCCGAGCCCGGCACCATCTGGCTGCAGGAGCGATCCGGCATTATGGGCTACTGGGAACCGCAGCACGGGGTGGACGGTACAACCGGCACCGGCTGCATCCTTCTGAATCCCGTAAAGGAAATGAAAGTAACGAATGGCCATCTGCTGGCCGTTTCCGCTACAGACAAACAGAAAAGCATAACTTATTATACCGGCGCCGCCTGGGACAAAGCAGGACACATTACTCAGGCGGAGCAATGGTTCAAATATTTGCAAGACCAGGCACTGCTCCTGCAACAGCCGGTTAAAGTGATAATTTATTAGTCCTGATAAAAAAATAATGCCAGTCATGAAGGTATTGGATCTGTTTAGTTTACAAGGAAAGACCGCGCTGGTCACCGGTTGCAAAAGAGGAATAGGAAAGGCCATGGCTGTGGCTTTGGCGGAAGCGGGCGCAAACATCATAGGCGTATCCGCTTCCCTGGAATCAACCGGAAGCGAGGTGGAAAAAGCCGTGCAGGCCACCGGCCGGAAGTTCCATGCTTACCAGTGCGATTTTGGGAACCGGGAAGCATTGCATAATTTTATCAGAACGGTACAAAAGGATTTCCCGGTTATCGATATCCTGGTGAACAATGCAGGCACCATCATGCGTAAACCGGCGGCAGAACATCCGGATGAGTATTGGGATGAAGTGATCGCCATCAACCAGACTGCCCAGTTTATCCTTACCCGTGAGATCGGGAAAGGGATGCTGGAAAGAGGGAAGGGGAAAGTGATCTTCACCGCTTCGTTGCTGACCTTTCAGGGTGGTATCAATGTGCCCGGTTATGCAGCGAGCAAAGGCGCGGTAGGTCAGCTGACCAAGGCATTCGCCAATGAATGGGCCGCCCATGGCGTGAATGTGAATGCAATCGCACCCGGTTACATCTCCACCGACAATACTGCCGCTTTGCGCGCTGATGAAAAACGCAGTCAGAGCATCCTCGAGCGCATACCCGCATCCCGCTGGGGAGAGCCGGAAGATTTTATGGGTCCCGTTGTATTCCTGGCCTCCGACGCATCCAATTACATGCATTGTACCGTGCTGACGGTAGATGGC
>OFTY01001384.1_pt1 | contig 10743 bp, 13 predicted proteins | sample 1775061 | NCBI WGS metagenome assembly OFTY01 (sample SAMN08195773, study PRJEB24354) | sludge metagenome | isolation source: sludge from phenol fed wastewater aerobic bioreactor B | place: India: Nagpur | collected 2016-09-16 | reverse complement strand
ACAGGATCGACACGCCCGTCGAGCGCACGCCCACCGGGAACACTTCCGTGACGGCCGTCGGGAACGCACCCCATACGAAACCCATGCACACGGCAGGCAGAGTCTGGGCAAGCAGAAGGTTGCCCATCGACGGCGCGTTGTGCAGGCGCGTGAACATCCAGAAGGACGTCAGGCCGTAGAGCAGCAGTTCGCTTTTGAGAAGGGTTGGATATGGTTCTATTCTAGGGAGAGCTTAAAGCGAAGTATATTGCGCTTTTAAAGGGCGAGAAACTTCAGATTTGGCCTGGAGGCGGGAAGCCAGTCTGCAGATACTTGCTCTTGATGTGCGTGATAAACGAAAAAATACATTTTGAAGCACCGGCTGACCGACTCAATACCAAAATGAATCAATGCATTACCTGGTTTAATGAGGACAGCAGCTTTGATGTCGTAATTAAAGCGGCAATAGCTCATTTGTGGTTTGTTACTATTCACCCTATTGACGATGGCAATGGCCGAATAGTACGGGCTATAACAGGTATGCAACTAGCAAGAGCTGATGGCATACACCTCAACGGTTCTATAGCATGAACGCACAGATAAGAAAGGAAAGAAAGGAATATTATAATATTTTAGAGGGCATTCAGAGGGATTCTCTTGATATCACCTGCTGGCTAACCTGGTTCCTTCAATGTCTTGATCGGACTATTGTCGTAACGGGTGAAATGCTTGGAGGAGTATTAAGAAAAGTGAAGTTCTGGGAAAACATATAGAGACCGGCTTAAATTGTAATAGTTGTTAGTTGATCCGACAATTGAGGATTTTTATTTTAATTTTCAAAAGGGGTTGGATTAAAAAATCAGGCAGCTGTTAATGTTTGATTCAACTGCTTTTCTTTAGCTAAGGTAAGAGATTCGATAAATGTTTGCATCGGCGTTTTGCCAAAACAATATCGACCACTGTGTGTTCGTTCGTTGTTGTCGAACAACATCCATTCATCCAGCTCAGCTTGAAGAGACTCGAGGTTATCATACAGATTTTCCCGGAACGTAATAGCATAAAACTCATCTTGCATCGTACGGTGCAATCGTTCACAGATACCGTTGCTTTGAGGATGACGTACTTTGGTCTTACTGTGTTCAATACCTTCCAGTTGTAAATACAATTCGTACTCGTGGTTCTCAGGTCTTCCATTATATTCTGTTCCCCGATCGGTAAGCATTCTTAACACAGGTATTGCCTAAAACCGCTATTGGAATTGCCATCGGGTACTCCCTTCAACGCTGGGAAAGGCTGTCTGCCTATGTAAATGATGGCCGGCTTAATATCGATAACAACCCGGTAGAAAACAGCATTCGTCCGGTCGCCGTCGGCCGAAAGAATTATCTATTTGCCGGCAGCCATGAAGCCGCTAAACGAAGTGCGATGCTATACTCTTTGCTGGGCACCGCTAAAATGCATGGTATAGAGCCGTATACCTGGTTGAAGGATGTATTGCAGCACATCGCAGATCATCCGGTCAATAAAGTCGCTGAGCTCTTACCTCACCGATACAGAAAGTAATCCGGCTTACAAAGATGCAGTTCGCCGGAGGCTTACATAGATTCCATCTTTTAATTTTCCAGGCATGATGTTGCCCTTCTGGTCTTTTTGACAGATATTCTGAGAGTAAACCAATAAAACTTTGATTGCTTTGTACCGGATAACCTGATCAATTTCTTCCCAGAACTTTTCGCCTCCTAATAACCCGTTTTTGTCGATCCAGACTTTATATCCTAGAAGTTGCAGGCGAGATGCTAGCCAGATAGTGAAATCGTTGTCCTCCGGAGTTGCGTGGCTAATAAATACAATATCTCTTTCGTTCACGTAGATAAGGCTTTGGTAACTTGAATTTACGGCGTAACTAACTTACTAAGTTACAAAAACCTACGACAAAAATTCTTTATTATCAACGGAACTAGCAGAGTTCCATAAAAGAAGAGTAAGTGCGGAGACATTTTTCGGCCATTTTCATTACGTGTTTATACCTATTGTCGCGCTTTATCCTTTTGCATATTTTACATAAACCATTGCGCTGGTTTTCCCTCTTTGCCAGTACTAGTATAGTAAGGCTCTCTGCTACTTATGAAGCGATGGATTCGGATGCGTAAGACAGCGGGTTAAGCAGATAGCCCCGTTACTCCTACAAATTGTAAATAAACCTTGGATGACTATGAGAAAAAGCCTGCACCACTCCTTCATGCTGGCATTGCTGTATGCTTGTGTATTGATTGCTTGTAAAAAACAGGAACGTGAACGGCCATCACTGGAAAACAGCAGCTTATTGAATGAAGTATTCACCTGGCTGGACAACCAGAACGAAAAATTTAGGGATGCAATCAGTCATTATGAGATCGACCGGCTCAAGAAAAGTCTGATAGGGTCAGCGTTGAGGGTCGAAACAGTCAGTGACAGGGAGCGATGGATAGAGATTCCTTTGACAGATACATTTCGCACGCAATATCAGCAGGCGCGACCCGCTTTAAAAATGCTCGTTTTACGACAATTGAACGACGGTCAGTTTTTTGCCGGACAGATTGTTGAGGTCATTGCTGATCGGCAGCCTTACATAGAGATTCCGGTCGGTCTGATCGTAAAGGCGCGGATCGGAATGAAAACAGTGAATTCAGTGGCGTGTTCAGGGCTCTATCCATTGATAACAAAATCCTGGTGGAAAAAGAATTCAGGGCTGGCGTATTATATTCCATTAAACGGATAGCCAAAAAAAGTAAAGACCATAACATAAGCAGTGATAGCCTCCCTGTTGTTCAGAATGTTCCCGAGCAAGGGGATTGTACAGACTGGTATTGGGTCACGACCTATTACTATGCAGACGGCACGTATGAAGAAGTATGGGAGTACCTTTATACTACCTGTGATAATGGCGGCGGAGGGAGCGGTGATAACCCGCCCAATAATTCGTATGATGTGGACTATACCACTAGTAGCAGCGAAGATAATACGAGTGAACCAGAAACGCCTGACGGACAAGCTGGCGATCGAGCTCCCAGGATCGACTATTATTTCGATTTTACGCTTCAGTATGTTAATGATGAAGTGATTAATGTAATACGGTATCCGGTGCGTGCATCCCCGATGATCAGCACATTTACCAATCGTGGCTGGATGACTACACGCACTCTGTCCCTACTGGGGCAGTCCAACAGTTGGACGCCTTTGAGTGCGGTGAGTGGTTATATCAGTTGGAGTTGGTTTACACATGCGCATTTTTCCTATGTAGGATCACCTACCACCCGTGACATGCAATGGTCGAAATATCATAGCGAAGTGAATTAGCTACTTTTTGGTATATTGTATAGCATAAAAGATAGAGAATGATAGCCAAAGGCCGCGCAGTCAAATCGAAGCAATTCCCTGATGAGCTGTTGGTAGGGACCATACGCAACAGGCATAAAAATATGTTGCAGGTTACCCGTCACAGGCTGAATAATCTTTTCCTGGAAGTCGGTAACCTTTTAAGAAAGACAACTCCGGAACGGATTATGGAGCTGGCCCCTTACTTGCAAACTGTCTACGGAGTTTTTTTCTCCGAAGTGGGATTAGGCAATATGAAACAAGTGGCTGCTCCCCTAACAGATGATGAAGTAAGAGAATGGCTGACAACTGTGTTGAACTGGGATCAATTGGTCGCCGTTTCCAGCATAACGGATAGGCAGGGTCAGTTGGAGTATATCCAGCAGGCTGTGGAGTCTGGTGAAGGGGGGAAGGGCCTGCACGATCAGACTGAATACGAAGCCCGGAAAATGATAACCGATAAAGAATTCAATAACTCTATTCGAGCCATTAAAGCCCGTACACAGATAAAGCAACCGCTTGGATTACAAGAGCTTTTTATAGAGCCCTTTTTTGCGGCACTCCGTCCTTTACTGGCGCAAAATCAGCAACCTTTAGCAGGAACGGATCAACTCTACCGTTCTATATCAATGGCCGTGGATACGTTCAGCAACCGGCACAATGCATGGCTAAATGCCTACTTGAATTTCTCCTTTCTCGAAGTTGGAAAGGGCCTTAATCAACTCTTCCCCGAAAACGGGAATGTCAAAGGTCGACAGCAGATGTTAAGAGCATTGAGAAAAACAATAAAAACTCCTTTTGACGAGGATGACTTACTCATTGCATCCAGGTTTGCGACCTGGTGGAGTGATAAAGAAGAAACGATAGAACTGGCTTCACTGATCAGTTGGCCGTATATACGGCTGTTGCCGCTGGAGCAGATACAGACCAGTCTTCTATATGCAAGGCTGGCCGCCGAGCAGGGTTGGACAGCCGAAGCATTGTCCCAGCAGATCAAAAGTGGCGGTAGGGATTTGAAGGAAAGTCCTATTCATGATTCCAGCAGACTTCCTTTATCGACGGTTGCCCGCACGTCAAAAAAAATAGAGAGGAAGAGAAACCATATTGTCACTGCAAGCACCATTGCGCTGGATATTCGTGCCAGCATAGGGAGGACGAACATACTCGACAATCCTTATTTTCCACTGATCAGGTCATAATAAATCAAGAAACATTCATTAGGACATTTCTGATCCTTCAAAAAGCCTTGAATTTTTCAACAAGTGTAAGAATTTCAGCTTTATTTTCAACGGCAACAGGTTCTATGCCTATCGATATTTCCTTCTGTTGAATTCTACCTGCATACTTTTCTTGAGGCCATCTCCGATAAATTAATCTCACGAGCGATAGCTTGACTCCTTTTATACTATCGGGCCTGCTTGAAAGAGACATTTTATAGTCATTCAAATCACTCCGATAATATAGAAAGGTAGAATCATTATACGTAGAATCTTTTTTCATTGTGGTCAGTAATAGACGCGAGTAACGAATCATTTATAGGGGTAAACGTTAGGGTGTATTTTGTACCCCTTTCTTTTTTAGATTGATAAATTAAAGGTCTTAAACTTTGGCGCAAAAAAATAACATATGCGTTAATACCCTTTCCTTTCATGGGTTAATCCTGGGTATAAAATTTTTACCTTTTAAAGTTGTGCCCGTTGCCGGAATATCCTGATGCAATAATCTGCAATTTGTATTCCCCGGCTCGGCAATAATGAAAATCACGTTCCCATTATCCAATAGAAGGAATGAACTCCTGATTACTAGGAGGAATAAATTCCAATGAATGTAAACATTAAACAATTAAAGACCAGGTCATGTCTTTATTAATGGATGATTGGTTTGGCATTTGTGGCATAGGAACAAAATTCTATTCTATGGCTAATATCACAACTGAACGATACGACCCTGCACGTATCGAGAGAATCCGACATTTTCTGGAATCTTATTCCGAAAAAGGGAAGCCCCGTTTTATGAAATCTTTGTAGATAACCTCAAGGCAGTAGACAAAACGGATGACCCATCTACTTTTGATGAGTTCAAAATGTATGTGGATGACAAAACACAAATGATGAAAATTCTAATCTATACCTCTACTGAAAACTGTCCCCGAAATGATATGTTCATATTTACTTTTCGTGACCCGTTACAGGAAAAGCATCAACAGGAGCTAAACGGTTTAGAGGTTGAAAGCAGAATACACACCGCCATTGAACAGGAACGTGGACGTAGCCAATTACTTCAACTCCAAAGAGAGCTAGAGGAAACTAAAGCTAGTTTGTATGAGAGCGAAGAATACAGTGAGCAACTGGAAACGAAATTGGCAACTTGTCAACAGGAGTTTGAAGAGTACCGTAAACGCAGAATTAGCCTTTCGGAAATGAAAACAGGAAGGCTTTTGGGATTTGCCACCGATTATTTTGTAAAAAATTATCCAGGTCTATCAGGTAGAGTTCCGGTAATTAATATGTTATCGGGATTGTTGCAGGAAGAAGAGGGAAGTGATAATTCTTTATCTGGTTCGGAGAGCCAATCCCAGCAAGAATTTCATGCCAGTTTTACAAAGAAAAGAGGTGTTGAAACTTAAGATAATCTTGATGAAGAAATCAAAGCTAAACTTGATTTAATGAGGTTCAGGGTATTCTGAATGGGAAAAAGCGGTTAATAGCGGCAACTAATAAACAAAAAGATGAATTGCCATTAAGGGGATTTCTGACTTGCCGGCTATGTGGCGGTAAACTGACCGGTAGTGCCTCCAAGGGAAAGTTGCAGCGTTACTTTTATTACCACTGTCAACCGGGCTGCAAAGAACGGTTTAGAGCAGATCAGGCAAATGAGGAGATAGTAAAGGAGTTGCAAAAGATTTCTGTATATAAAGAGGCGTTGCAGTTGTACCGGATTATTTTAGAGAAAGAACTTAAAAAGAGTAACAAAGAGGTAGGAGTAGGCAATCGAAAGATAATTGATGAGATCAATAAGCATAAAGATCGAATTAGTACTGCCGAAACCCTGATGCTCGACAATCAAATGGAATTGTGGGAGTACAAAATTATCAAAACAAAATACGAAGACAAGATTAGGGGATTAGAAACGGAGATGCAGTCTGCTATTACCCGTCCGGCGGATTATAAAGAGTACTTGGATTTTGGGTTTAACATACTACTGCAAGTGGATGGGGTGTATGCTACTGGCAGTCCATTTCTGAAAAGGCAAGTGCTGTGTTCGATGTACGCAGAAAATTTGATCTTTGACAAAAATAAATATCGAACACCCGTATATCACGAAACTCTCTCCCTTATACTCAATACCGTTAAGGGTTTAAGCGAAAATGGAAAAGGACAAAACCCCCAAAAGTCGGTTTTGTCCTCTCAAGTAGCCCCAAGGGTCGAAGACTCGAACCAGTTCCTGCAGGATATGAGGGAATTAGCTACAATTCCGGATAATACATAGCTCAAATGTGTAGTTTTATTCTGATTCAGTTATTAGCTTAATAGCGTATTCAAGGTCTTTGTCTATCCCGTAGAGAATGTCATTAAATGATTTTTGAGGTTTGAAGTCTGGTATTATACAAACATCTTTTCTTTTGCTGTTTGGCATAGACAAATACAAGCGATATTGAGAGATCATTGCAAGGAGTCCAGAGTTTGGTAAATAGAAATAACTGTAGCCCCTACCCGAGCCTCCGAATAAAGAACCAGGTGCTTTTTCACCGACCAATATACCTCTGTTGTTTTGTTTTACTAGTGATGCAAATTGTGGTGCTGCGGAAATCGTCAATCCGTCAATTAAAACATATAGGTTACCTGAAAAATTATTTTTCCTTGGCTGCTGATAATTCATTCCAAAAAATTGCTGATACGTTGTGGTGGAATCGTCAGTCTGGTATTTGTCTGTACCTTTAACAATTGCATATTTCACTCCTTTCCTTACATCGCCAGCATAATTTTTTTGATTAGTTTCCATAGCATAAAGAAATCTAAACGGTTTATTTGTTAGATACGAATACAAATAGCTGGCGTTTTCACTTTCGCCACCCCCATTATTTCTAATGTCAATTATTAGGTTGTCAATTTTTTTTGATCTGATCTCATTAAATGCAGAATCAATAAATGGTTTAAAGCGCTCATTGACTTCTTGCAAAACATCATTTTGAAACCATTTAATTGTTAGAATGGCAATATTCTTTTTTGTATCAGTAGATAAAGTAAGAAAGGGTGCTTGTGGAAACAATGACTTTAAATCAGGGTATTTTAACTGATTCTCAATTCGTTTTTGTTTGATTACAGAGAAAGGTTGAGAATCAACTGTCCGGATCTGTGAAGTTTTATTGTTTAAGGCATATTCTATTGTAAAAGTTTCTGAATAGCCAAATACTACATGGTAATGAAAGGCAAACCGTTGTTCAACTCTTTTTAGTTTCAGTGTTTCATTTGTGCCTTCGTCGGAGAAACAGGCTTCCATTTTATCAAGTATATTACCGATAGGCTGGTTATTGATTTTTAAAATCTGGCTTCCCAGACAGATGGTGGTATCACCGCTGTTGTTACTTGCGATAAAAACCTTTTTATCAAGAACTCTTACATCAAATGGGAAAAGCTTGCTTCGGGTGGCTATGTAACCAAATAATTCGTCTGATGGTTCTATGGTTGTATGAATGTCGCCTACCTTGGTAACAATAGATGAAACAATGACATAAAACTGTGTTTGGGTTAATGGTCTGTCGATTAATTTTTCTGCTTTTCTAAATGCCAGGTTAAATTTCGATCTGGTGATATACCTATAAAGTGCGGGATGATTAATTTCCAGGCTATCTTTTAAAATGGCCAAATCTTTCTTTAGTTCAGGAACTGAAAACTTTTTATTGAAATCAAAAGATGAAGTTGTGTTGACCTGCGAATATCCCGTCGCAGCAATAAGAACTAAAAAAGAGTGTAGTAATACTTTTGTCATAGCAGAGGGTTTGGAAAATTACACAAACCACTTGAATTTATACTATTATGCGCAACTTATGCCTTTTGAAGGACGGTATTTAATGATTGTAAAACCTGTATTGCCGGTAGGATAATCTGACCTCCCTCTCAGTGCCTTTCCCGTTGATCTCTATTTCATAAACTGTAGGCGGCTTATATTTTTGAAATATTTGAAATGGTGTTTGGCCCGAAAGATTTGGTTTTGACCTTTTTCAGATTCTTGCAAGTGTTCTTGCTTACCCCGCTAAGCAGGTATAGACGGTTAAAATATCGCTATCTCCCCACCCTGGTTAAACCTCCCCATCAGTATAACCTTCCTCTTTTCTGGCACTTCAATTATCACATCCACGTCATGCTGAAACGTATTCGAATCCGGAAATGTATCACAAATATGCCGGGAAGTTTAGGCAGGAAAGAAAAGATCTGACGCAATGGTTGGGCAAGACTGTTTTCAGCACCTCGAACCTCGAAAATTACATCGAAAGGTCACTTGAATATGTGCTGGAACTCCCGTCTGTATGAATTTCCGGCGATTACAGTAGCAAAAGAAAATTGCAAAAGATCATATTCCCGGAAGGGTTCTACTATAACAAGAAAATGACCAACCTCCAACCACAAAAATGAATTCCATTTTTCAGCTAATCGCTTCAATTAAAGGCAATACCGAACAAAATAAAACCGGAACTTCTGAGGTGATACTCAAAAATTCCGGTTGGGTAGTCCCGACAGGACAAATATCGAACACTTTGATGCTGTTTTTCAAGATGATATACGAAAATTTTAATGATTTTTGAGCCAGATCTGCCCAAAATTAATTATAAAAGCGGAGCTAAAAAGTATATTCAAATACGATTTACTGAATCAGTGGGCCCCCTTTTAATATGGTCAAAAAAATATAGGAGATATTTGTAGATTAGGGCATGAAAGGTAAAAAGACAAAAGAATCGGGCTTTCCACATGATCTCGTCAAATCCTGGGAAGATTCAGACACGGTAAATTTTGCAATAGCACTTGCTCGAATAACTGGATGGCTATTACAGGTAGACTGGTGGACAACAAGCGAAGAAGATGACCCCGATGCTGATGTAATATCTCTTCGTGTATATGTAGCCGATGATCAGCAGGGTGTTTTTGACCTTCGAGGAAAACAAAAGATTACATCGTTTCATAATAATGTTATTCTGCCAATCGCCAAAAAAAGAGGGATTGGGAAGGGTGGTGTACGTACTCGGTTTTATAGCGAAAAAAAATTACTAACCCTGCCGTTAAGGGTAAAACCAGATTTAGGAAAGGTTGAAATTGCTGAAAGAGCAATCCGAAATAATCCTGAGTTCTTGGAAAAAATCCCACCAAGAACACCTCCTTATATACCAGCAAGTGATGCTGGTGACTTCACCTATGGACGGTGCGTCATGTATGCAACTGCATTACATGATTTAACCCAACTTCCTGTAAAAGCCATCATTTCTGAACGTTATACGGACCAGTTCGCCAATTCGAGAATTGGTTTTGCACATAGTATTGTACTTCACCCTAATGGACTCGCAGAGGATGCGTGGGGTATCCAGACACTTGAACGCATTCTTGCCCGTTATGGAATTGAACGATACCGGTTGAGCGAAGAAGAACACTGGAGCGTAAATGAACGTTTGAAAAATAACTCTGGAGCAAAATACCAGGAAGCCTATGACCTGGCAATTGCTTTGATAAAAAAGCATTGCATTACACCTGGCACTTGATCTCATAACAGTAATTTTTTATGGCGAACCCAAAACTAACCCGCGAACAACGCCGCTTAGCGGCAATGGATATGATTAACTATTATTTTAATGCCAGTTATGTTGATTGGCGATACATCAAATTACTATCTATAAAGAAACAACTCAGCAGTAAGTACACTTACTATGCTGATATTGTTTCAGAAATCGAAAAAAAAGAGGATGTTGAACCTTGTATCGCGCAACCAATAACCAACGGATTATATTTCGAGGCTATTGCTGAATGTGTTCAATACATAGAAGACCTGTTCGCTCTAATCAAGGCCTCCGGTAACACCGAATACTTTGTCAAAAATATCATTACGTACGAAGCGGGACAAATCAGGAGTTTTATCAAAACATTTCCAACTTCCGACAAAGACCTGGGCAAGTGGTTCCACTTTAAGCATGATCTTCAATTTGATGCGGATACCGACAGCACACCATTTACAAAGGGAATAGAAAGCCTACGACAGCTTATCATTGAGTTAAAAACATTTTTTGGCGACTATGAATTTTTCTATATCCAATATAAACACGGATTAACCTTACCTATGCGTCCTTTCGGCAACCGCTATACGGCAGAACAGGTGCAAAAAGAAAAGGATGGGGAGATAAAGCCTTATGTGACGGCTTTCGACAAC
>OFTY01001382.1_pt1 | contig 10745 bp, 7 predicted proteins | sample 1775061 | NCBI WGS metagenome assembly OFTY01 (sample SAMN08195773, study PRJEB24354) | sludge metagenome | isolation source: sludge from phenol fed wastewater aerobic bioreactor B | place: India: Nagpur | collected 2016-09-16 | reverse complement strand
ACAGCAGCGTGGCCAGGCTGCCGATGGGCGTGAGCTTGGGCCCCAGGTCGCAGCCGATCACGTGCGCGTAGACCATGGCCTCGCGCACCACGCCCTGCGCCTGGGACGCCTCGATCGAGAGGGCGCCGATCAGCACCGTGGGCAGGTTGTTCATCAGGGACGACAGGACCGCGCTCAGCAGGCCCGTGCCCAGGGTGGCCGTCCAGACGCCCTGCCCGGCCAGCCAGTCCAGCGCCTGCGTCAGGAATCCCGTCAGGCCCGCGTGGCGCAGGCCGTAGACCACCAGGTACATCCCCAGGGCGAACACGATGATCTGCCAGGGGGCGCCGCGCACCCGGCGCAGCACCGGGATGCGCCCGCCCCGGGCGGCGACCAGGGCCAGGGCCAGGGCGCCGGCCGCCGCCGTCGCGCTGACCGGGATGCCCAGGGGCTCCAGCACGAAAAAGCCCAGCAGCAGCCACGCCAGCACGCCCCACCCCGCCCGGAACGTCGGTCGGTCGCGCACGGCGGTCGCCGGCGCCGGCAGCCGCTGCACGTCGTAGCGCGCCGGGATGGCGCGGCGGAACACCCCGCCCAGGACCGCCAGCGAGGCGAGGATGGCGGCGAGATCGACCGGCGCCATGATGGCCGCGTAGCGGGCGAAGCCGATGCCGAAATAATCCGCCGTGACGATGTTGACCAGATTGGACACCACCAGCGGCAGGCTGGCCGTGTCGGCGATGAAGCCGGCCGCCATGACGAAGGCCAGCGTCGCGCGGGGCGAGAAGCGCAGCGCCGCCAGCATGGCGACGACGATCGGCGTCAGGATCAGCGCCGCGCCGTCGTTGTTGAACAGCGCGCTGACGCCGGCGCCCAGCAGCACCATCAGGACGAACAGGCGCCCGCCCCGGCCCCCGCCCCAGCGCGCCATGTGCAGGGCGGCCCACTCGAAGAAGCCGGCGGCCTCCAGCAGCAGGCTGATGATCACGACCGCGACGAAGGTGCCGGTGGCGTTCCAGACGATGCCCCAGACCACCGGGATGTCCGCCGGCCGGATGACGCCGGTGAGCAGCGCCAGCCCGGCGCCCAGACAGGCGCTCCAGCCGATGCCCAGGCCGCGCGGCTGCCAGACGACCAGCGCCAGCGTCAGGACGAACAGAGCCAGGGCGAGCATCAGGCCCCCAGCCCGCCGGCGGCGTGCAGCAGCGTCAGGCCGCCCAGGCCCGCGAACAGCACGGCGGCGATGCTGTGCACCAGGCGGACGGGCAGGCGGTCGGCGGCGCGGGCGCCGAAATACACGGCCGGGACGTTGGCCAGCATCATGCCCAGGGTGCTGCCGCCGACGACCGCGACGAGGCTGTCGTAGCGCGCCGCCAGGGCCACCGTGGCGATCTGGGTCTTGTCCCCCATTTCCGCCAGGAAAAACAGCACGAGGGTGGCCGTCAACACGCCCAGGCCGCGCATCGGCCTGGGCGCCTCGTCGAGCTTGTCGGGGATCAGCAGCCAGCCGGCCATGAGCAGAAAGGAGATCCCCAGCACCCACTGCAGGACGACGGGATCGAGCAGCTGGGCCACGAGCTGGCCGGCCAGGCCCGCCAGGGCGTGGTTGGCCAGGGTGGCGATCAGCACGCCCAGACAGATCAGGACGGGCCGGTGGTAGCGGGCGGCCAGCACCATGGCGAGCAGCTGGGTCTTGTCGCCGATTTCACCCAGGGCGACCACGCCGGTGGAAACGAGGAAGGCATCCATGAAGAGGAACATCCGGGGGCTGACGCGACTACGCCCCCGCCGGCCCCATGCGGCGGGAAACGCAGTCAGCGGTCTTGCCAGGCCCGGGTATGCGGATGCGGATACCGGCGGGCCGCGCGCGCCATGGCCGGACGGCCAAGCGTGTTGACGCATGCACCCGCGCATGGCGCGCCGTCCTGGACGGGCCTGTGCGCGAGTCGGCTACTCCCCGATGACGGGTGGCGCGAATTATACCGGGGATTTCCTTCCTCCCGATTCCCGCTTCGCGCGCAAGGGCGCGCCGGACGATGCGGGCGGCTTTGTCGTATGATGGTCTTCTACCCGTTTCTCCCCCTTCATACCATCATGCCCTCAGGTACCCGAATCGTCGAATTCGACCGCCCGGACATGGCCGTCGGCACCCATACGGTGGCCGAGGCCTGGGCCCGGGTGAATCCGCCGCTGTCCCCCCAGGAACGCGAATTCCAGAAGGACCGCGTCCGGCGCCTGCTGAAATCCCGCAACGCCGTCCTGGTCGCGCACTACTACGTGGACGCCGACATCCAGGACCTGGCCGAGGAAACCGGCGGCTGCGTCTCCGATTCCCTGGAAATGGCGCGCTTCGGGCGCGATCACGCGGCCGACACGCTGGTGGTCTCGGGCGTGCGCTTCATGGGCGAGACGGCCAAGATCCTCTCCCCCGAAAAACGCATCCTGATGCCCGACCTGGACGCCACCTGTTCCCTGGATCTGGGCTGCGACCCGGTGGCCTTCGCCGCGTTCCGGGCGCAGCACCCCGACCGCACCGTGGTGGTGTACGCCAACACCAGCGCCGCCGTGAAGGCCCAGGCCGACTGGATGGTGACCTCCTCCATCGGCCTGGACATCGTCGCCGAGCTGCACCGCCAGGGCAAAAAGATCCTCTGGGCGCCCGACCGCCACCTGGGCTCCTACATCCAGCGCGAGACCGGCGCGGACATGGTGCTGTGGCAGGGATCCTGCACCGTGCACGACGAATTCAAGGGCATCGAGCTGGACCTGATGCGCAAGGAGCACCCGGACGCCCTGGTGCTGGTGCACCCCGAATCGCCCGCCCCCGTCGTGGCCCAGGCCGACGTCGTGGGCTCGACCTCGCGGCTGCTGGCGGCCGTGACCGAATCGCCGGCCACGACCTTCATCGTCGCCACCGACCAGGGCCTGCTGCACAAGATGCGCCTGGCCGCGCCGGACAAGACTTTCATCGCCGCGCCCACGGCCGGCGAATCCGCCACGTGCAAGAGCTGTGCCCACTGCCCCTGGATGGCCATGAATTCCCTCAAGGGCGTGGCCGACGCGCTGGAATTCGGCAGCAACGAAGTCCACCTGGACCCGGCCCTGGGCCGCCGGGCCAAGGTCTGCATCGACCGCATGCTGGATTTCGCCGCCGCGCGCCGCCGCGACACGCGCCCCGGCCCCGACCTCGCCCAGGAGCAGGCCCTGTTTTCGGGGATCGGTCCGGCATGAGCACGCACAGCCGCTTTCCCTTCGGCCGCAACCCGGCGCGCCATGCCAGGGGGGCCGCATGAGCCCCGCGCCCTCCACGCTGCGCAACCCCTACGCCCCCTTTCCGCCCGCCCTGCAGACGTCCTTCGAGGCCAACATCGAGCGCGCCCTGGCCGAGGACGTCGGCACGGGCGACGTCACCGGCCTGCTGATCCCGGATGACCAGGTCGAGGCCGCCCGCGTCATCGTGCGCGAACCCGCCGTGCTGTGCGGCGCGCCCTGGTTCGAGGCCGTGATGCACCGGGTGGACGAGCGCATCCTGCTCGACTGGGCCTACGCCGAGGGCGACCTGATGGAGGCCGACTCGGTGGTCTGCCGCCTGCACGGCCCGGCGCGCGCGCTGCTCACCGCCGAGCGCACCGCCCTGAATTTCCTGCAGCTGCTCTCCGGCGTGGCCACGGCCACCCGCCGCTACGTGGACCTGATCGCCGGCACGCGCGCGGCCATCCTGGACACGCGCAAGACGCTGCCCGGCCTGCGCCTGGCGGAAAAATACGCCGTGCGCGTGGGCGGCGGCCGCAACCAGCGCCTGGCCCTGTACGATGGCATCCTGATCAAGGAAAACCACATCATGGCGGCCGGCGGCATCGCCGCCGCCCTGCGGGCCGCGCGGCAGGTCTCGGGCGGCGTTCCGATCCAGATCGAGGTGGAATCCCTGGACGAACTGCGCCAGGCGCTGGACGCCGGGGCCGAGTCCGTCCTGCTGGACAACTTCAGCCTGGACGACCTGTCCGCGGCGGTCGCGCTCAATGCCGGCCGCGCCCTGCTGGAGGCATCCGGCGGCATCCGCCACGACACCGTGCGCGCGATCGCCCGCACGGGCGTGGACCGGATTTCCATCGGCAGCCTGACCAAGGACGTCCGCGCCGTCGATTATTCCCTGCGGATCGTGTAGCCGGGGGCACCGCGGCCCCAGCCCGCGCGCCGGACGCGCCCGTGCGCCGAAGCCAGCCGGATGCGCCGCGGCCGCGCCTCAGCGGAAGCCGTCTTCCGGCGTCATCACCGTGGGCAGCGCCCGCGGCAGCGTCCAGGGGAAGTCCTGGCAATAGTGCAGGCCGCGGCTTTCCTTGCGCGACAGCGCGGCGGCCACCACCAGGGCGGCGACCTGGATCAGGTTGCGGCATTCCAGCAGGTCGCTGGTGACGCGGTGCTCCTGGTAATACGCCTCGATTTCCTGGTCCAGCAGGCTGATGCGCTGGCGCGCGCGGCCCAGGCGCTTCTGCGTGCGCACGATGCCGACGTAGTTGGACATGAGGCGCCGGACCTCGTCCCAGGCGTGCGTGACCAGCACGGCCTCGGAGCTGTCGGGCGCCGGGCTGTCGTCCCAGTCCGGCACCCGGCCGGCCAGGGGCTCCGCCGCGGGCTGGGCGTCGATGTCGTGCGCGGCGTTGCGGCCGATCACCAGGCATTCCAGCAGCGAATTGCTGGCCAGGCGGTTGGCGCCGTGCAGGCCGGTGTAGGCCGTTTCCCCCACCGCGTACAGGCCGGGGATGTCGGTGCGGCCGTTCATGTCGACCACCACCCCGCCGCAGGTGAAGTGCATCGCCGGCACCACCGGGATCGGCTCGCGGGTCATGTCGATGCCGAATTCCAGGCAGCGGGCGTAGATGGTGGGGAAGTGCTCGCGGATGAATTCGGCCGGCCGGTGGCTGATGTCCAGGTCCACGTGGGTCAGGCCGCGCTTCTTGATCTCGAAGTCGATGGCGCGGGCCACCACGTCGCGCGGCGCCAGTTCCAGCCGCTCGTCGTGCCACTGCATGAAGCGCTCGCCCGCCTGGGGGCCGGCCGAGGCCGGCAGGCGCAGCACCCCGCCTTCCCCGCGCACGGCCTCGGAGATCAGGAAGGACTTGGCCTACGGGTGGTACATGCAGGTGGGGTGGAACTGCATGAATTCCATGTTGGCCACGCGGCAGCCCGCCCGCCAGGCCATGGCGATGCCGTCGCCGGTGGAGGTGTCGGGATTGCTGGTGTGCAGGTAGACCTTGCCCGCGCCGCCCGTGGCCAGCACGACGCGGGGCGCCAGGATGGTGTGCACGCGGTCGGCGCGCTCGTCGTAGACGTAGGCGCCCAGGCAGCGGGCCGGCTGGTGGGCGGCCACCGGCGCCTCGCCGTCCAGGATGCGGCTGGTGATGAGCTCGACCCCGGAATGGTATTCCAGCAGGGTGATGTTGCGGTGGGCCCGCACCTGCTGCTCCAGGGTGAGCTGGACCAGGTGGCCGGTGGCGTCGGCGGCGTGGATGATGCGCCGCTGGCTGTGGCCGCCCTCGCGGGTCAGGTGGAAGCCCAGTTCGGCGCCCTGGTCGGGGGTGAAGGGCACGCCCAGTTCGATCAGCCAGTCGATGGCCGAGCGGCCCTGCTCGACGATGTGGCGCGTGGCGTCGGTGTCGCACAGCCCGGCGCCCGCGACCAGCGTGTCGGCGATGTGCTCGTCATGGCTGTCCTGGGAGTCCAGCACGGCGGCGATGCCGCCCTGGGCCCAGTTGCTGGATCCGTCCAGCAGGGCCTTTTTCGACAGCACGGCGACCTTCTTGTCGGCCGCCAGGTGCAATGCCACCGTCAGGCCGGACAGGCCGCTGCCGATGATCAGGACGTCGTATTGGTGATTCATGACACTTCTTGGTTGAGTGATCGAGTCCCCGGTCTCCCCGAGCCGGGGGAGTCATTCTATCCCTGTTTCCTCCACCTCGCCGCTTGCAGGCCGCTCGGATTCGACAGGCGGAATGTTCTCAAAGAGCGGCATCCCTCCACCTCGCGGCCTGCAGGCCGCTCGGATTCGACAGGCACGGGACAGTCCGCAGGGACTGTCCCGTGTCCTGTCTCATCCACATGCCCCTGTGTACCCGCAGTGGGTGCAGAACTGGCAGCCGTCCTTCTTGATGACGCTGTGCAGGTGGCATTCGGGGCACTCGGCGCCGTTGATGACGGGCGCCGGACCGGCCGGACGGGCGGGCGCGGCGGCGTCGGACTCGGCCTGCACCACGCCCATCTGCTCGACCGGCTCGCCGTGCTCGTCCAGGATGCCGAGCATCGCGTAGCGATGGATCAGCAGGCGGGCGATGTAGGCCTCGGTGGAGGGGAAGGAGCTGGACTTGTCGGCGCCGGGCACGCGGGCCAGGAAGTCGCCCTGGGGTTCGGCGTAGTTCATCAGCTTGCGCAGCTTCATGGCGATCCAGGCCGGATCGACGATGCGCATGTCCAGGCTCAGCAGCTTGAACAGGCCCTCGAAGGCGCGCGGGAACTTGCCGGCGCCCCAGACGGAATACGGCCGGGTGGAGCCGTCGGGCATGCGCAGTTCCTTGACCATCAGCACGAAATCGTCGCCCGTGACCGGATTGAGGACGTCGCAGATCCAGCCCATCGTCCCGTCCGGGCCGGTCTTGGGCTCGCGCGGCGCGATCAGGGCTTCCATCATGGCGGACTTGGCCTGGACCGAGGCGTCGATGCCCAGGGTGCGGTGGCGGAACGCCACCAGGCGCGCCAGGGCGGCCACGGTGGAGGGCACCCAGATCGGCTCGCCGGTTTCCGGATCGAGGATCTGGAAGGCCGTGCCCCCGTTGGTGCCGGCCAGGACTTCCAGCTTGCGGCTGAGCCAGGGGAAGTCGTCGGTGTACATGTCCAGGCTGAGCATCTTGGCCACGGAACCCAGGCCGCGCGGCGGACGGGCGCCGTTGACCCAGACCTCGAAGGGCCGGTTCTGCAGGTCGGACACGAAGACCACGAAGCTGCCTTCCGGGGATTCGATGGCGTCCGACGCCCAGCAGGACGCGCCGCGCGGCAACCGCGGGCGGTTGGGCCAGCGCAGGCTGTTGAGCACCGGCTCGATGACGCGCTTGAGCACCAGCCGGCGGTCGGCCTCGGACAGGGAGATGGCCTCGGGCTGGGCGGGCGCGTCGGCCGCCGGGGCGACCGACAGCACGGCGGCGCGCTTGCCGCTGGGCCGGTAGGTGGTGATGCCCTTCAGGCCGAGCTTCCAGGCCTGCATGTACAGGTCCTTGAAGTCCTCGTAGGGATAGTCCGCGGCCACGTTCACGGTCTTGGAGATCGCGGCGTCGACGTAGTCCTTGACGGCGGCGACCATCAGCGCGTGGTCGCGCGCGGAGATCTCCAGCGCGGTGCGGAAATACGGCGGCAGCGCGCCGGACACGTCGCCCCCCATCAGGCGGTAGAGGCGGTAGGCGTGGTCCTCGACCACGTAATCCTGCTTGCCGCCGTCGGCCATGCGCTTGGTGCGCGTGTAGGTCCAGGAAAACGGCGGCTCGATGCCGTTGGAGGCGTTGTCGGCGAAGGCCAGGGAAATCGTGCCCGTCGGGGCGATCGAGGTGAGGTGGCTGTTGCGGATGCCGTGTTCCGCGATGGCGGCGCGGATGTCCTCGGGCAGGCGCCGGGCGAAGCCGCTCGCCAGGTAGGGCCCCGCCTGGAAGCCGGGGAAGGGGCCGCGCTCGCGGGCCAGCTCGACCGAGGCGCGGTAGGCGGCATGGGCCACCTCGCGGGCGAAGCGGGCCGCCATGGCGCGCGCCGGCTCGCTGTCGTAGGCCAGTTTCAGCATGATCAGCGCGTCGCCCAGGCCGGTGACCCCCAGGCCGACGCGGCGCTTGTGGGCGGCTTCCGCCGCCTGCTCGGGCAGCGGCCAGACGGTGGCGTCGAGCACGTTGTCCAGCATGCGCACGGCCAGTGCGACGACCTCGGCCAGGCCGTCCCAGTCCACGGAGGGCTCGCCCTGCAGGCCGAAGGGGCTGCGCACGAAGCGCGTCAGGTCGATGGAGCCCAGGCAGCAGCAGCCGTAGCCCGGCAGCGGCTGTTCGCCGCAGGGGTTGGTGGCGTCCAGCGTTTCCAGGTAGTGCAGGTTGTTCTCGCCGTTGATCCGGTCGTGGAACAGCACGCCGGGCTCGGCGTAGTCGTACGTGGACTGCATGATGCGGTCCCACAGCGCGCGCGCCCGGATCTCGCGGTAGACCCACAGGCCGTCCTCGCGGCGATGGGCGCCGGCGGCCTTGAGGTCGTCCGAGGGCTCGGCCGCGTGGGTCAGGGGAAACAGCGCGTCGTCCTCGACGGCGCGCATGAACGCATCGGTGACGTTGACCGACACGTTGAAATTGGTCAGCTCGCCGGCCGTCTGCTTGGCCTCGATGAAGGCCTCGATGTCGGGATGGCCGACGTCGAGCACGCCCATCTGCGCGCCGCGCCGCGAGCCGGCCGATTCCACGGTTTCGCAGGAGCGGTCGAACACGCGCATGTAGGACACCGGCCCGGAGGCCTTCGAGGCCGTGCCCTTGACGATGGCGCCCGCCGGGCGGATGTGGCTGAAGTTGTACCCCACCCCGCCGCCGCGGCGCATCGTCTCGGCGGCCTTCTGCAGGGCGTCGTAGATGCCCGGCCGGCCGTCCACGGGATCGGACACGGAGTCCCCCACCGGCTGGACGAAGCAGTTGATGAGCGTGGCGGCGAGCTCCGTGCCGGCGGCCGAATTGATGCGCCCCGCGGGGATGAACCCGCGCTGCTGCGCATCCAGGAACGCGGCCCGGTAGCGCGCGCGCTGCTTGGGCTTTTCGACCGCGGCCAGCGCGCGCGCCACGCGCTGCTGGATCTCGACGATCGAGGTTTCCGCGCCCTTGGCGTATTTTTCCCGCAGGACTTCGACGGAAATGGATTGGGTTTCCAGGCCCGAGAAAACATCGACTCGGTTCATGCCGGCTCCTGTGATGAAAGACGATGATTGAAAAAACCCTGCGGCGGCCGACGGCCGCGCGCAGGGTCTCCGGACGCGCCCGGGGCCGTCCGGCCCGGCGATGGCCGCCAGGCCGGGGCCCCGCGAGGACCGGACGATCAGTGCGGGGCGCCCGCCACCAGCCAGTCGACCACCGTCTTGATGTCGGCATCGGAAATGCCGACATTGGGCGGCATCGGGATCGGACCGTAGACGCCGGAGCTGCCGCCCTTGATGTGCTTGGTCAGGACTTCGGCGGCGTCCGCCTGGCCCTTGTGCTTGGCAGCGACTTCTTCGTACGCCGGCCCGATGACCTTCTTGCCGACCGCGTGGCAGGCCAGACAGGCGTTCTTGGTCAGGATGTCCTTGACCTGGGCGAAATCCGGCGCTGCGTGGGCGGCCTGGCCCACGACCAGCAGGGAAAGGCTCAGGGCGAGAGCGGACAGTTTCATGTGTGAATCTCCGTCAGACAGGGAAGTTTCCGATGGGCGCCCCACGAGCGCCCTGCATCACCCGCCGCCGGCGAAATGGCGGCGGAACCGCCTCATTACACCACGGGCGGCAGGCGGGCGGAAGATTACCACTACGATTTATAGGTTTTCGCACGCGGCGGCTTTTCGCCGGCGGGCGCCCGTCCTATCATGGAGCCACAGACCTCTGCGCGGAGCCTCATCATGATCAACGGCGCGCTGCCGCCCCCCTGGGACATCGAGACCTGGCTGAACGTCCACGACGCCCCGCCGACGCTGGAGTCGCTGCGCGGGTCGGTGGTGGTGGTGCACGCCTTCCAGATGCTGTGCCCGGGCTGCGTCTCCCACGGCCTGCCGCAGGCCAAGGCGATCCACGAGTCCTTTCCGCCCGGGCGCGTCCAGGTGATCGGACTGCATACGGTCTTCGAGCACCACGCCGCCATGGGCGAAGTCGCGTTGCGGGCCTTCCTGCACGAATACCGCATCCGCTTCCCCGTGGGCATCGACCGCCCCGCCCCGTCCGGCAATCCGATCCCCCTGACCATGCAGGCCTGGGGCCTGCAGGGCACGCCGTCCCTGGTGATCCCGGATGCGCGCGGCGGCGTGCGCCTGCATCATTTCGGCCGGCTGGACGACCTGCGCACGGGCGCCGTCATCGGTCAGCTTCTGGCCGAGGCGGACGCGATGGCCCCATGAACCCGGCCAGCAGGTCGATGGGAATCGGGAACACCAGGGTGGAGGATTTGTCGCCCGCCACCTGGGACAGGGTCTCCAGGTAGCGCAGCTGCATGGCGGAGGGTTCGCGGGCCAGCGTATGGGCCGCGTCGGCCAGCGCCTGGGCCGCCTGGCGCTCGCCTTCGGCGTGGATGACCTTGGCGCGGCGGTCGCGCTCGGCCTCGGCCTGGCGCGCCATGGCCCGCACCATGGTCTCGTTCAGGCCGATGTCCTTGATCTCGACGTTGGTGACCTTGATGCCCCAGCCGTCGGTCTGGGCGTCCAGGATGGTCTGGATGTCCAGGTTCAGTTTTTCGCGCTCGGCCAGCATCTCGTCCAGCTCGTGCTTGCCCAGCACCGCCCGCAGCGTGGTCTGCGCCAGCTGGCTGGTGGCTTCCAGGTAGTGTTCGACCTGGATGATGGCCTTGGCGGGATCCACCACCCGGAAATACAGCACGGCGTTCACCTGCACCGACACGTTGTCGCGGGAAATCACGTCCTGTGGCGGGATGTCCAGCGTCACCACGCGCATGTCCACGCGCACCGCCTGCTGCAGGAAGGGAATCACGATGATCAGCCCCGGCCCCTTGCTGCTGGTGTAGCGGCCC
>OFTY01001380.1_pt1 | contig 10752 bp, 7 predicted proteins | sample 1775061 | NCBI WGS metagenome assembly OFTY01 (sample SAMN08195773, study PRJEB24354) | sludge metagenome | isolation source: sludge from phenol fed wastewater aerobic bioreactor B | place: India: Nagpur | collected 2016-09-16 | reverse complement strand
GTGACTGGAGTTCAGACGTGGGCTCTTCCAAAGTACAGAAAACTGATGTGCGCGTGATCGCCGCTTCCAATAAAGACCTCCTGGAAAATACCCAGCAGGGGAAATTCCGGGAAGACCTGTATTATCGGCTCAACACCGTGCCCATCCGCGTTCCTTCGCTGCGGGACCGGAAAGAAGATATCCCCATGCTGTTCCGCAAGTTCTGCGTGGACTTTGCAGAGCGTTACAAAACCACTTCCATCCAGCTCGATGACGAAGCGCGTGAAATACTGGTCAATTATTCATGGCCCGGGAATGTGCGGGAACTGAAGAATATTGCAGAGCAGATATCCGTGCTGGCAACAGACAAACTGGTACATGTCAACGAACTGCGCCGTTTCCTGCCTGAGCAGCCTGTTATGAATCGCCTGCCCATGCTGGCGCCCTCGCATGGAGGTACCAACGGCGGGGATTTCGCGAGTGAGCGGGATATACTTTACAAACTTTTCTTCGATATGAAGAAGGACGTCACCGAACTGAAGAAGATGTTCTTTGACATCCTCCAGAACCCGTCTGTGGCGCACGCCACCACTTTCCAGGACGGAGGCGTAATGCATAATTTCCAGCCGGCAGAAGTACCGGCCTCACCCAGTATCATCGCTCCCGCCAGCCAACCTTTCATTATCCAGGACAGCAGCAAGATCGATCATCATGAAGAAGTGGAAGAAACCCTTTCTATCGCTGATAAAGAAAAAGAACTGATCGAAAAGGCGCTGAAGAAACACAAAGGCAAAAGGAAAGATGCAGCGCTCGATCTCGGAATTTCGGAACGGACTTTGTACAGGAAACTGAAGGAATATAATATCAATGAGTAAACACCCTATGTCAAAGCTGAGCTCTTTTCTTGCAGTAGCAAGCCTGTGGCTGTTCTCCGGAGCGGCCTGTTCCATTAAATACTCCGCCAACGGCGCCAGTATAGATCCCAAGGCCAAAACCGTGATGGTGGGGTACATTGAGAACCGCGCCCCGCAGAACAATCCGCAGCTCAGCCAGCAGGTTACGGAGAAGCTGCGCCAGAAGATTCTGGGGCAGACCCGGCTTACGCAAACCAACGACGCTAACGCTGATTACGAGTTCAAAGGTACCATTACCGGATATTCCATATCCAATGCTGCCGTTACGAATATCGATAAACCTGCTTCCGCCCGTTTGACCATCACCGTGAACATCACGTTCATAAAACGGGTGGGGGATAAAAAAGGATTCAGCAAGCAATCGTTCTCCCGCTCCGCGGATTTTGACGCAGGCAAAACCATTACCGAAGCAGAGCCCAGGCTGCTGCAGGAAATCGTGCCCAACCTTGTGGACGACATTTTTAACAGGGCCTTCGCGAACTGGTAATAAATATTATTTTCATATTTTAGCATTCATGACCGCTAACAGGATCATCCACCATATTTTTAACCAACCGGATCTCCGGCATGTTGCCCAGGCCGACCTGGAACAGCTGGTAGAAACGTATCCGTATTTTGCCGCCGCGCGCCTTTTGCTCGCCCAGAAGCAGTTTACGGATAACCGGGACCTTGCTTCTACTGCCCTGAAGAAAGCACAGCTTTACAGCAGTAACCCGCAATACCTTTACCGGTTGCTGACAGCGCCGGTGCCTGCCGTTGAAGAAGAGGTGGTACCTGCAGCGCCGGCGACTACAGAATTTAGTGAAGAAGAACTGGAAGATGCCGTGGCGCAGGAAGATCAGCAGATACAGGATGAGATCGAGGAAAAATATGAAGCGTTCAGATATGAGATGCAGCCGGTGGACGAGGAAGAGGAGGAAGAGGAGGAAGATGATGAAGTAGTAGCCGTTGATTACGAAACGATCAAAGCCGAAGCCGAATTTGAAGCACAACGAACTTCAGACGAACCCGATGAGATCGTAACAGTAGATTATGAAGCGGAAGAATTCGAAGCTGCCAGGACCGGCGTTTTACCGGATGATATCATTGCGGCGGTAGATTATGACGAGCTTTCGGAACGGGAAGAGCCCCCTGCCCCGCAGGAATACGAACCGGAAATAGAGGAAGAGGAGATCATCGTGGAAGGAGATGCTGCCGGTGGAGGGATTACCCTTCCCGCCGCCACGGAAATAAAACAGGCCCCTTCGGAGGAAGGACCTATCCGGATCCATCCGATGGACACCCCGGCCGAAGAAACCACACTCACCTTCCAGCCGCTCTACACCGAAGATTATTTTGCCTACAAAAAGCTAAAAGACCCGAATTCCGGAGAAATGATGACCGAAAAAGGACAGGCTGAAATGAAAAGCTTCACGGACTGGCTGAAACAGCTGAAGGATAATTTCGCCGGGAAAGCCACGAAGGACTGGTATCACCAGCAATTGCACCGGATCTATGAAGACGATGAGCCGGAAGTCTCCGAAAGGGTGGAAAAAATGGCCATGGAGTCCATCACTCTCAACGATGACATCGTGTCCGAAACGCTGGCCGAAATATGGGTACGCCAGCACCAGCACGGCAAAGCGATTGCCGTGTATCAAAAATTAAGTTTGCTTAATCCCGACAAAAACGCTTATTTTGCGCAAAAGATCAAAGAATTACAATTACTAACAGACAACAATAAATAACAACGAACATGTTGATTTTCTTTGGAATATTGATCGTGGTGGCCTGTATTTTACTCGGTTTCTTTGTGTTGGTGCAAAACCCCAAAGGCGGCGGTCTCTCCGGCACCTTCGGCGGTTTCGGCAATCAGGTAATGGGTGTACGCCAAACTACGGACGTACTGGAAAAAGGTACCTGGATACTGGCAGCAGCCATCGCCATCCTTTGCCTCACGTCCGCCATGTTCGTCAATAAAGGTACCGGCAGCCATCAGAAAGGCCGGAGCGTGATCGAGCAAACCGGTTCCGGTCTCGGTACACAACAAGCTCCCGCAGGCGCTACCCTCCCCCTTCAGAATCAAGGCCAGCAGGCACCCGCTAACAACGCTCCTGCAAAACCCGATTCCGGCAAACATTAATTATATTATTCTATTATAATATTTACAAAAACCTCGCGTTAATAGCGGGGTTTTTTGTTGAATTATCACTATGAAGAACAAACGCTCTCCCTGGTTACGCCGTATTGCTGTTATCATCGGCTGCCTGTTGGCAGGTTTCCTCGTTTTCGCTGCTTACATCCTGATGGGGTCTAATACCCGTGCCTTTGGCGACAAAAAATACTTCTACGTCCGTACAGGAAGCACATACAAGGATGTGCTGCAGGGGCTGCAGGACCAGGAGATCATCCGTTCCGCCGCCACTTTCAACCTCGTGGCCCGCAGGCTCGATTATCCTGCCCGCGTGAAAGCCGGCCGCTATGAGATCAGGAAAGGTATGGGCAACCTGGACATCATCCGGTTATTGCGTTCCGGAAGACAATCCCCCGTGAAGCTCGTGATCAACAAACTGCGTTTGAAAGAAGACTTCATCCATCTCGTTTCTTCCAGCCTGGAGGCCGACTCTGCTACCCTGCAGGCCCTGCTGAACGACCAGGTATACCTCCGTCAATTCGGGCTGGATACCAATACCGTCATGTGCGCAGTAGTGCCGGACACCTACGAACTCTACTGGAATACCTCAGCCGAAAAAGTTTTTGACAAACTTGAAGAGGCCCACAATAATTTCTGGAACAACGGCCGCAAAGATAAAGCCCAGGCGCTCGGCCTCAGTCCGAATGAAGTCACCATCCTCGCTTCCATTGTTGAAGAAGAAACCAACCGCCACGATGAAAAGCCTTCCATCGCCAGTGTATATCTCAACCGCCTGCACTCCGGTATGAAACTGGGCGCCGATCCTACCGTGAAATATGCCCTGAAGAATTTTGCATTGAAAAGGATCTGGGGCTCCTATACGGAATTCGATTCTCCGTATAACACTTACCGTTATAGCGGCCTTCCGCCCGGCCCCATTTGCACACCTTCCGTAAAATCCATCGATGCCGTGCTTTCTCCTGCGGTTTCTGATTACCTGTATTTCTGTGCAAAAGCGGATGGCAGCGGATATCACGCCTTTGCAGTGACTTATAAAGAGCATCTTGAAAATGCCAAAGCTTACCAGAAAGCGCTGAATGAACGGGGCATCAAATAACTTTATTCGTATTTTTACACCGACCCAACAGTCCCCTGATGATCGATGTAGAAAAAATAATATTCAACCTTAAACCGGTCAGATGGGTGGTACATAAAAGTAAAACCCTTGTACTGCCCGGTTTTGAAGGTCTGCCTTTGTATGATGTGATCGTTTTTTTCCTGAAGGAAACCGCCCGCGAGAGCCTCGCCGAACGCTCCGCAGCTATTTCATTCAATTTCCTGCTGGCCATTCCTCCTTTTTTCATCTTCCTGTTCACCCTCGTGCCCTTCATTCCCCTGCAGAACACAGAGGCTACACTCTACGATCTGGCGGAATCGCTCACACCCAATGACAGCAGCTATGAAGTAGTACGGGATCTTATTCACGACTTCCTGCACACGCATCGCAATACCTTGTTGTCATTCGCTTTTATCCTCAGCTTTTACTACTCCTCTAATGGCGTGAAGGGTATGCTGCGTTCTTTCGACAAATCGCTGCCAGGCTTCAAGCAACGAACCTGGTGGGAGGCACGGCTCACGGCGTTAAAACTGACTATTTTCCTGGTATTACTGTTACTCGCCACAGTAACACTCATCATCACGCAGGGTGCCATCCTCAAAGCAATTCTGCAGGAGCTGGGCATCCGGGATTCATTCACCCGCTATATGATCGACGTAGTAAGATGGCTGCTTATCATGTTCCTTTTCTTTTCCATCATCTCGGTAATATATCGTTTTGGACCTGCCACTAAGAAAAAATGGAAATTTATCTCCGCCGGATCCACTTTTGCCACCATTGCCATGATCGTTGTCACCCTCGGATTCTCCTTCTGGGTGACCAATTTTGCCCGCTATAACCAGATCTACGGATCAGTCGGCACTATTCTTGTTTTAATGTTGGTAGTGTACTTCAATTCATTTATCCTTCTCATTGGTTTTGAATTGAATACAAGCATCAGTACCCTCCGCGAAATGGCCCGTGAAAGGGAAGCCATCGCGGAAGGAGCATCAGAGATACAAGGATTATCCTGAAAAAAATTGAAAACAATAGAGTAATTTCATGTAAACCATAAACAACTTGAGCCTATGAAGAAGCAATTTGTTTTATTACTTGTTGCTGTTGTATGGCTGGCAGCATTCCGCTCACCTGAAGCACTGGAGATCGGTGCAAAACTACCCAAACCGGATCATAAGATGAAAGATGTTACCGGGAAGGAAGTCTCCATGAACGATGCTAAAAAAAGTAACGGGCTGCTGGTGATGTTCAGCTGCAACACTTGTCCTTATGTACAACGCAACCAGGATCGTACGCGGGAGATATGCCATTATGCGTTGAAGAATAATATCGGTGTGATCCTTATCAATTCCAACGAAGCGGACCGTAATGGCGGCGACTCCTACGATGCCATGCAGGCCTATGCCAAAAAGCAGGCCTATGGCTGGCACTATGTAGTGGACAAGAATAACGAGATTGCAGATGCATTTGCAGCGGATCGTACGCCGGAATGTTATCTGTTCAATAAAGATGCGGTACTTGTATACAAAGGCGCAATTGACGATAACCCGGGCAATGCGACCGGCGTACAGGAAAAATACCTGCACAAGGCAATGGACGCCATGCTCGCTGGACGACCGGTGGAAGTGACTTCTACGGCTTCTGTCGGCTGTGGAATCAAAAGGAAGATGTAAAGCCGATCATAAAAAAACGCCGTGGCGGATCATTCCTGCCACGGCGTTTTTCATTTATAACGATGATCATCAGTTAAAGATATATCTTATCCCAAACTGCGCCTGCCAGCGGGATAACTGCAAACTTGTGTTATCCACAAAGCTATTCGTCAACGGGATCTGGTTAGCTGCATTCAGGTACGGGAAAGAGAACTTCGGTTGATTGGTAGCTGTGAGTCCTTCATATTTCAGGAAAGAAGTAGAAGAGAACGTTTTGTAAACACCCCAGTTCCTGTTCAGCATATTCCCCAGATTGATCACATCGAAAGTGAGCCGCAATGTATGTTTCTGCCTGCCGGTGAAGAAATGCACGTCCTGCGTAATATTCAGGTCAACGCGCTTGTAGAAAGGCAGTACCACCGCATTGCGGTCAGCTACCTGACCACGGTGACGGCTCATATATTCATCCTGGCTGATGAAGTTATTCAATTGCGCCCAGATCTGGGAAGGCGTACGTGTATCTGTTATACCATTTACAGGAGCGCCATTGTTTACCGGAACCAGCACAATCTCACCGGCATCTCTCGGGATATAGATCAGATCGTTGTTACCACCGGAATTATCCCCATTCACATCGCCATTGTAAGTGTAGCTTCCTGTACCGGCCGGAGCCGCTTCAAAAATGAGGCCTACAGAAGTGGAGAAATGTTTCGCATAGTCTACTTTATAGGATGCGGCAGCAATAACACGATGCGGCAGGTAGTAGTTGGCGTAACCAAGATCGTTGGCATTCGGATCCCCTTTTACCACACGGTCCCTCCACATACTTTGAGCAATAGACCCGCCATCATTCACGGATTCTGCTTTACTGTAAGTATAAGCGGCGCTCAGATAGAGATTACGGAAGTTCTTCTGCAATTGCAGGGTGATGTTGTAACTATACCCTTTGTTCGTATTGCGCATCAGGATAGCATCACTGATATTGGGATTGTTCTCGGTGGTGGCCCGATAGATATGCGCACTGTCATAACGTACCCTTTTATCCGGCATATCCAGTACTTTACCGCCGGAAGGCAGGTTCACGTTCTGGAAATAGACCGCGTTGATGTCTTTCGTATAAATCCCTTCCAGCGTAGCGATCACGTTACCGGGCAACACCTGATCCACCGCGACACTGGCCTTCAACACCTGCGGATACCTGAAACTTTTCTCGATGGCCACAAGGTTGTAAGAGGTGTTGACAGATGTGGAAGCAGGACGATATTTGTTGATATCCTTACTGAAAGCAACGCCCGTTGTTTTTGTAAATGATCCGAACTGTACACCGTTGTTAGCGGCCTGGTTGCTGATCCATACAAAGGGAGGCGCACCTGCAAAGATACCCGCGCCGCCACGGATCTGGGTTTTATGATCACCGTTCACGTCCCAGTTGAAACCTACGCGTGGTGAGATCAACGGATTGTTAGCGGGTTTGGCGCCGACATCTATTTTCACCCCGTCGCGGAAGGTAAGGTTCTGAACAGCAGGATTGGTGTCAAAAGTGCTTTCAAAGATGGGCAGGTCTGCACGCAATCCGTAAGTCAACGTAAAGCGATCATTCACTCTCCATTTGTCCTGCACAAACGCACCTATTTCCCAGGCCCCGATTTTCGCAAAGGGGAAAGAACCGTCTTTCGTGAGTGAATAAGAGAGCTGGTAGCGGCTGGCGTTGGCAGTGCCATATTTCACGCTGTTATAAAAATCCGTCAATGTTTCAAAGCGGAACACTCCTTCGTAATTCGGCGCGAAACCGTTCAGAAATTTTTTGTAGTAGTTCTGGGTACCGAAGGTCAGTTCATGTGCCCCTTTATACAGGGTGAAGATGTCAGAGAGCTGGTACACATCGCTGTTCAGTTTGTTGTTGTAGGTGAAAGGTTCATAACCGAATGCAGTATAGCTCTGGCCGATCCCGTTCAGGATATCCACCAATGGGAAGTCGCCACCGGCAAGGCTTTCTCTGAAATCCCTCAAAGCCGTATATCCTACCTGCAATTTATTGGATGCCCTGTTGCCAAACCGTGTATTCAGCTCTGCAATGAAAATATTGAAGTTATTGTTGATCGCATATCCGCTGCCGCTGAAAGGGAGGCCGGTAATACTGGGCTGGCGGTTGCTATTCGGGGCGCCGCTGTTGCTGCCAGGTATATCCTTCAGCGATTTGAAATAATTGTATTTCAACGTGAGCGTATTGCTCGCATTCAGGTTCCAGTCGATACGCGCCGTCAGCTTATCACTTTGCGTGCGGTAAGCGTAGTTTTCGAACGCGCCGGGATTATACTTCAGGCTGTCTACCAGGAACTGCCGCAGCTTAGGGAGGGTATCCGCATTTGCCTGTGAAATACCCGCCGCCTGATTGGAGGGTTTGCCGGCCGAGGAGGCCTGCCAGGAGGTGGCCGTCTGCTCAATGCGCTCCTGCTCGAAGCTCAGGAAGAAGAACAATTTATTCCTGATAATAGGTCCGCCAATGGACACGCCCCGCATATTGTAATTGAAATCCTGTTTGGGAATAGTGGTAGTATGGGTTTTATACCCTTGTGTACCAGGGCCCTTCAGATAAGTATATACAGATCCTTTGAACTCGTTGGTACCACTGCGGGTAACGGAATTGATGCCCGCTCCGGAGAAACCGCCGGATTTTACATCGTAGGGAGCGATGTTCACCTGGATCTGTTCGATAGCATCCAGACTGATGGGCTGTGAGTTGGTCTGGCTGCCAAGGTTGGGCTGCAGACCGAATACGTTGTTAAAGTTGGCGCCATCCAAGGTAACGTTATTGAAAGAAGAATTCCTCCCCCCAAAGCTCAAACCGTTATTGAACGTGTTGCTCACCGCTGAAGGGGCAAGCTTTGTAAAATCCTGCCAGGAGCGGCTGATACTCGGCAGGCGCTCGATCTGCGAACGGGTGATCACTTCCTGGCTGCCGGTGCGGCTGTTATTGATCACCTTGTTGTTACTGTTGGAGGTGATGGTTACTGCCGCGAGTTCAGTGATAGCGCTGGAAAGCGAGAAACTGGCATTGTACTCCTGGCCCAGGGTCAGGAAGATATCCGTACGTTTGGCCTCACTGTAACCGATATACGAAACGGTAACGGTGTAAGGGCCTCCCACGCGAAGATTGGGAAGATTGTAATAACCGTCCTTACGGCTCAGGGTACCGTACTTTGTACCGGAAGGCGTATGTATGGCGGTAACGGTAGCACCGGGAACAGGGGTACCTTTTTCTGTGATCCTCCCGATGATCTCGGAAGTGGTCACCTGTGCGGTCAGATTGAGATGAAACAGGCAGAGTGCTGCCAGTATCCCGTAGATTGTTCTTTTCATATGAGACGATATTGGAAAAATTCAGGCGCAAAGTATTTGCGCCTGAACCTTACAGGAATGCTTTATTGTGCTTTGGCCAGCCATAGCGATGCATTCAGATGCAACGCAGGATGGGAGGTGTAACCGGAAGGCGCATCTCCTGACCAGCCGTTGTGCAGACTGTCGTTGGGATCGCCCGTGCCGTCATCCGCAGGTGAACTGTCACCTACAAACACCACGCGGCCGCTGCCATATTCCGCCAGCAGCGCCATCACGCCCCAGTTGTTGCCGATGCTGCTGCTCGTACGCCAGAAGAGCCCTTGTACACTGGGGTTGCCGGAAGGATACAAAGTAGCAGTGGTGCCATTGTAGAAAGCCAGTTTATTGGCGGTTCCCGCGATGCCGTTCAGTACAGCCTGTGCATTGGTATTGGTGCCGGTGTATACTTTGGAAGAAGGAGATTCACTGATATCAATGGAATCTGCCCGAAAGCCGAAAGGATTGTTGTTGTTCACGCCGTTGTTCGTCATCAGATCGTTGATGATGCGGGGAGAATCATAACCGTCTCCATCGCGATCCGAAGGGTTATATCCATTAGCGTCTTTCCCCGCCATGTTCTGACCGGTATGATCGGCGATGAGCATCAGTCCTCCCCCATTGGTCACAAAATTCATGATCGCGGTTTTCTCGGAAGCGGTGTAGAGGTTATTCGGTTCGATGAGGAGGAATACGTCGTAATTGCTGAGGTCCTGCGGGTTGGAGGCATCTCCGTAGGTGATCTGTGCTCCACGCGGCAATGTTTCCACATAATGCCCCCGTTTCACGAGTTCTATCGCCCATGCGGAAGTAGCGCCCCGCCAGTAGGTTTCAGGCGTGCCGGCTGTGATGCCGGTGTAAGACGGTGTGGGGAAACGTTGCGCCATGGTTTCCTGCGTTGTGCCACCCGTGTAAATGGGCACATACTCTGTTCCATCCGCATCGATCTGCCAGTCTGCACTGCCGGCGTTCTGCCGTTTGCTGGCATCGAACAGGAATTTCTTGCCGGTGATGCCGCCACCACCACCGCCGCCTGTATTTACAACGATGTCGTCGATGTTGATGCGGGCGGAGCCACCGCTCAGCTTGCGAATCTCCAGGCGTACATTGCCGCTGAGGTTCAGGTTGAAGGTTTGCGTCTGCAGCGTGCCCGTGGTAGTAACGTTACTGCCGGACTGCGCCCAGGTACTGCCGCCGTTCACGGAATAGAAAAGACCCCACTGGCTGGCGGCATCGCTGCCATAAGTGCCGTGTTTGACGGTAACGCTGGTGATACCCGTAGTTACATCAAACAACATGGTGATCTTTCCGGAATTGCGGACGCGGGCGGACCAGGAGCCGGATTTCAGATCACCGGCCAGGTTCCCGATCAATGCATCATAGAGGTTCCATGATCTGCCATGCAACGTTACATCATCTCCCGCGGAAGAACCCGCAGGCGCCACATCATAAGCTGTTTTGGGGCTGGTGGTACCTACTTCGAAATCCTCGGAAAATGCAACGGACGTTGTAGCGGCCGTAACGGACACACTGCGCTCGAGGGCGTTGGGCGCCGGTTCATGGAGACTTTTCTTACAACTGAAAATGATCAGTACCGTGGTGGAT
>OFTY01001379.1_pt1 | contig 10755 bp, 9 predicted proteins | sample 1775061 | NCBI WGS metagenome assembly OFTY01 (sample SAMN08195773, study PRJEB24354) | sludge metagenome | isolation source: sludge from phenol fed wastewater aerobic bioreactor B | place: India: Nagpur | collected 2016-09-16 | reverse complement strand
TCCACTCCACCGGAATTTAATAAATTTGCACCCATAAAATCAATTACGAATTACGTACCCACATCATAGTTCACACCAAACAAATAATCCGTAATCCGTAATTGACAATTCGTAATTTACTATGGGACGTATATTTGAAGTAAGAAAGGCCACCATGTTTGCCCGCTGGGACCGGATGGCCAAACAGTTCACCCGTATCGGGAAAGAAATTGCCATGGCCGTAAAACAGGGCGGCCCTGATCCCGACAATAACCCAGCGCTGCGCCGCTGCATGCTGAACGCCAAAGGTGTGAACATGCCGAAAGACCGTGTGGAAGCAGCTATCAAACGTGCGTTGGGGAAAGACAAAACAGATTATGAGGAGGTTGTATACGAAGGATATGCCCCTCATGGTGTAGCCGTAATGGTAGAAACAGCAACGGACAATACCACCCGTACAGTTGCCAATGTACGCATGCACTTCAACAGAGGCGGTGGCAGCCTGGGAAACAGCGGCTCCGTGGGCTTTATGTTCAATCGACTGGGTGTATTCAAGATCAAGAATGAAGGGTTGAACCTGGAAGACCTCGAACTGGAGCTGATCGATTATGGACTGGAGGAGATCGGGGAAGACAGCGAAGGAAATATTATTATCCGGGTGGCTTTCACAGAGTTCGGTAATATGGCCAAAGCCCTGGAAGAAAAAGGGATCACGCCTATCAGCGCGGAATTGCAACGCATCCCGCTGAATACAGTGGAACTGGGTGAAGAGCAGGCGAAGGAAGTGCTGGAGCTGATCGATCGGCTGGAACAGGACGAAGACGTGCAACAGGTGTTCCACAACCTGAAGTAATAAAAAAAGCCCGGAATCAGTTCCGGGCTTTTTTTATTACTTATCCGCGGATCATATTCTCCGGCTTTCCGTTCAGGAAAGCTTTTACATTCTCTACTGTTTTTTCCATCAATCTGCTTCGCGCTTCAAAAGTTGCCCAGGCGATATGCGGCGTGATATAACAGTTCCTTGCGCTGAAGAGCGGATGATCTGCCGGCGGTGGTTCGATGGAGAGCACATCCAGTCCTGCTCCCGCTATTATTCCCTGATTGAGCGCGAAGGCCAGATCTTCCTCCTGTATGAGTGGCCCGCGGCTGGTATTGATCAGGAAGGCCGAGGGTTTCATTTTTGCCAGCAAAGCCGCGTTCACGAAACCTTTGTTCTGTGCGTTGAGTGGGCAATGCAGCGAAACCACATCCGCTTCCCGGAAACACTGCTCCTGACCCAGGAATATTACTCCTTCCATCTGATCCCTTTCCGGATGTTTATGGCTGGCAATCACGCGCATACCAAACGCCAGTGCGATCCTGGCAACAGCCTGCCCGATCTGCCCAAACCCGATAATGGCTAACGTTTTCCCCTGCAATTCCATCAGTGGCGTCTTCCAATAGCTGAAATCCCGGCTTTCAGACCACTCCCCTTTTCTCACGCTTTCCGCATGAAGGCCGGTCCCCTGGCAGTGTTCGAGAAGGAGGGCGAAGGTAAGTTGCGCCACAGATGCGGTACTATAGGCCGGAACATTGGTAACGATGATGTTTTGTGCCAGTGCGGCCTGTATATCGACAATATTATACCCGGTAGCAGTTACCCCGATGTAACGCAGCGATGACGTGGCTTTGATGGCATCTGCGCGAACAATGGCCTTATTGGTGAGGATGATCTCTGCGTGACGGATGCGCTCCTTTACCTCTTCGGGCGCAGACCTTTCATAGACCTGTACATTTCCCAATGTCTGTAATGGCTCCCAGCTCAGATCTCCGGGATTGAGCGTATGGCCGTCCAGCACAACGATGTTCATCATGAGCAATGAAAATGGTGAAGGGATAAATGTACGCGATTCCGGCCGTTACGCAAACTGCGACGGAACAGTCCCCATGTCTCTTGTGATAACAGTTGTTAGCTCATGATTGATCAGGCAAGAGCCGGGGGATTGTTCACGCGCAACTTTTCAGGTCATGTCCACTTTCAGGAAAGTATTGTTCACTTTATCGATAATAAAATTACCATACACCGAGCGGTAGGTACCATAACATAATTTACCATTGAGGTTGATGTTGTGCTCTTTTCCAAGCGGATGCATGCCTTCTATCAATCTGACAAATCGCATTCTTTGCAGCTGGCCGCCGCATTTACATCTGCTTTCCGAGATTTTTTTGTGAGAATGTACAATGGTGCTGCACCTGATACATCTTGCTTCCATAATGCGTCTGCTATTAATAAAAATTAGACAATGATCTTGGCTGCGCACTTGCGTGCTGATACCTCAAATGTCTAATGATGCACACACCAGGAAGGCTGGCAAACAAACAATACCTGAAATATTAAGCTGAAATCGGAGTGAAGGCAGATCGATCATTGGGTGGATACCACGCTCTGGCTGCAGCAGAAGTCAGCCAGTATGATCAGATCAAGAAGCTTGTACGCTGTAGTGAAGTTACATATTTATGATCAAAGGAAAAAGCGCGTTTTTATTTTTTGCGTGGATCAAACTGAAGAGGCCGCCTCAAAGAGAACGGCCTCTGTTTCAGCCTATTTGAACCGTCTAAGCAATTTCTGGATGACAACACAAACAAGTTTGCATGGCGGCTTTTACTTGTTATGCTATTGCAATATAAAAACTTCCACTATCTGAAAGGTGTGGTGGAAGACAATGAACAAAGAATGAATAGAAAATGAGATTGAACAGGTAATGCGTTATAAAAGAATAAGTTACGGTTTATAATGAATAGCGCTGTTTTAGCAACAATAGCTGGGCCCGGGCAACTGCAGGATGGCTGGGATCGCTGTTCACGATCAGGAAATAACTGGCCAGCGGCGTCAGCAGCCAATCTGCCTGCATCTGATCTTCCTGCCAGCAATAAGTTCTTTTGAAATGTAATTCCACCGACACATGTAATGCAGCGCAGGCACGCATTGCGCGGGATATGGCTTCAGCACCTTCATTCATCTGGTAGTCCAATGCCTCCAATACTTCACTGGCATAATAAGTCAATACCATCTCCTGTTCATGACGATGCTGCGCTTCGAGTATCTCATCGAGATAATCAACTGATTGTAGCATAACAAAGTATTTTGCAATTACTTTTTCATCTGCGCCAACCTGGTAAATAATTCTTTTTCATCTGCCGACAACTGATGCGGCACCGTGATCTTTGTTTTTATATACAAATCACCCGCCGTTTCCCGGCTGCCTTCCGGCGCCGGCAATCCTTTCCCTTTCAGGCGGAACAGCCTTCCACTATCTGTTCCTGCAGGAATGCTCAATTGTAGCGGACTTCCCGGAACAGCTACCTGTATCTTCCCACCGAGCACTGCCGTATAAAGATCCACCGCTACTTCCATGTATACATCCTTCCCTTTCAACTCGTACTGCGGATCATCCGCGATACTCACTTCGATCAGCAGATCCCCGGCTTCTCCCCCACTCCCCCCGGGCTGGCCTTTTCCCTTCAGTCGCAACACCTGACCATTGTAAGTACCCGGTTTTATTTTGAGGTTTAGTTTCTGTCCGTTTACTTCTATCTGCCGTGAAGCGCCCAGGTACACATCCGGCAGGCTGACCTGCATGGTAGCACGCAGATCGCTGCCACGCCGGCTGCGCGCCCGGCCCTGTTGGCCGTGACCGCTGAAACGGCCACCAAACAGGTGCTCGAAGTTCTCCGTGAACCGCCGGCCACCGAACATGCCTTCCACATCTTCATACTGTTGCTGTTGCCGGCTTCCCTGCGACGCCTGCCATTTTCCCCAGTCAAAATCGCCACGGTTGGCCCCTGCCTGTTCGTAATACTTCCAGTTCTCGCCAAACTCGTCATACTTCTTTCTTTTCTCTTCATCACCCAACACTTCGTATGCCTCGTTCAGCTCCTTGAATTTTTCTTCCGCGATCTTGTCGTTCGGGTTCTTATCCGGATGATACTTTACGGCCAACTTGCGGTACGCTTTCTTGATGTCTGCTGCACTGGCTTTTTTATCGATCCCCAATATTTTATAATAGTCTTTGTACTCCATAGCTCTAAGAATATAACAATTAACAAAACACCTGGTTTGATCATCCGTATTTTAAAAAAAGCGCCCCCTGCAATGATACAGAGGGCGCCAACTTCATCGTATGATGCAGCAGGAAGTTACTCCCTGATCATTTCCAGCACTGTTCTTACCACATCTTCCGCATTGGGCTTGGAAAAATAATCTCCATCGGAGCCGTATGCAGGCCGGTGGGCCTGTGCGGACAAAGTACGCGGCGCCACATCCAGCCAGCGGTAGCCACCCTGGTTTTCCATCACCTGCTGGAACATATAAGCAGAACCACCACCCGGCACATCTTCATCCACAAACAGGATGCGGTTCGTTTTCTTCAAAGAATCCAGAATGGCATGATGAATATCGAACGGCAGTAAGGTCTGCACATCTATCAGCTCACAGGAAATACCCTGCTGTTCCAGTATTTTCATCCCTTCTTCAACAATACGCAGCGTGGATCCGTAGGAAACAATGGTGATATCGGTTCCTTCGTGCAACACTTCCGGTACGCCAAGCGGCACGGTCAATACATTCAGATTATCCGGCAACCGTTCTTTCAGCCGGTATCCGTTCAGGGATTCGATCACGAGACCGGGTTCATTCGCCTGCAATAATGTGTTGTACATACCGGCCGCCTGCACCATGTTCCGCGGTACGCAAACATGCATGCCCCGCAGGGAATGGATGATCATCCCCATCGGGGAACCGGAATGCCAGATGCCTTCCAGCCGGTGCCCACGGGTACGTACAATGATCGGGCAGAATTGTGTGCCCTTGGTCCTGTATTGCAGGGAGGCTACGTCATCACTGAGCGGCTGCAGACCGTAAAGCATGTAATCCAGGTACTGTATCTCGGCGATAGGGCGGAGTCCGCGCAACGCCATCCCAATCCCCTGTCCCATGATGGTCAGCTCCCGGATACCGGTGTCGGCTATACGTTGTTTACCATGCTTCTGTTGCAAGCCTGCAAATCCCTGGTTCACATCTCCGATCTTGCCCACGTCTTCTCCGAAAGCGAATACAAGCGGATGATGCGCGATCAGCTGATCAAAATATTTGTTCAATACCTCATACCCGTTAACGCTGGGAGCGTCTTCCGTATATTCCGCCGGCACCACAGGTACTTCCAGTACGGAATTGGGGCCGGTGGCATAGAGGTAAGTGTTGTAGTTTTCTTTTTCGCGCGCCAGCTGCTGATCATAATAGGTCTGCAGCTGATCCAGTCCCGCAGAGAAGTTCCGCGGATATTTGAAAATGATGCCTGCTGCGGAACGAAGGATATCCCTGCGTTGCGGCTCACGGTTAGCCGAGAGTTCCTGCATAATGCCGGATACAAAAGCGACATCTGCGCGCCCTTCATCCAGTATGGCCTGACAATGCCCCAGCAACACCTGCACCTGCTCTTCCGATCTCTGCACCTGCTCCCTGATTGGCGCGATATATTTTTCCCAGGCGCTTTTACGGCCTTCCTGGGCAATCACTTTTGCTTCTGCTTCAATCTGCTGCAACGTGGCTTCATCTGACAGTGCATTTTCCAGCAGCCACTGCCGCATCTTCACATTACAATCAAATTCTTTCTCCCAGGCCAGCCTTTCCTTGCTCTTGTAGCGCTCATGCGAGCCGGAAGTGGAATGCCCTTGCGGCTGCGTAATCTCCTCTACATGAAACAACACCGGCACATGGGTTTCGCGCGCTTTGCGGATACCTTCCTCAAAAGACTCGCACATCCCTGCGTAATCCCATCCTTTCACGTTATATATCTCGATACCATTGGTATCCGCACTCTTCCGGAATCCCTCCAGCGCCGCGCTGATAGAGCCTTTGGTGGTCTGATACTTTCTGGGCACTGAGATCCCGTATCCGTCATCCCACACGAATATCACCAGCGGCACCTGCAATACGCCCGCCGCATTCACGGTTTCCCAGAAATGCCCTTCGCTCGTAGAGGCGTCACCGATAGTAGCGAAACAAACTTCATTACCATTATGGGAAAGATGCTCATACTGATGCAGCTCCGGCACTTCGCGGAACAACTTGGAAGCATAGGCAAGCCCCAGCGCACGCGGCATCTGCGCCGCCGTAGGCGCCATGTCCGCCGCGGTATTCTTCATGGCTGCAATGTTCAGCCAGTTTCCTTCCATATCAATATTGGGCGTGGCAAAATGCGAATTCATCTGCCGGCCCGCAGAGAACGGGTCGTGGTTAATATCAGGATCAGCGTACAGTTGCGAAAAGAACTGCTCCACCGTGGCAATACCGCTGGCGAAGGCAAAGGTCTGATCACGATAATAACCGGAACGGAAATCACCTGGCTTGAAATATTTGGCCATCGCGATCTGCGCCACTTCCTTCCCATCACCAAAAATGCCAAATTTAGCCTTGCCGGTCAATACTTCCCGGCGCCCCAGCAGGCTTATCTCCCTGCTGATGGCGGCTTGCCGGTAATCACTGAGAACTTCCCTGCGGAACTCCTCAAATGACAGCTGGCTCTGCATATTCATAGCTAATTCGTTGTTTTCGATCATGCCTACCTTGTTAAAGCACAAATGTAGTGGAAATTGCTGAATGGGTATATGTTGGCCCCGATTCAACAAATATTTAAATTTTTAAGTTTTTTTTAATACCTCCATACCTCATGTTCAATTTTTGGCCGTAAATTTGTTTGGAAACTGGTAGGAACTTATTTTACGTTTTAACCAATCGTTTTAAAACCAAATTTAACAAGATGAAAAAGTTTATCTTATCCCTATTTGCAAGCCTGCTGATGACAACCGCGGTTTGGGCACAGGCACAAAACGGCTCCGGAGCCACCAACGCTGTTGACACCAAGGTGAAGTTCAAAAAGGAGACTGTGGACTTCGGGACTACCAAGTTCAATAAACCAGTAACCGTAACCTTCGAATTCACGAACATCTCTAAAGAACCTGTTCTGGTTGAGTCCGCAAAGGCCAGCTGCGGTTGCACCGTGCCGGATTGGACCAAAGAACCCATCCTGCCCGGCAAATCCGGCAAGATCACAGCCACCTACAGCGCCAATTCAGTAGGCAAACCCACCAAAACGGTTTACCTGAAACTGAAAGGAGTTGAGCAGGAAAAGGAACTGATACTCACCGGAACTGTTGAGAACTAAATATTACAAGAACTTTTCACTATAAAAGCCTCCGCTCATCCGGAGGCTTTTTCATTGTAATACACTTACCTTTGCATCGCTAAAACAATCAGCCAATGCCCAATATCAGTCAGCGTGGACAGATCATGCCGCCCTCGCCCATCCGGAAGCTCGTTCCTTATGCAGAAGCCGCCAAGAAAAAAGGAATTACCGTTTATCATCTTAACATCGGCCAGCCGGACATTGAAACGCCGCAACCCGTGCTGGACGCCGTGCGGAATTCCCATTTCAAAATACTCGAATACAGCCACAGTGCGGGCAACGAAAGCTATCGCCGCAAGCTGATCAGCTACTACAAAAAATTCAATATCACGGTAGATCATACAGAGATCATTGTAACCACCGGTGGTTCCGAAGCGATCCTTTTCGGCTTTATGGCCTGCCTCGATCCCGGAGATGAAGTGATCATCCCGGAACCTTTCTATGCCAATTACAACGGCTTTGCCGTGGAAGCGGACGTGAAGGTAGTGCCGGTGACCGCCACGATCGATAACGGGTTTGCATTGCCGCCGATCGGGGATTTCGAGCAGCTGATCACGCCGAGAACAAAAGCGATCCTGATCTGCAATCCTAACAATCCTACAGGCTATTTGTACAGCCGCACTGAAATGGAAACACTGAAAGAGATCTGCCTGAAACACAATCTCTTCCTCTTTTCCGATGAGGCTTACCGTGAATTCTGCTACGACGGGGAGAATATCTCCGCCCTGCATTTAAGCGGACTGGAGAATAATGTAGTTGTGTTCGACACGATCTCCAAGCGCTACAGCGCCTGCGGCGGCCGCATTGGGGCGCTGGTGACGCACAACCGGACGATCCTGGACTCCGTGATGAAATTCGCACAGGCGCGTCTGAGCCCACCCGGCTTTGCCCAGATAGCAGCGGAAGCAGCGGTGGACCTCCCGGATAATTATTTTGACGGGATTAAAGCGGAGTATCAGAGTCGCAGGGACCTGCTGGTGGCCTCTTTGAACAAGATACCGGGAGTATATTGCCCCAATCCGGGCGGCGCTTTTTATGCGATCGCACGGCTCCCGATAGATGATGCCGACAAATTCTGTCAATGGCTGCTGGAGGCCTTCAGCTACGAGCAGCAAACCGTAATGCTGGCGCCTGCTACCGGGTTTTACGCTACTGCGGGCCTGGGTAAGCAGGAAGTTCGGCTGGCTTATGTATTGAACAGGGAAGATATTGCCAAAGCGATGGAATGCCTGGCGAAAGCGCTGGAGACCTATCCGGGGAGGAAGCAATGAATGTTGGTCAAAAATTCTTAAAAAGAAGTTAAAAAAGCATTACCATTTCAAAACATGACAAAAATCATATTCTGAAAAAATAACAACGGTAATGCTTGTAAGCAGAGGATATTTATATTAAATATAATTATATATTTATTTTTAAAGCCAATATCATCTAATTTTTCAAAATTTAAGTTTTGAAATTAGATTTTATTGGCTATTTTTACTGTGTAATAGATACACAAAGGCGGAAAAATATTAAATATCAAATATTATAATATAAAAAGAACGAAATTCTAAACCTGCTTAGCAAAAATTTAACTTGTATAATTTTGACAAATGATAAAATGGCCCGACCTTTGCATTATCAACATTATGTAAAAAATGCGGCGACAAACTAAAACGTTTTAGCCAAACAACATATTTTTGTATCAGTTTTTCATAACGTGGAATTTATAAAGGCAAACGGCTCTGATCACAGAGCCGTATTTTTTTGTCCCTTCAAAAATTTGCGCATTCCAACCGATTGCAATTTAAATTCCTCTATTTCAAGGAAATTTCCACCCAATTTGCTGGGTTAACAATCTAATTTTTTCATATTATTGTCATGTAATGAAAAGACAAGGTAGGTATTATGCACCTGCATGGTACCTTTCGCTAGTTTTCATAACGTGGAATTTTAAAATGCAACGGTCCCGATTCTTCGGGACCGCTTTGTTTTATTCCAGTTGAGAAAATGCTGATTTTCAGGCTGATGCTTACATATTCGCTTTGATCATCGCAAAGAAATCATCGAACAGGTAGCGGGAATCGTGCGGACCAGGAGTGGACTCCGGGTGGTATTGCACGGAAAACGCTGGTTTGTTCTTTATGCGGATGCCTTCTACGGAGTTGTCATTCAGGTTGATATGTGTTACCTCCACATGCCCGGAAGCTGCAACTGCTTTCGGGTCAATTGCAAAACCGTGATTCTGGGTGGTGATTTCGCATCTACCGGTCAGGAGGTTCTTTACCGGATGGTTCAGACCACGGTGCCCGTGGTGCATTTTGTAAGTGGGGATACCGTTAGCCATAGCCAGCAGCTGGTGCCCAAGGCAGATCCCGAACAGCGGGCGATTGGCAGCCAGTACCTTCTGAATGGTTTCTACGGCGTATTTCAGTGGCGCCGGGTCACCGGGACCATTGGAAATGAAGTAAGCGTGGGGTTTGAAGGTTTCACACGCTTCAAAAGTGGTATCTGTAGGATGTACTTTCAGGTAAGCTCCTTTCTCGGAGAGGCATTTCAGCATATTGCGCTTCACACCGTTATCGAGTACGGCTATACGAATGGAAGCATTCGGATCACCTACGAAATAAGGTTCTTTTGTAGATACTTCCGCACAGAGAGCCAGGCCTTCCATAGACGGTACCTTGGCGAGTTCCGTTTTCAGCCGGGCCTCATCCAGTATTTCGGAAGAGATGATGCAGTTCATGGCGCCCTTACTGCGGATATGAGACACGAGCGCGCGTGTATCCACTTCATGTATGGCCACCACATTGTTTTCTTCCAGGAAACGGGCGAGGGATTCATCCGCCATTTTGCGGGAATAATTATGCGCAATGTTCTTGCAGATCAATCCGCTGATCTTCACGCTGCTGCTTTCCACATCCTCATTCTTCGTACCATAATTCCCCACATAGCAGTTGTTCATGATCAATACCTGTCCTTTATAGGAAGGGTCGGTGAATACTTCCTGGTACCCCGTCATACCGGTATTGAAGCAAAGTTCACCGGAAGCAGTTCCTGTTTTCCCGAACGCTTTACCGTGAAAAACGGTGCCATCTTCTAACAACAGCATGGCGGGCTGTGTGGATCTGGTGGTCTGCGGCATTTCTTCTTACCCTTTCTTTTTTTATGTTCCCGGAAGGAACGGTTAAAACTGTGCAAAGTTAGGGCATGATTTTGAATTTCAGCATGGTTTTCTCTTCAATTCAATCGCGCAGATCGCATAATTTTTTTTGCCACCTGTCTCCCCGTATCATCATCCCCACGGTGCGTCACCAGTAATTGCACCCTGCTGCCGCCTTTTACTGCCACCAGGTGATCGAATTCCATGGGTACGGATTGCTGGTAGCGATAGCTGCCGTGCTGCCATATGGCCAGCTCTCCCTCCAGGTTGAGCGTATCCGCCTTATAACTAAAATCGGAAATACCGGACAGCCGGCTTAATTCCCCGGCAGCTTCTGTGGCAGCCCGCTGCAGGTCCATATGTGCGGAAGAAAGGTACACGGCTTCCTGCATACGGATCTCCAATCCTTCT
>OFTY01001378.1_pt1 | contig 10758 bp, 9 predicted proteins | sample 1775061 | NCBI WGS metagenome assembly OFTY01 (sample SAMN08195773, study PRJEB24354) | sludge metagenome | isolation source: sludge from phenol fed wastewater aerobic bioreactor B | place: India: Nagpur | collected 2016-09-16 | reverse complement strand
GCCGGCGCCGAGATCGTCGATACCTCGCTTCCCCATACCAAATACGCGCTGCCGGCCTACTACATCGTCGCCCCGGCCGAAGCGTCGTCCAACCTCGCGCGCTATGATGGCGTCCGCTACGGCCTGCGTGTGCCGGGCAAGGACATCGTCGACATGTATGAGAAGACGCGCGCCGCCGGCTTCGGTCGCGAGGTCAAGCGTCGCATCATGATCGGCACCTACGTGCTCTCCGCCGGCTACTATGACGCCTACTACCTGCAGGCCCAGAAGGTGCGTACCCTCATCAAGCGGGACTTCGAGAACGTCTTCGCCGCCGGCGTCGACGTCATCCTGACCCCGGCGACGCCGTCGGCTGCCTTCGGCGTGGCGGACGAGGACATGGCGGCCGATCCGGTCAAGATGTATCTCAACGACATTTTCACCGTCACCGTGAACATGGCCGGCCTGCCCGGCATCTCGGTGCCGGCGGGGCTCGACGCCAAGGGGTTGCCGCTCGGGCTGCAGCTCATCGGCAGGCCGTTCGAGGAAGAAACGCTGTTCCAGACCGCCGAGGTCATCGAGCGCGCGGCTGGTACCTTCCAGCCTGAAAAGTGGTGGTAGGGATCTGAAGAGGGATCTTGGACGGAGCTGAAGATTGTTCTTCTATCTTTCCAAGATCTTCTGGCTTTTCATCCAGCCGCTCAACCTGACGATCATTCTGCTGCTGGCAGGCCTGCTGGCCGCGGCTTTCGGCCGTCGCCGGCTGGCTGCCGCCGGCTGTGGGCTTGGGCTTCTGGTCTTTGTGCTGTCGGCCTGGACGACGCTTGGCGCGCTTCTGCTCAATCCGCTCGAGGTGCGCTTTCCGCGCCCTCCGTTGCCCGCGAAGGTTGACGGCATCCTTGTGCTGGGCGGGGGCCTCAACGGCGATATCAACAAGGTACGGGGCGGCTATGAGATGAATGCCGCCGGTGAGCGGTTCGTCGAAGCGGTGATTCTGGCTCGTCGCTTTCCCGAGGCGAAGGTCGCGGTGTCCGGCGGCAGTGCCAGCCTGTACGGCAGTGACGAGGGTGATGCGACCACGGCGCCTCGTCTGTTGACGGCACTCGGCGTGAGCGCCGATCGTCTCATTCTGGAGGACAAGTCGCGCAACACTTATGAGAATGCCGTCTTTAGCAAGCAGCTCATCCAGCCAAAGCCGGGCGAGACGTGGCTGCTCGTGACTTCGGCCTTCCACATGCCGCGCGCCAAGGCGCTGTTCGACAAGGCAGGGTTCCAGACGATCCCCTGGCCGGTCGATTATCGCACCACCGGCAAGGAAGGATTCGGTCTCGCCTACGACGACCAGCTGAACGCCCTTTCAATCACGAGCACGGCCGTACGCGAATGGATCGGGCTTCTCGCTTATTGGCTATCCGGCCGGATCGATCAGCCGTTTCCAGGACCGGGCGGCTGACCGATCACGGCCTGGCGAGCGGCCGAAAAGAACTGGCGCCGCACGAGCACGGCCGTCAGCACCAGCGTCGACAGGACGAACACCAGCGGATCGACGAACCAGCCGAGATAGCCGATCGAGAAGAACACGCCGCGAAGGCCGGAGTTGAAGTGCTTGCCGGCGAGCATGTTCATGCGGGTGGCGCGCCATATAGCTGTTTCGCTGCCCGGATTGTGCGCCGCCTCGCCATGCGCGAGCGGCACAGCTCCAATCAGGATCGAGCAGTAGTTGAACAGCCGATACGCCCACCCGAATTTGAAGAAGGAATAGGCCAGGATCAGCACCAGGCCAAGCACCTTCACCTGGAAGGCGGCGCGCGAGGAGGAGGCGCCGAAGGGCAGGTCGGCCAGCACAGAAAGTACCTTGTCCGAGGCGCCGAGCAGAGCGAAACAGCCACCAAGCGCGATCAGTGACGACGACGCGAAGAAGGCGGTACCCTGCTGCAAGCCATTCATGATGGCGGTGTCGACGATGCGGATCTCACGCTCGGCCATGGTGCGCATCCACACCTGGCGCTGCGCGTTCATGGCCGTGTTCAGCGACACGCGCCTGACAAGTTTGCCGTCGGAGGCGAGCGTGTGCAGCACCCAGACGAGGATGAAAAAGCCCAGCGCGGCGACGTCTGCCGTGGTCAGGTGAAGGGAATCGCCCATGCCATGGTTTTTACCACAGGCGAGGGCCTTTCCATTTGTCGCCGAGCGCCTTGCAGGCGTCGATGTCGCTGCCGGAGCAGACGAGGTCGGCAGATGCCGCGCCGCGATCCGCAAAACAGCGGAAACATCGTGGCGATTTTCCTATATATGCATCGAGCCAGGAGACAGCGGCGCGTGTTCCTTTCGGTTTTCGACCTTTTCAAGATCGGCATCGGCCCATCGAGTTCGCACACGATGGGGCCGATGACGGCGGCGCGCCGTTTCCTCGACGAGGTGGCTGGCGGCGACTGGCCGCGTCCGGCGGGCGTCAATGTCGATCGCATCGGCGCCAGTCTGCATGGCTCGCTGGCTTACACCGGTATCGGCCACGGGTCCGACCGCGCGGTCGTCCTCGGCCTGGCCGGCGAGACGCCACAGACAGTCGATCCTGATCTCGCCGACGGCATCGTTGCCCGTATCACGGCCGAGAAGCGCATTTCGCCGCCTGGTCACCCTTCTTACCGCTTCGACCCGGCGAGCGATCTCGTCCTCGACCGCAAGACGCCGCTCGCCGGCCACGCCAACGGCATGGCCTTCTACGCCTATGACGCGGCCGACCGGCTGTTGCTCAAGCGCATCTACTATTCGATCGGCGGCGGCTTCGTCGTCTCCGAGGAGGAGTTGCAGCGCATGAAGTCCAAGGGCTCGGTAACGACCGAGGGCAAGAAGGTGCCGTACCCCTTCAAGAATGCCGTGGAGATGCTGAAGATGGCATCCCGGAGCGGATTGTCGATCGCCGAGATGAAGCGCGTCAACGAAGAGACGCACATGCCGCGCGCCGAACTCGACGCCGGCCTCGACGCAATCTGGGGCGCCATGAAGGGCTGCATCGATCGCGGCCTGTCGCAGGACGGGATCATGCCGGGCGGCCTCAAGGTACGCCGGCGCGCCAGGCAGCTGCACGACAAATTGCAGGAGCAGTGGCAGCAGAACCGGCCCAACCCGCTGCTCGCCAATGACTGGCTGTCGATCTACGCCATGGCGGTCAACGAGGAAAACGCCGCCGGCGGTCGCGTGGTGACCGCGCCAACCAATGGTGCTGCCGGGACACTTCCGGCGGTGTTGCGCTACTGGCTGCATTTCCACCCCGAAGCCGATCAGCCGAGCATCCGCGATTTCCTGCTGACGGCCGCGGCCGTCGGCGGCATCATCAAGTCGAACGCCTCGATCTCGGGCGCCGAGGTCGGTTGCCAGGGCGAGGTGGGATCGGCTTCGGCGATGGCAGCGGCCGGGCTCTGCGCCGTCATGGGCGGGACGCCCGAGCAGGTCGAGAACGCCGCCGAGATCGCGCTGGAGCATCATCTAGGCATGACCTGCGATCCGGTCGGCGGACTGGTTCAGGTGCCCTGTATCGAGCGCAATGCGCTGGGGGCCGTCAAGGCGGTTACCGCTGCTTCGCTCGCCATCAAGGGCGACGGCACGCATTTCGTGCCGCTGGACGCCGCGATTGAGACGATGCGCCAGACCGGCCTCGACATGAACGAGAAGTACAAGGAAACCAGCCTCGGCGGCCTGGCCGTCAATGTCGTGGAGTGCTGAGCCAGCGCATCGGCTGGTACTGTGGAGAAGGTCGATCAGGCGATTGACGCCTCGTCCGGTCCGACTAATTCTTCGGCGATGTCTCTCAATCTCTTAAAACTCTGCGTCGGCTGCGACAGTGTCGAGGACCTCGAGGAGTGGATAGCCTTCCGTCTCGACGAGCGACGTCGCGCGGGGGAGCCTGCCGAACACTGGCACACCACGCGCATGGTGCCGACGCGCGGTACCGAGATCACCGATGGCGGATCGCTCTACTGGGTGATCAAGGGCAGCGTCCAGTGCCGCCAGTTGATCACCGAGATCCGTCCGTTCGTCGATGGTGAAGGCATCGGCCACTGCCACCTCGTCCTCGATCCAGTCGTGGTGCGGACGGACTGGCAGCCGCGCCGCGCCTTTCAGGGCTGGCGTTACCTCAAGCCGTCGGACGCTCCGGCCGATATCGGCAAGGGAAATTCCGCACTGGTCGAAATGCCGCCGAAGCTGAGGCAGGAGCTGGCGGAGCTGGGGCTGCTCTAGAGCCGTTTCGGTAATGCAGCACACAGCGCTGGTCCAAAGACCGTCCGGAGGCCAGGACTTGCCAAGCCGGGCGCGACGCCACATCTTCAGCTTACGGGCGGCAACGTCGCCGCTCGCCAGGAGCCGGAGCTGAGACCGGCCGGCAGTCCTGCGGCCCGAGCTTCGTCACGGCCATGATTCCGGCGCAGGAACCGAATTTCATAAGGGCAGGGACTTTGTCGGGCGGCGGACTATGATGGGCGTTCTATTCGTCGTCGCTTTTTTGCTGCTGGTGCTGCTTGGCGCTGTCACGCTTTTCCTGCGTGCCGATGCGGCCGGGCTTGCCGATACGACAAGGTCACTCGGCCCCGTGCTGCTGGGGCTTGCCGGGTTCAGTGTGCTCGCGGTGGGGGGTGTCGGCTTCGGCGGCGGCATGCTGGCCGGAGCCGCGGTCTGGTACGGCATTTCACGCGCCGGACGACAGGCGGGGGCCAAGCAACGCGGCATGCGTTCGATGGTCAGGACCGCCGCGCTGGAAATGGAGCTCGACCACGATACCGGCGCCCTGGAGGGACTGGTGCTGGCCGGCCGCGACGACGGCAAGGCGCTTGGCGCCATGGGACTTGCTGAACTGCGCCGGCTTTATCGCGAACTCTCCAGCGATCCGGAGAGCCGCCAACTGCTAGAGACGTATCTTGACGGCCGTTTTCCCGTCTGGCGCAAAGACGCTGAGGCGAATGGCGGCATAAGGCTGGGTGTTGCGCCAGGTCCGGGCGCCATGACTAAGGAGGAGGCCTACAAGGTCCTTGGTCTTGAAGCGGGGGCCGCCGCGGCGGATGTCCGCAAGGCGCACCGCCGCCTGATTCAGCGCCTGCACCCCGACGTCGGCGGCTCGTCTTTCCTGGCGGCGCGCATCAACGAAGCCAAGGACGTCTTGCTCTCCAATCACAACTAGTCTCCTTTGACGCAATATTCTTCCGGGAGATGAGGACGCGCGCCCTATTGCTGGACGGCGTAACATTCGATGCGCTTCTTCTTCAAAGCCGTGCAGGCGCCCCAGGCGGCCGTCTTGGAGTCGAAGCCGCCGAAGCGCGCGCGGTAGTAGGTGACGCCACCCTTCTCGAAAGCGACGGTGAAGCCGGAGGCGTCGGCCAGGGCACCGGGCGCCTCCTTGCTCGTCTTGTCGAGGAAGGCCTGCGCCTCGGATTTACTGGGAGACGAGGCGACCTGAATCGCCCAGCCGGACGGGACCGAAGCAGTCTTGACCGGGTCAACCGTCTGTGTCGGCTCGGCATAGGCGGCCACCGCCTGAGTGGTAGCAGCCTGCGGCGCCGCAGCGACAGCCACGGTCTTCACCTTCTTGGTCTCGACGACAGGAGCGGTCTCCGCGACAACGGGCGACTGGTCGTCGGCGACATCGGACTGATCGTCGTCCGCCGACGCGACCTGGGCCTCGGCCACAGGCTTTTCGTCTGGCGTTGGGGCGTCATGCTTGGGCAGGAGCACCTTGGCCAGGGCAGAAATCGGATTGCCGCCGGTCGCCTTTGCGATCAGCGGGCCACCGCCACGGGTCGAGGCCTTCGGCATGTAGGTGGTGATCAGATGCGCCATCTGGTTGTCGCGGCTGCCGCCCGACGTGCCGCCCATCACAACGGCGACGATGCGGCGGTCGCCATCGGCTACCGAGGAAACGAGGTTGAAACCGGAAAGGCGCGTGTAGCCGGTCTTGATGCCGTCGACGCCCTTGATGCGGCCGAGCAGGCGGTTGTGGCCGTTGATGCGCTGGCGTCCGTACAGGAACGAGCGCTGCGAGAAGTAGCCGTAGTATTGCGGGAAGTGCTCGCGCAGGGCGATGCCAAGCGTGGCCATGTCACGCGCCGTGGTGAACTGACCGGTGTCGGGCAGGCCGTTGGCGTTGCGGAAAACCGTACCGTTCATGCCGAGCTGACGCGCCTTGGCGGTCATCATGCGGGCAAAGTTGGTTTCGTTGCCGCCGATGAACTCGCCAAGGGCAGTGGCCGAGTCGTTCGCCGACTTGGTGACCATCGACAGGATGGCGGTCTCGACGGTGACCGAGCCACCCGGGCGGACACCGAGTTTCGTCGGCGGCTCCGCGGAAGCCCTGGCCGAAAACGGAACCTGGCTGTTCTTGCTGATCTTGCCTTTGGCGAGGGCCTCGAAGGTCAGGTAGAGCGTCAGCATCTTGGTGAGGGACGCGGGATAGCGGCGGCCGTCGGCTTCCGACGAATAGAGCACCTTACCGGTCTTGGCGTCGACGACGATCGCCGACTGCCTGGCCGCCCAGGACGATGCTCCACTCGCGACGACAAACGTTATCGCCAGGGCAAGGATCATCATCTTTGTGAGGGGGGACACGGATTTGGAAATGATGCCCGATGACGCCTGACGCACTGGTATGTCCTTTGAGTTTCTTGTTGCGAGGGGACGGCAAAGGAGCCCCTGACCTCGCTTTCGGACAAGCTATCGATCCAGCGTTACCAATCCGTTTATGGTAACCGCCACGTTCACCAATTTCGTCGAGCTTGAGCCTTGCTTTATTCGAATCTTAGCGATTGACCGTCAGCGAAGGCCCGGAAAGGGCTGAAGATTGACTTTTGTGCATTGCACAATATATAAAGAGTGCATTGCACAACGGCGCCTCGACGGGCGCCACGAACGTTCAAGGGAAGGCGCAGGAAATGACCCAGACCTATGAGGATTTCAGCAAGTACGGCAAGGATCTCGCCGACACCGGCCTGAAGAGCTTCGCTTCGATCTCGAAGGGCGCGCAGGCGATCGCCACCGAGGCCAGCGACTACACCAAGAAGAGCTTCGAAGCCGGCACCGCGGCTTTCGAGAAGCTGTTCGCCGCCAAGTCCTTCGACAAGGCGATCGAGATCCAGTCGGACTACGCCAAGCAGTCCTACGAGGCTTTCGTGGCCGAGGCGACCAAGATCGGCGACCTTTACGCCGAGCTCGCCAAGGAGGCCTACAAGCCGTTCGAATCGATCGTCGCCAAGGCGAAGTAATTTCGCCGGCATATTTCAGGATACGGCCAGCCGGTCGTCCTTCAAGACCCGGTCGCGGAAGCGCGGCCGGGTTTTTTCATGCCTGGGCGACGCCTGGCGCCGTGATGCCTTCACGATTGCGAAAATCGGCGGTCTTTGGCCACCTAGCCATATTGTCAGCTAAACAGAAGGGCTTAAAATCGTCCATCGAACACCTACATGTCGAGCTCGCATGGGGATTCGAAAGAGGCTGAAATAAGTGACGATCGGCTTGACTGCCACGAGGTCAGTGGCGCGGATGCAGAATGGCGGCGGTGACGGCAATGAGGCCGGCCGCGGGACAGCCGTCATCACGCGCACGAAAACCAAGACCAAGAAGCCCAGCCTCTACCGGGTTCTCATCCTCAACGACGACTACACGCCCATGGAGTTCGTGGTCCATGTGCTGGAGCGTTTTTTCCAAAAAGACCGTGAAGCCGCCACACGCATAATGCTCCATGTCCACAATCATGGGGTAGGCGAGTGCGGGGTCTATACATTCGAGGTGGCCGAGACCAAAGTGTCCCAGGTCATGGATTTCGCCCGACAGAATCAGCATCCGCTGCAATGCGTGATGGAGAAGAAGTGAGGTAACATGCCGGCTTTCTCCCAAGGCCTGGAAAAGGCGCTTCATCAAGCGCTGACGTTCGCCAATGAGCGGCACCATGAATACGCAACCCTCGAGCACCTGCTGCTTGCGCTTATCGATGACACGGAGGCGGCCGCCGTCATGCGCGCCTGCAATGTCGATCTCGACGAGTTGAAGCATACGGTCCTCACCTACATCGACACCGAGCTGGACAACCTCGTGACCGGTTATGACGAGGATTCCAAGCCGACCGCCGGCTTCCAGCGCGTCATCCAGCGCGCTGTCATCCATGTGCAGTCGTCCGGCCGCGAGGAAGTGTCCGGCGCCAACGTGCTCGTCGCCATTTTCGCCGAGCGCGAGAGCCACGCCGCCTATTTCCTGCAGGAACAGCAGATGACCCGCTATGACGCGGTCAACTACATCTCGCACGGCATCGCCAAGCGGCCCGGCGCCTCGGAGAATCGCACGCCGCGCGGCGCCGATGACGAGCAGAACGGCCAGGGCAGCGCCGAGCCGCAGGAAGAGGGCGGCAAGAAGAAGCAGCAGGACGCGCTGACAGCCTATTGCGTCAACCTGAACAACAAGGCCCGGGCCGGCAAGATCGACCCCTTGATCGGCCGCGATTCCGAGATCAACCGTACCATCCAGGTGCTGTGCCGCCGTTCCAAGAACAACCCGCTCTACGTGGGCGATCCCGGCGTGGGCAAGACGGCGATCGCCGAAGGCCTGGCCAAGCGCATCGTCGAGGGCGACGTGCCCGAGGTGCTGCAGGACGCCACCATCTTCGCGCTCGACATGGGCACGCTGCTGGCAGGCACGCGTTATCGCGGCGACTTCGAGGAGCGGCTGAAGCAGGTCGTGAAGGAGCTCGAGGACTATCCGGGCGCGGTGCTGTTCATCGATGAGATCCACACCGTCATCGGGGCAGGGGCTACTTCGGGTGGCGCCATGGATGCGTCTAACCTCTTGAAGCCGGCGCTTTCCTCCGGTGCCATCCGTTGCATAGGCTCGACCACCTACAAGGAGTTCCGCCAGTTCTTCGAGAAGGACCGCGCCCTGGTGCGGCGCTTCCAGAAGATCGACGTCAACGAGCCGACGATCGAGGACGCCATCGAGATCATGAAGGGCTTGAAGCCTTATTTCGAGGAGTTCCACAAGGTTCGCTACACGAGCGAGGCGATCAAGGCCTCGGTCGAACTTTCGGCCCGCTACATCAATGACCGCAAGCTGCCAGACAAGGCGATCGACGTGATCGACGAGACGGGCGCCTCGCAGATGCTGGTGCCCGAAGCCAAGCGCAAGAAGACAATCGGCATCAAGGAGATCGAGGCCACGATCGCTACCATGGCGCGCATTCCGCCCAAGACGGTTTCCGCCGACGACGAGAAGGTTCTGGCCGGCCTGGAAGTCGAGCTGAAACGTGTCGTCTATGGTCAGGATACGGCGATCACCGCGCTGACTTCTGCGATCAAGCTGGCGCGCGCCGGCCTGCGCGAACCGGAGAAGCCAATCGGCTCCTACCTGTTCTCGGGTCCGACCGGCGTCGGCAAGACTGAAGTCGCCAAGCAGCTTGCCGCCTCGCTCGGCGTCGAACTGATCCGCTTCGACATGTCGGAATACATGGAACGCCACACCGTCTCGCGGCTGATCGGCGCGCCTCCCGGCTATGTCGGCTTCGACCAGGGCGGCCTGCTCACCGACGGCGTCGATCAGCATCCGCATTGCGTGCTGCTGCTCGACGAAATCGAGAAGGCGCACCCGGACGTGTTCAACGTGCTGCTGCAGGTCATGGATCACGGCAAGCTCACCGATCACAACGGCAAGCAGGTCGATTTCCGCAACGTCATTCTCATCATGACGACCAATGCGGGCGCTTCCGACATGGCCAAGGCCGCCTACGGCTTCACGCGCACCAAGCGGGAAGGCGAGGATCAGGATGCGATCAACCGGCTGTTCACGCCGGAATTCCGCAACCGCCTCGACGCCACGATCACCTTCGGCCATCTGCCGCAGTCGGTCATCGCCCAGGTGGTCGAGAAGTTCGTGCTGCAGCTCGAGGCCCAGCTCGGCGACCGCAACGTCACCATCGAATTGTCGGACGAGGCGTCGCGCTGGCTGATCGCCAACGGCTACGACGAGCTCATGGGCGCGCGGCCGATGGCCCGCGTCATCCAGGAGCATATCAAGAAGCCGCTGGCCGATGAGGTGCTGTTCGGCCATCTCAAGAACGGCGGCCATGTGCGCGTCATCGTCGACAAGGACGAGAACGGCCGCGACAAGCTCGGCTTCCAGTTCCTCGACGGCCCGGTCACGCCGAAGCCGGAGAAGCTGCCGGCGGTCAAGCCGAAGGCCAAGCGCCGCGCTTCGCCCAAGCCGCGCCCGAACAAGCCGAAAGGCGATGGCGGCGGTGACGGCGGCGGCAAGAAGGGCTCGGTGCCGAAGGTGCCGCTCCTGAAGGCGTAAGGCGCCCTCGCAACCAATCGAAAGGCCGGGCCGCGCGCCCGGCCTTTTGATTCGGCAGGACGTGCCTGCGCGCCGCGAAGGGGCCTGCGCGCATTGCCGGTTGCGGACGCCTGGGCCGTATGGGAAACCGGATGCCAATGCCGGTTCTCAAGTCCTACCCATCATCATCCGCGGCGTATCTCGGCGGCGTCAGGCACGCGCTGACCTCCGTGTTCTTTCCGGTGATAGCCGGCACCTATATCGGCATTGGCGCGCTGGCGCATGATTTCATCAAGACCATCCTGTTCGAATCGCCCAGGCTGATCTGCATCATGCTGATCATTGGCGGCGTGATCCTGCTCGTCGTCGATCGCATCGACTTCAAGCCGCGCTTCCACGACGTCGAGCGCTTCCCATCGAGCGTTTATCTCAAGATCGGCCTGTTCCAGTGCCTTTCGCTGATCCCCGGCACCTCGCGCTCCG
>OFTY01001376.1_pt1 | contig 10774 bp, 8 predicted proteins | sample 1775061 | NCBI WGS metagenome assembly OFTY01 (sample SAMN08195773, study PRJEB24354) | sludge metagenome | isolation source: sludge from phenol fed wastewater aerobic bioreactor B | place: India: Nagpur | collected 2016-09-16 | reverse complement strand
TGTAAAGCTTGTCACCCGGTCGGATAATAAAGACGTCGTTTATAAGCGGTACGCAATCAACAAAATACTGGTGTTTCCGGACTTCAACGACCGTTCCGATATCAGGGATTCCACACTTTTACAATCCGAGATCAATGATGTTACCTTTCGATACCACCGACGATTTGTGAAAGAGAAAGTATTGTTGAAGCATATTTTCTTTGAGCACGATAAACCCTTCAGTCAAACCGACTATGACGCCACCATAAATAAGCTCAATCAGTTGGGCGTTTTTCAGACCATAAGGATTTTTTTAGTCAACGACAGTACACGCACCGATGACACCAGCCGAAGGTATCTGAACGCCTACATCATTATGAGCCCTTCTAAAAAATTTGACATTACCTGGTCGGTTGAACTATCCACCGGTACCACCTATGTGCTGGGCGGGATGCCCACCGTTTCCTTCAGGGATTTTAACCTGGCCAAAGGCGCAAACCTTCTCACGGTATCGGCAAGCGTTGGACTGGAAAGCACGTATAACACCGACGTGGGAGACAATTTTTTTCAACATTTCAGTTTGCTGACCAAAACCTATGCCCTCAATGCGAGTGTAGACTTCCCCAAGTTTCTGGCACCCTTTGGAGGAAAGTTTACGAAGAGAAATATTCCCAGAACCGTAATTGGCTTTGGCACCAGTCTGCTCGACCGGGTGAACTATTTTACCCTCACGAACACGGTAGCCAATTTTACTTACAACTGGCGGGAAACAAGCACCAACAACTGGGAGCTTTCACCCGCTTTCATGAACATTATCCGTCTGCCCAATGTCTCCGATTCTTTTCAACGAAGACTGGAGGGCAACGACTTTTTGAAAAACAGCTATCGCGAGACCTTTATTGAGGGCGAGAATATTTCCTTCACTTACTCGAACCAACTGGATAAGCACGGCGGAAGCTACAGCTATGCCCGGATAGCCCTGGAAGAAGCCGGTGGCCTTGTAGGCCTGTTGTCGAACACAGGCATCAACAAGTTCAACTTCTCTCAGTACCTCCGTATCGATTTTGATGCTCGGAGGTATATCAACCGCCGTCACGCTCAGATCGCCTTCCGGTTCTATGGAGGTGTGGGTATTCCCTACAACCAATCCAACACCCTGCCTTACATCAAACAATACTTTGTAGGCGGCGCATACAGCATACGAGGCTGGCGCATCCGCACACTCGGGCCCGGAAGCTATTACAATCCGGATGATCAGAACACAAACAGTTTTATTGACCGTACCGGCGATCTCAAGCTGGAGCTTAACGGAGAGTATCGCTTTGATGTCATTCAACTTTTCTCCGGTGGAATAAAAATGCGGGGCGCTCTGTTTGCAGATGCCGGCAATATCTGGCTTATGAAGGAATCGTCGGCCTATCCGGGCGGGGCATTTCACCTGAGCAATCTTTGGAATGATGTAGCCCTAAGCACAGGCGCGGGGGTTCGATTCGATCTCGCTGGCTTTTTCATCATCCGGTTCGATGGCGCCTTCCCTATAAAACGACCCTACAACAGCATTTACGATTACGGCGGGTGGACCGGCCCCTTCAACGGAAGCTGGGGCATTAGCGATGTAGTGCTGAACATAGCCGTGGGCTATCCGTTTTAGGCTTCACGGATTGTGCTTTATCTTTGAAGAGCTATGCGCAACCTGAAAATTATAGAAGTAAAGTCTGAGATCGGTGCCGGCACCCGCGGTGCAAGCCTCGGCATAGATGCCATTCAGATCGCTGCACTCGACTTTATGAGCAGCTTTTTTGTAAACTTTCCTACAGAACAGGTAGAAACAGAAAACAAACTGCTTTACGAACCGGTACAATCGCCTTATGCTAAAAGAATACATGGCGTGCTGACAATGTATGAACGTGTAGCCAAAAGTGTGAGCGACACTTTAAGGTCCGGCCTTTTTCCACTCATACTGGCGGGCGACCATAGCACCGCCGGTGGTACAATAGCCGGTATCAGAATGGCCAAACCCAAAAACAGATTGGGTGTGGTATGGATTGATGCACATGCCGATCTCCACTCGCCCTACACTACCCCCTCGGGCAATATGCACGGCATGCCGCTGGCTACAGCCCTGGCGGAAGACAACAAAGAAAATCAGGTACACCACCCGGATGAGAAAACCATCAACCTTTGGAATCAGCTTAAGAACATCGGTAAGATCTCTCCCAAAATAAGACCTGAAGATATCGTGTTCATTGCCCTACGCGACTACGAAAAAGAAGAAGAGCACATCATCAAAAAGTCGAACATCAAAGTAATTCCGGTACAGGAGGTAAGACGCAAAGGTGTGGAAAATGTGGTTCGACAGACGCTGATGCATCTCAGCAACTGCGACGATATCTATGTTTCCTTCGATGTGGACTGCCTCGACAGTTCTATCTCAAGAGGTACGGGAACACCGGTAAGCAACGGCCTGCGCGAACGGGAAGCCGAAGATATGCTGGCCTCCCTGATGCAAAACCATAAAATTTGTTGCTTTGAAGTAACGGAGGTAAATCCCACACTGGACAAAGAAAACCTGATGGCAGAGATAGCCTTCAATATACTGCAGAGGAGTGTGAACATTCTTTTGATGAACTGATCTTTTCTATGGGTGAAACGGGTTTGGCGGACCTAAAAAAATATCCAGACTTTATGAGTGAGGAGCAGAAAATACCTAATGCGGAAAACCCGGAGATCTTCACCGGACTCAGGCTCACGAAGCCATCAACCGTAGCGGCAGGTATTCCTGCAGTGCTCTCCTCCGCACGTCATGTCTTTGGTGCTATGAATATGGCCAGGGGATTGAAAGCGCTTTTTGCCCTAAATCAAAAAGATGGTTATGACTGCCCCGGTTGTGCCTGGCCTGACCCGGACGACGAACGATCGGGCATTGCAGAATACTGCGAAAACGGAGCAAAAGCCATTGCAGAGGAGGCTACGACGAAAATGCTTACGCCCGAATTTTTTGCAAAAAACTCCGTAGCCAGTCTTGCTGACCTTACAGATTATGAGATCGGCAAGAAAGGCAGAATAGCGCAGCCGATGTATTTACCCAAAGGCGCCACACACTACGAACCCATAAGCTGGGATGATGCATTTCAAAAAATAGGCAAGGCTCTGAATTCTTTACCAGACCCGGACGAGGCGATTTTTTACACTTCCGGTCGCACGAGCAACGAAGCTGCCTATCTCTACCAGTTATTTGTACGGGCTTACGGCACTAACAATCTGCCGGACTGCTCAAACATGTGTCATGAATCCTCCGGTGTAGCGCTCACAGAAAGCCTTGGCATTGGTAAGGGATCCGTAACACTCGAAGACTTCTTCAAAGCGGAAGTGATCATCATCCTTGGTCAAAACCCGGGCACCAACCACCCGAGAATGCTCACCGCACTGCAAAAAGCTAAAGAAAAAGGTGCAGTGATCATTTCTGTCAATCCGTTGCCTGAAACGGGCCTGCTGGGCTTCAGAAATCCGCAGACCGTAAAGGGCGCATTAGGCATCAGCGCGTCGCTCACAGATATTTTTCTGCAAGTACGGCTTAATGGCGATATGGCCCTGCTTCAGGCCCTTGAACTGCTGCTGTTAGCCGAGGAAGACAGGGAACCGGGCAGTGTTTTTGATGGTAGCTTTATTGCAGAACACACAACGGGATATGAGGACTTTATCAGTCACCTCCGGAAACAGGATTTGAAAAGGCTGGTAGGAGCGTCGGGCATCAAGCTGGAACAAATTAGCGAAGTAGCCGCGATCCTGAAAAATAAAAACAAGATCATTGCCTGCTGGGCCATGGGACTTACGCAGCATAAGAATGCTGTGGATACCATAAAGGAGGTCGTAAACCTGCTTTTGCTTAAAGGCAGCATAGGCAAGCCCGGCGCCGGTACTTGTCCGGTTAGGGGGCATAGCAATGTGCAGGGCGACCGTACAATGGGCATTTATGAAAAGCCGTCTGCAGCATTTCTGGATCGGCTTCAGTCTGTATATGGATTTGAGCCGCCCCGAAAATGGGGATATGATACCGTTGAAGCCATACACGCCATGCACGAGGGCAAGGCAAAGATATTTTTCGGTATGGGCGGAAATTTTTTATCGGCTACGCCAGACACACAATACACAGCAGAGGCGCTTCGCCGCTGCAGGCTAACGGTACAGGTTTCCACCAAATTGAACCGAAGTCACTTAATCACCGGCGAGGAAGCTATTATTCTGCCCACGCTGGGCCGAAGCGACAAAGATGTCGTCAACAATCAGGTGCAGTTCATTTCCTGCGAAAATTCAATGGGCGTGGTGCAGATGTCTAAGGGAAACCTAAAGCCGGTTTCTGAACAGTTGTTGAGCGAACCCGTAATCGTATGTCGGTTGGCAAAGGCAACACTGAGGCCTGACGTCCCGATCAACTGGGATTTGTACCAGCAGCACTACGACTACATTCGTAATGATATTGAACTGACGATACCCGGCTTTCAGGACTACAACAATAAAGTCCGGCAGCCCGGCGGCTTTTATCTCCCCAATGGTGCTCGGGAAGGACGGTATCATACTCTCAGCGGAAAAGCACACTTCAATACAGCAGCGGTAACGATCACCGAACTGGCACAGGATGAATATATGATGATGACGATCCGCAGCCACGATCAATTCAACACCACCATATACGGATTGCACGACAGATACCGGGGCGTCTATAATGAGCGCCGTGTGATCTTTATGAACGAAGCGGACATGAAGCGCGAGGCTCTTGCCAGTGGCGACCTGGTAGATCTGTACAACTACTTTGAGGGAGTAGAGCGTGTCGCAAAAAAATTTATTGTCGTGCCTTTTAACATCCCTGAACGATGCACGGCCACGTACTTTCCGGAGACAAATGTGCTGGTGCCTATCAACAGCACTGCCGATAAAAGCAACACACCCACCTCAAAAATGGTGATCCTGAACATACGCAGACATCCGGTGCAGGAACCAGCTATTTAGTTGAGACCGCTTTCTATGGGCTCATCATACCCTTGTACCGGGTAAGATTTTCCGGATCGGGCTCTGCAGCCATAATTTCTTCCAGATATTTTCCCGCGAGTGCGGCAAGTTCTTTATCGTGGACCAGCGCAGCATTATCATCATCCGCTTTCATTTTCCTTTTTGCCTCTGTGTACACGCCCACAACGGTTGAGCCGATCGCAAGCCGGTAAGATTTGATGCTCTCGGTGGCGGCCATCTTTTTGATGAGCAAAAGGGCTTTCTCCGCCGCTTCCAGGTCGTCCGTATGCAGGGCATAAATCCTGAGGTTATCAGCCAGTGCTATCTTCATCCTGCCGTATTTGTGATCGGCGAGTGAAGAAAACAAACTCAGGTCTTCGCTCATACCGCGTTCGGCCACCATGTTCCAGGCCACCGTCTGCAGATCGCTTTTGGGGTCGCCTTGCATGATTGTTTTTGCAGCCCGGTAGGCTTCTTTTCTATCAAATTGGCCAAGTGCCTCAAGCGCGGCACCAGCTATCATGTAAGAGCTGTCCTGCAATGCCTGTTCCAGTTCTGTCTTCATGCCGGTGAGTTTCCAGGCGCCCACCACATCTATAGCAGCAGCACGCACGCGGTGGTCGGGGTCAAGAAGGGCAAGCTCGCTCACCTTCCGGTCATAGACCTTTCGTAGGCCGTTTTTTTCCGGCAGGCGAGCCAATAATTGTAGCGCATGAACCCGAATTGCATAAAGCGAATCACTCAGGGCATGCGTAATGATTTGCTGCGCGTTACTGTCCGCAAGAGCCAGCATAGCGCTCGACACCGCCCGCCGTTTGTTCACATAGTCCCGGCTAACATTCATCTGTATCAGCCAGTCGGCGGTCGATTTCTTTTCTTTAATCACCCCCACCAGCCAATGCCGGTAGTCCGGCAGGAACACTGGCCGCTGCCCATTCTGATAACTGTAGGTAAAGCTTTTCCGCTTTTTATCAACCGTCCAGTCTATCTCCCGCACCTGATTGCCATAAACAAGAGCAGCTTTCAACGGAAGCACATAGGATGTGCCACTGTCGGAAGTCTGTTGCACTACATTCACCGTCATGAGTGCCTTTGCATCGTCATAGAGATATTGCAGATCGAGTGTGGGATGCCCGCCGCGGAAATACCATTGGTTAAAAAACCAGTTCCAGTCTTTGCCCGATGCTTGCTCTACCGCCATTCGCCAGTGGTGCGCTTCCGCGGGTTGCAGGGCATTTTGGGTGAGGTAGATATTCATGGCTTTAGCAAAGGCCTCATCACCCAACAAACCATTGAGATAGTTGAGCACTGCACCACCTTTTTCATAGGATATGCGGTCGAACATTTCTTCCCTGTTGCCATAATGAAAGCGCACAAGCGGTTCGTCATTATACTCCGACTGATTGAGGTATTTGGAAAGATCGTTGTAGGCCAGCTCATCTTTTGAGGCCCGGCCGTACTTGTATAAACGCCAAAGCTGCTCTCCGTAATTTGCAAAAGACTCATTGACCGTAAGGTTGCTCCATGACTCTGCCGTAACATAGTCGCCAAACCACTGATGGAAAAGCTCGTGCGAGACCACGTCTTCATTGCTTCGATCCGCTATCTCCCTTGCATTCTGGTTCACAAATTCACCAAAAAGGCTGGCGCTTGTATTTTCCATAGCGCCGGAAACATAATCCCGCACAACCACCTGACCGTACTTTTTCCAGGGATAAGGCACACCGGTTAGCTCTGAAAAATGGGCAATCATCTCCGGTGTATTCCGGAACATCAGCTTCGCGTAAGGGGCGTATTCAGGCTCCACATAATAGTTTACTTTCACACCCTTCCACGACTGATCTTCTACCACGGAGAAATTTCCTATCGCAAACATGGCTGCGTAGGGTTGTATCGGTTGATCAATGGCCCATACATCACGACGAAGATCCTTTCCGGCCACTTCTCGGCGTAAAAGTGTACCATTGCTCAGTGTTTTAAAACTGTCGGGAACGGTAAGTTCTACCTGAAAAGTCATTCTTTCATTCGGCTGATCAAGCGTCGGCATCCAATGTGAATTCGATTGTGTTTCGCCCTGAGTCCATATCTGCACGGGCTTGCCCGGCACCTCGTTGCGGGTGTTGATAAAATACAGTCCTCGGTCCTCCGTAATAGCCCTGCTGCCGCCTGCCGGTGTGGCATACGGTTGGGCAAGGTACTTGATGAAAATCTCGGGCTCTTCGGTGCGGGTATAAGTACGTTGAAAGTGCACCGTGAGGCGATCATCCTGATTGTCAAACCTGAGGGGGGTCTTTCTTCCATCTTCGACAAGACAAACACTATCTATCTGCATGCTTTGGGCATCGAGAACCAGACTGTCCGTAGCATAGAAATAGGGATGCAGCTTTATCCAGGCACTGCCTGAGGCTGTTCTTTCCGTCAGATCGAACGTAAGAGCCACTGTAGTATGCGTGATATCCCAATACCGGGGCTCAGCCGCTCGATACAAGTCGTAAGGATTATTTGCCGATACCACCACGGTATTGAGCGTTTTGTGTTCGGCACCAGCGGACTTGCGCGAAGAGCTGCATGAACTACCCGCGATAGCGAGAATGCCTGCGCCGATGAGGAGGAAATTTTTCATGAACAATGCTGAGCTTGCGAAAGTAAATTAATTCGGGAGCGCAGATATCCCCCGTTTTGCAGTATTCCCGCTATTTTTTATCAGGTCCCACGCAAATGACTATTTTTGCAGCCTAAAATTAGATGATTCTTCATGCTACAGGCCACTGTAAATGATCAAAAGACCATGACCGTATCTTCAGAGAAGGGTACATGGCTTATCGACAACAGCCCGGTTTCGCTGGACATACAACAGCAACCGAATGGTTTGATAAGCGTGCTCTTTAACGGAAAAAGCTTTACGGCCTCCGTAGAAAAAATTGATCGCGCAGCCAAAGTATTGCAGATCCGCGTGGACGGACAGCTTCATTCTGTAGCCATCAGCGAAGAAATTGATCTTTTGTTGAGTAAAATGGGTTTGGATCTCAAATCCGCACAAAAGGCTGAGCCTGTGAAAGCCCCCATGCCCGGCATGATACTGAAAGTATTGGTAGAGCCGGGTCAGAGCATTCAAAAAGGCGATGGGCTGCTGATTCTTGAGGCGATGAAGATGGAGAACGTCCTAAAAGCTAATGGTCCGGCTACGGTGAAAAGCATTCGGGTAAATGAACGCACCGCCGTAGAAAAAGGAGCCATCCTTATTGAACTTGAATAAAAATCTTTTCCGCAATTTTCTTTTCGAAATGAAATTCTTCAAAATAGTTACCGTTGCTCTTACCTTATGTGCTTCCCTGCCCCTGCATGCTCAGGACTGGTCTTATGTGTACATACAAGGCGACAAACAGACACCTTTTTATGTAAAGCTGGAAGGCGAGATGCTGCCGCGCTACAGCAAGAATTATTACATTATTCCGGAATTGGGTCCTGGCCCGGTAAACCTTCAGATCCTGTACCAGCAAAACGAATACCCTCCGCAAACCTATCAGATCCTGGTTCCGAAAAACAGTCACCGCGGATTTATGCTGGCGAAAAACAATAATGCCTATGCGCTGTACGATATCCAGCAGAAATTCTTTCTTACGCCGGGCGGCATGGATCATCTACCCGAAAACCTTGCTGCTACCGCTATTTCTGCTACGGAGCAAGGCGCACAAACCAGCGGTAATGACCCGGGCTTTTTGAATGATGTTGTGCTGGACAATGAGCATACCGCACCCACTGCCACAGAGGCTGGTGTAAACATTGCTACGGAACCAGCAGTTGAAGAACAGGTAACGCAAAGCGCCCCGGAGCCGGTGATGCCGGCTACAGAAACCGATGCGAGCATCGAAACCACGAACGCAGCAGAGGAGGAACCGCTAAATAATGTACCCGTGGCGGAGACCGCACCCGAAAACGAACCACCGCAACAAAACCTGAATGAGCCGCCGGCAGAAGCTGAAAACCCTCAGGAAGCAGCGACGTACGAAGAAGAAACATCGGCACCTGAAGTATCCGAACCCGTGAACACCGTATCAGTGCCTACACCAAGAACAGTAGCACCGGCTGCTGCCCCACAATTGGACTTTGGAAGCAGTAGCCCTGCACAAAAGGCGCATATCAATGAAAATTGCCCCGAACCCACCGACGCCGTAGCATTCGACAAAATGTACCAATCTGTTCGTGGAAAGGAAGATGACGATAGTAAGATTGACTACCTGCTGAAGCTGGCAAAGTCTAACTGCTTTACTACCCGTCAGGTTTACTTTCTTACCAAAGAGCTGGGACCTGAATCCATGCGGTATTCCTTTCTGAAAAAAGTGTATGGTCATGTAACCGATCAGGACAATTTCAAAAAGCTCGAAGATTATCTGTTCACAACCCTCGAATGGAAAAGTTATTTCCGCCTGATCTATAAATAGCCTTTTCGTGAAAAAACTACTCTTTTTAGCGCTTCCCCTACTGACTGTTCTTTCCTGTAAAGAATCTAAAAAAGACATACTCACCAACAAGTGGCAAGCTGTGACGGTGGAAAACGAAGAGCTGAAAAAGCAGATCTCCGAATCACGCATTTTTTTCGATACCGTCGGGAAGAGCACGGATGCTGCTGCAAACGAAATATTGTATGGTGCCCGAAACATGGACAGTCTTAGGGTTTTGCTCAAGATTCAGCTCGATAGTTTTGTAGCCCTGCAGGAACACGCCGTACAGAACACCTGGATGGATTTCTATGCAGACTCTCTGGTAGCGACTTCCTTCGATTCGGACCCCGATACGGTGAACTGGTATTTCGATGATGAGGGAAATCTGATGCTTGATGAGTTAGATAAAAAAGGCGCCGGAGCAAAAATCAAAATGGAAGTCCTGAAACTTACCGATACCCTTCTGCAACTTCGTTTCAACGAAAATGGATTTAGCAGTGTGGCAAGTTTTCGCCCTGCTACCAAATAATTGAAGATGGAGGCTCAGTTCATTTACCTTTCCACCTGCGATACGTGTAGAAAGATATTGCGGGAAGTTTCCGGTTCGGCTATAGCATGGCAGCTACGCGATATAAAATCTAACCCGCTTGCAGAAAAAGAGATAGACGAACTGGCGGCACAGTGCGGCAGTTATGAAGGGCTGGTGAATAAAAGGGCTACCCTCTGGAAGGATCAAAATCTTTCCGAAAAGCAACTTACCGAGCAAGACTACCGGGCGCTACTGCTGCAACACTATACTTTTTTGAAACGGCCTGTGGTTCGACTATCAGGAAACCTGTTCATCGGCAACGACCGCAAGACGGTGGATGCGCTGAAGCTCGCTGTTGGCCTATAGTACCCCTTCGTTTCGTTGTATTGGATTATCTTGCAGCCTCATATCACAAGACGATTCAGAATGGACTTTAAGCGATACCTGATTACAGCCGCACTACCCTATGCGAATGGGCCCGTACATATTGGGCACCTTGCTGGTTGCTATCTGCCAGCGGATATTTATGTTCGTTATCAGCGAGCCCGGAAAAGGGATGTAAAATTCGTTTGTGGCAGCGATGAGCATGGGGTTCCCATTACCATCCGCGCTATGAAGGAGGGTGTCACGCCTCAGGAGATTGTGGACAAGTACCACGCCCTCATCAAAGAAAGTTTCGCGCAGATTGGAATATCCTTCGATATTTATTCACGCACTTCAGCGGCTATACACCACGAAACCTCACAGGCATTTTTTAAAAATCTTTACGACAAAAATCTCTTTGAATAGCGTACCATGAAACAATACTTATACTAGT
>OFTY01001375.1_pt1 | contig 10780 bp, 8 predicted proteins | sample 1775061 | NCBI WGS metagenome assembly OFTY01 (sample SAMN08195773, study PRJEB24354) | sludge metagenome | isolation source: sludge from phenol fed wastewater aerobic bioreactor B | place: India: Nagpur | collected 2016-09-16 | reverse complement strand
GCTTGCCAGCAGCGTGTCGTCGGAGCTCACGCGGCGGCCGTAGAACTTGTCCGGCAGCGCGTAGAGCAGCGGCCAGGCGAGGTCGATCGCGCCGCCGGAATGCGGCGTAAGCCACACGCCGATGCAGAAGAACAGCAGCCCGTTGGCGGCAAGCGAGAAGGCGACGGGGTAGCCGATCAGCATGAACAGGATCAGCGAGGCGAACATGATCGGCGCCATGTTCTGGGCGATGAAGACCATCACGAGCGCACCTCGTCGGCCAGCGCCTTGGCCTCGAGTTCCGCCTGTTCATGCGCGGCCAGGAACGGATTGGGATCCTCCATCAGGCCGCGCATGATGGCGATCTTCTTGATGATCTCGGAAATGCCCTGCAGGAACAGCAGGAAGAAACCGGCGAGCAGGATTGCCTTGGCCGGCCAGACGATCAGGCCGCCGGCATTGGTCGACATCTCGCCGGTGCGGAAGGACAACGACACGTAGGGGACGAAGTAGATCACCATCAGCGTCACGAACGGCATCAGGAAGAAGACGTGGCCGAACAGGTCGATCCAGTGCCGCAGGCGGCGCGGGAAGAGCCCGTAGACGATGTCGATGCGGATGTGTTCGTTCTGTTTCAACGTATAGGCCGCCGCCAGCATGAAGGCGGCGCCGAACAGGTACCATTGCAGCTCCAGCCAGGCATTGGACGAGGTGTCGAACACCTTGCGGATGACGGCATTGCCGGCGCTGACCAGGATGGCCAGCAATATCAGCCAGGATACCAATTTGCCGATGGTTTCGTTGAGGCGGTCAATGCCTCGCGACAGGGCGAGCAGCCCTTTCATGCATTCCTCCCTGGTGCGGCGCGCGGGCTGGTTCCCCCATTCTTATGCGTCGCGTCGCCGTGGCCCAACGGTATGCCGTGCGTGGTCGGCCGGGTCAACCTGGCGGTCGGGGGCGGCGCCAGCGTCGACGGCGCGGCCACTGGAAAACCGCGGGCAGCGCGGCGGCTCATGCAACGAAAGTCTTAGCGCATGAGCCGGAAAATCGGAGTCGCGCCCCAAATCAAAGCTTTAGAGTGTCCTGAAGGATGCGCGGCTCTAGGCGAGCTTCCTGGTGTCTCGCCCGGCTCCGACCAGGACCAGCATGGCGACGAGGAAGAGGTACATCCAGGCATCGCGCCATTCGACCGGGAAGTAGCCGGCCCACAGGGACTCCGCCATGCCGAAGGCGGCCGCGCCGACCGCGGCGCGTGGCGGCGACTGGTAGCTGCCGACAGCGGTGACGAAGAGGATCTTCAGCCCGTAGACCAGGCCCGAACCGAAACTGACATTGCCGTAATAGAGTCCTGCCAGAACGCCGGCCAGCGCCGCGCAGAGACCGCCGAACAGCACGGCATGCCTGAACACGCCGCGCACATCGACGCCGCACATGGCGGCCGCGCCCGGGTCGTCCGAGACCGCGCGCCACCGTCGGCCGAAGCTGGAGCGGGCGAAGAGCCAGGTCGCCAGCCCGATGGCCGCCAACACCGTGGCGCAGTCGAGCAACTGGATCAGCGTCAATGTGGCCCTGAAGCTGGAATCCTGGGCGAAGACGATCGGTTGCGACAACATAGGCGGCAGCCAAAGATCATGTGTGTCGGCAGCGATCCGGCTCGCTTCCGACAGAAACAGCAGCACACCCAATGTCGTCACCACGATCGCGTTCGGCGTGCGGTCGGCAAGCGGCTCGAAGATGCTGCGCGAGAGCACATGGCAGATCAGCCAGGCATAGAGGAAAGCCGCGACCACGCCGAAAGCGACGGCCGCGAACAGGGTCAGCCACAAAACCTGATAGCCGAAGGCGGCGGCCAGGATCATCGTCTGTCCGCTGAAGGCAAACAGGGCGCCGTAGGCGAGGTTGGTCCGGTGCAGGATGCCGTTGGTCAGCACGTAGCCGAAGGCGAGTAGCGCATAGAGCGCTCCCGAATGCAGTCCGTTCAGAACCTGCTGGAAGAAATACAGCATAGGCATCCCTTCGGGTCGCGGAGGCCGCGCCCAGCATAGGTTTGCGCCCGAGATTCTAACTTGTCAAATAGCATTTATAGGTTAGATTTCCGGCATGACCGTCTCCTGGACCCCGCATCGCTTCACCGGCGGCCTGCTTGCGCTCGACACGGCGAACACCGTGGTCCTGCGGACCGATCCCGACCGGACATTCGACCGCTTTGCCGATACGCGCGAGATCGGCCGTTTCGCCGAGGCGGCCAGCGGCTTCCGCGCCGCCGAACTTGGCGGCAGGCGCCTGGACGCGCAGTCGCCTGGGGACATCGCGCCCGTGGTCCTGTCCATCCGCGAGGCGACCGACCGGCTGTTTCGCGATGCGGTGTCGAGGGGGGCGGTCGCCACCGGGGAGCTTTCCGGTTTCCTTGGTGCCTGCTCGACCGGTCTTGCCGGCAGCAGTGCCGAGGTCGGTTCGCCGGGGCGGCCGTTCGGCGATCCGGCGACACCGATCGCCTTCGAGGTGGCGCTCGCGGTCTCGGCCTTGTCGCTGCTGCGCGACGATACCGTAGGGCGCCTGAGGATTTGTCCCAACTGCGCCTGGCTGTTCGTCGACAGGAGCCGCAATTCCAGCCGCCTGTGGTGCGACATGAAGGTGTGCGGCAATCGCCAGAAGGCCAGTCGTCATTATCGCCGCCGGGTGGCGGCCAGTAAGGTCGGCAACACGGAGGTCGGCAATGCATAGGGTTCTTTCGCGCGCGGTCCTTGTCGGCTGCGCCCTGGCAGCGGCCGTCGCGCTCGGTGCCTGCCGCGACACCTCCAAGGGCGAGGGCAAGCTGTTCGAGATCTCGGGCAAGATCTTCGTCTTCAATTATAGGCTCGCCAGGGCCACCTACATGGTGACGCTGCGGCCGCTGCAGCCGATGGGAGAGGGCCAGGTGGCCGTCGTCAGCTTCCAGGACCCGGCCGGGGGCTCGCCCCTGGTGGTCGAGCAGAAGGTCTGGCCGAAGCTCGATCATGTGACACTGGAAAGCCCGGCGCTCTCCTGCGTCGTCAAGGGCAAGCCCTACACGATCGCCATTGTCATCAAGGACGCCGGCGGCGACGTTCTGCAGAAGATCGACACCACGCTGATGTCGACGGAGGACCAGTCGATCCTGCCGGATCGTCCGCTGGTTGTCGGCGAGCTCTACACCGCCAATCCCGACCTTGCCGGCCATCCCGATGGCAAATTGCCGGGCGCTCCGAAGCCGGATTGCTCGAAGGCGGGCTGACCGCCGGCCGGTCAGCTTTTCCCATGCCCGAGGACCGGCAAGCCTTGGGGACCATTCGCCGCGCGTCGCCTGGTGCCTTCGATTTCGTTTGACCTCTCCGGCAAGGGGGAGGAAGACTGCGGCCGGCTGACGCTTCGGCACGGCCCGGAGCCGGATGGTCTAAGGTCGGATCGACCTGAAATCGGAATCCGTCTCTGAACAATTCCAGGAAAGTGCGTAACGGGTTTCCGTCCGGAATTGCGTAAAAACAAGGAGATAGAGCCGTTTGGCCATTCCATGGGATGCTGAGCGGCTCTGGTGAAGGAATACCTGATGACGCTGCATGACGTGGCGCTCGATGACAAGTTCGACCTTGGCAAGGAGCGTATCTTCCTTTCCGGGGCGCAGGCGGTCATCCGTATGTTGCTGATGCAGCGCGAGCGCGATCGCCGCGCCGGGCTGAACACCGCCGGATTCGTCTCCGGCTATCGCGGGTCGCCGCTGGGCGGCCTCGACATGCAGCTCTGGCGGGCAAAGAAGCAGCTCGCCCAGGCCGACATCGTCTTCCAGCCTGGCCTCAACGAGGAACTCGCCGCCACCGCTTGCTGGGGAACGCAGCAGGCCGAGCTGATGGGCGAGGGCACGCATGATGGGGTCTTTTCCGTCTGGTACGGCAAGGGCCCGGGTGTCGATCGCTCCGGCGACGTCTTCCGACACGCCAATCTCGCGGGTTCGTCCCGGCATGGCGGCGTGCTGGCCCTGATGGGCGACGACCACATGGCCGAATCCTCGACCAACGCCCACGCCACGGAATTCCTGTTCATCGACACCATGGTGCCGATCCTCAACCCGGCCGGCGTGCAGGAGATCATCGACTACGGGCTTTACGGCTTTGCCATGTCGCGCTTCGCCGGCACCTGGGCGGCGATCAAATGCGTCAAGGACAACATCGAATCGACGGCCTCGGTCGACGCCTCGCTCGAGCGGCTGAACATCGTCATTCCGCCATTCGACATGCCGCCCGGCGGTCTCAACATCCGCAACGAGATCGACATGCTCGGCCAGGAGGAGCGGCTGCATGAATACAAGCGCGCCGCCGCCTCCGCCTTCATCCACGCCAACGGCCTCAATCGCATCGTCTATTCCGGCGGCCGCAATCCCAGGCTCGGCGTCATCACCCTGGGCAAGAGCTACCTCGACGTGCGCCAGGCGCTCGAGGACATCGGCATAGATGAGGCGGCCGCCAACCGCATCGGCGTGCGCCTGTTCAAGGTCGGCTGTCCGTGGCCACTCGATTTGCAGCATATCGCCGAGTTCGCGCGCGGCCTCGACACCATCATCGTCGTCGAGGAGAAGCGCTCGCTGATCGAGGTGCAATTGCGCGAGAGCCTGTATGGCACCGCCGCGCAGCCCGCCATTCTCGGCAAGAGGGACGAGCGCGGCGACTGGCTGTTCCCGGCCAAGGGCGCGCTCGATCCCAACGAGATCGCTATCGCGCTTGGTGAACGGATACTCTCCACGATCGGCCCCTCGGAGGAGATATCGGCGCGCGTCGCCAAGCTGCGGCAGTTCCAGGCCATGCTCGCCGATACGGTCGACATCGGTTCGCGCACGCCCTTCTTCTGCTCGGGTTGCCCGCACAATTCGTCGACCAAGGTACCGGAAGGCTCGCTCGCCGCCGCCGGCATCGGCTGCCACTTCATGGCGCTGTGGATGGATCGCAATACGGTCGGCTTCACGGCGATGGGCGGCGAGGGCGCGCAATGGGTTGGCCAGGCGCCGTTTTCCAAACGCGACCACATCTTCCAGAACCTCGGCGACGGCACTTACAATCACTCGGGCACGCTGGCCATCCGCTTCGCGCTGTCGAGCGGCGCCAACATCACCTACAAGATCCTCTACAACGACGCCGTCGCCATGACCGGCGGCCAGCCGCACGAAGGTGGCCTGACGGTGGACATGATCGCCCGGCAGGTGCGCGCCGAAGGGGTGGAGCGCATCGCGCTGGTCACCGACGAGCCCGGCAAATATGCCGGCAAGGCGGATTTCCCGGCCGGCCTCACCATCCATCACCGTGACGATCTCGACCTCGTCCAGCGCGAGCTTCGCGCGGTCAGGGGCGTGTCGGTGCTGATCTATGACCAGACCTGCGCCGCCGAGAAGCGCCGCCGTCGCAAGCGCGGCACCTTTCCCGATCCTGACAAGCGCGTCTTCATCAACGAACTCGTCTGCGAGGGCTGTGGCGACTGCGGCGTCGCTTCGAACTGCGTCTCGATCCAGCCGGTGGAAACCGAGTTCGGCCGCAAGCGCAAGATCGACCAGTCGAGCTGCAACAAGGACTTCTCCTGCCTCAACGGCTTCTGCCCGTCCTTCGTCACGGTGCATGGCGCCAAGATCAGGAAGGCCGAGGGCATTGCCGGCCGGAGCGATCCGCTCGACGGCGTGCCGGAGCCCACCGAATTCCGCCTGGGCGGCCAGGGCTGGGCGGCGATCATCGACGGTGTCGGTGGCACCGGCGTCGTCACCGTCGGCGCCGTGCTCGGCATGGCCGCGCATCTCGAGGGCAAGGGCTGCGGGATGATCGACATGGCCGGCCTCGCCCAGAAGGGCGGCTCGGTGTTCACCCATGTGCGCATCGCCCCGACGCCGGAGGACATCCACGCCATTCGCGTCTCCGCCGGCAAGGCGGACCTGGTGCTGGGCTGCGACCTGGTCGTGTCCGGCGCCAAGAAGGTGCTGGGCTCGGTGCGCGAGGGCCACACCATCTTCCTCGCCAACACGGCCGAGATCATGCCGGGCGAGTTCACCCGTTCGGCCGATTTCTCGCTGCCGGTCGAGCGATTGAAGAAGGCGATCCGCGCCGCCGCCGGCGACGACAAGGCGCATTTCTTCGATGCCACCCGCACCGCGACCGCGCTGTTCGGCAATTCGCTGGGCGCCAACATGTTCATGTTGGGCTTTGCTTTCCAGCATGGCGGCCTGCCGCTGTCGGCGGCGGCGGTCGAAAAGGCCATCGAGCTCAACGGCGAGGCGGTCGCGATGAATGTCGCGGCATTCCGCTGGGGCCGGCGCGCCGCCCATCAGCCGGATTTCGTGCGCTCCCTCGTCGCGCCGCCGACAAAGGCGGCTGCCGCGCCGGCGGAGACCCTGGACGACATCATCGCCCGCCGCGTCGCCTTCCTCACGGCCTATCAGAACGCCGCCTATGGCAGGCGCTACGCCGACACGCTGGCGACGCTTCGCGCCGCCGAAGCCCGCGCGCTTGCGGGCTCGACCGCGGTGACCGCGGCGGCGGCGCGGAACCTGTTCAAGCTCATGGCCATCAAGGACGAGTACGAGGTGGCGCGCCTCTACACAGACGGCTCCTTCTCCGCTGCGTTGGGCAAGCAGTTCCAGAGCTATGAGCGGCTCGAATTCCATCTCGCGCCGCCGATCCTCGGCCGGCGCGGCAATGACGGCAAGCCGCGCAAATCGAGCTTCGGTCCCTGGATGCTGAAGGGAATGCGCGTGCTGGCGGCGATGAAGGGGTTGCGCGGCACCGCGCTGGACCTCTTCGGCTATACCGCCGAGCGGCGCATGGAACGACGGTTGCTCCAGCAGTACGAGGCGGATCTGGGAACGATCGCCGCGTCGCTCGCGCCGGGCCGGATCGAAGCGGCGACGGCGCTGGCGTCCGTGCCTGCCCTGATTCGCGGCTACGGCCATGTCAGGCAGGCCAGTGCCGAGAAAGCGGCGGGCGAACGCGCGAGGCTGCTCGAGCGGCTCGCCGGCACGCCCGCTCGATCTGAACTTCAGGCCGCGGAATAGGCGATACGCCTTGTTTACCTGTAGAAGGATTTCCTGATCTTTGCTTGCGGCCGCAGTAGTGGTTGCAATGACCTTTCTAAACCTTTCTTAAGGCGGATGTGGCACAGCTTGGCTCCCAGGGTTGGGATTCAGGCGTGAATCTGAGAAGAAAAAACGAGATCCCGGTCGACGTCTACATCCCGTTCGTGGAAACGTTGTTTCGCGACGGGTTGACGCTTTCTATTGGTATTCTCGCGCAAACCTTCCTGATCGGCCTCGTCTGGTGGAAGACCGACAATCCAAGCTACCTGGTCGTTGCCACTGCGATGATCCTCGTCGGCGTTTTCCGAATGAGGAACTTTCGCAAGTACAACAGCATGCCTTCCCCCAAGACCTGGGAAGAGGCGCGCAAACGTGAGAATGACTATATCTTCTTCGGCTCCTTGCACGGCCTGGTGCTCGGCGCCTTCTGCCTGCTTGGAATCTACTTCGCGCGCGACAATTTCGCCGAGATCGCATCCGTCTGCCTGACCCTGGCGACCGCGACCTCGATCGCCGGCCGCAATTATGGCTCGCCGCGCATGGTCACCATCCTGACCGTCGCGCTGACATGGCCGATCTCGCTCGGCTTCCTGCTGCGCGGCGATATCTACCATGTTCTGCTCGGCCTCACCGCGGCGCCGTTCCTGTTTGCCATCCGCAAGTTCGCCACCACCGTTCGCGACGTGCTGTTCGCCGCCGTTTCGGAGGAGAAGAAGGCGAACCGCATTGCCCAGCGCTTCAATCGCGCCCTCAACACCATGTCGCACGGCCTCGTCATGCTGGGTCCGGATGGCAGGGTAGCGGTGGCGAATGCCGAAGCCGCGCACCTGATGTCGCTGAAATCGGGAGACGCGCTGCTAGGCCGATCGATCCACGGACTGCTGATGCGCGGCGTCGCCGGCGGCATGCTCGCGCCGAAGGACTGTCGCTACATTGAAGCCCAGCTCACGCGCGCGTTGCGCGAAGGGCGCGATCGCAAGGTGCTCGTGTCGCTGGCCAATGGCCAGCATTATGAGTTTTCGGCGCGTGAAGGCAGCCAGGAACTGGGCGTCATCACCTTCGAGGACGTCACCGCGCGTGTCGAGGCGGAGGAGAAGATCCGCTTCATGGCCCGCTACGACAGCCTGACCGGCCTGCCGAACCGCGCCTATTTCCACGAGCTGGTCGGCGAGGCGATGGCCTCGGGCGATCGCGACCGTCTCTGCGGCCTCGCCGTGCTCGACCTCGACGATTTCAAGAGCGTCAACGACACGCTGGGCCATCCCATCGGCGACGGCCTCATCTACGCAGTGGCCGAACGTCTCGCCGCCATTGCCGGACAGGACATCAACGTCAGCCGCTTCGGCGGTGACGAGTTCATGATCTTCTTCGATCGGGTCGAGGACGAGAGCCATCTGAGCGGTCTGCTCGACGACATTTTCGCGACCCTGCAGGGCGAGGTCGATGTCGCCGGCCACGGCTTGCGAATCCAGGCCAGCGGTGGCGCCGTCCTCTCCAGGGTCAAGGATTCCGACGTCGACGCCATGATCGTCAAGGCCGACCTTGCCCTCTACAAGGCCAAGGAGCTGGGCAAGAACAGCTGGCGCCTCTTCGAAGCCTCGATGGATGCCGCCTTCCGCAACCGCCAGCTGATGAAGGCCGACCTTCGCAGCGCGGTGGAGAGCAAGGGCCTGCGGGTCGTCTACCAGCCGATCGTGGCGATGAACACCATGCGTATCGCGAGCTGCGAGGCGCTCTGCCGCTGGGATCATCCAGACCTCGGGCCGATTTCGCCCGGCATCTTCATCCCGCTGGCCGAGGAGATGGGCATCATCTCCGAAATCAGTACCTTCGTTCTCCACGCGGCTTGCGCCGAATGCGCAAAATGGCCTGACCAGACCAGTGTGTCGGTCAATCTCTCCGCCAAGGATTTCCGTAGCCGGGACGTCATCCAGAAGGTGCGCGAGGCGCTGACCGCGTCCGGTCTGGCGCCGGGCCGGCTGGAGATCGAGGTCACCGAGACGGCGCTGCTCGACGACAAGTCGCTGACGCGCCAGTATATCGAGGAACTGAAGCAGCTCGGCGTGCGCATCGCCCTCGACGATTTCGGCACCGGCTATTCGAGCCTGAGCTACCTGCACAAGCTGCCGCTCGACAAGGTCAAGATCGATCGTTCGTTCCTGATGGACGTCACCCAGAATTCGCGTTCGCTGGAACTGCTGAAGGGCATCGTCAACCTGTCCCGGCCGCTTGGCCTGTCGGTGACCGTGGAAGGCGTGGAAACCTTCGAGCAGCTCAAGATCCTGGCGCTTCAGGTCAAGCCCGACCTCGTGCAGGGCTTCCTGTTCGGATCGGCGCTGAGCGCTTCCGGTATCGAAACCATGTCCAGCACGGTCTGGCCTTTTGCCAGGGACATCAAGACGGCGCGCAAGGCATCTCGTCGCTGATCAAATGAAATGTCATGTATTTTACGATAATTTTACCAATCATTAACCTTAACGTTCGGTAAACACCACCCTATCTATTTTCATCTTTACATCTGCCGACCCTCACGTAGTGTCCAATCGGGCGGCAACTTACGGGGTTGAGTACATGGTTGCGGAGTTGACTGCGCTTCGCCATGCGGCGGGCGTTGATGGGATAGGTGCGTCCGGCGACATGTCGAGTTTCGCCAAGAACGTCTCGGCGATGCTTGAGCGGACCGAGTATCGTCGCTGCGACAAGGGCGAGGACCTCGAGGACATCTATCGTCTTCGCTACAAGTCCTACCGGTCGAACGACATGATCCCGGACAGCGAGAACCACACCATTTCCGACGAACTCGACGAAACGCCCAACGTCTATCGTTTCGGCGTCTATATCGACCGTGACCTGGTGAGCACGCTGCGCATTCACCACGTCACGCTCGCGACGCCGATGTCACCTTCGACCAAGGCCTTCGGCGACGTCGTCATGCCGATGCTGCGGGAAGGGGCGACCTTCATCTGCCCCAGCCGCTTCGCCTCGGATCCCGATTGGTCCAAGGTCTACCCGCAAATTCCCTATCTCACCCTGCGGCTTGCCGGCATGGCGTGCTTCCATTTCAACGCGCCCTATTGCCTGTCGACCATCCGCGAGGACCACGCCGGCTTCTACCGGCGGATTTACTACTCGGAGAAGATCAGCGAGGCCCGTCCCTATCCCGGCGTGTACAACAAGGTCGTGCTCTACCGGGCCGATGTGAATGCCATCCGGGAGCGGTCCCTGTCGCGGTTTCCCTTCTTCCGTTCGACGCCGATGGAGCAGCGCATGCTGTTCGACCGGCCGCATGCGGGCGAACTGGCGCCGCTGACCATTCTTCCCACCGCGAAGTATTTCCGCGAAGCCGCCTGAGCGGCCGTCCGCACGGGCTTTTGGAGCTTTCCGGCGCTACGCGCGTTTGTGAACGCGGGCGGGTGTTCCCGCTCGTCCTGAACGCTTGCGCAAGGAATTGCAGATGACCATTTCCACCATCGCCGTGACGCCGCTGATCTCGCTGATCGCCGGGGTGCTCATCCTCGTCATGCCGCGGCTGCTCAACTACATCGTGGCGATCTATCTCATCATTGCCGGCCTGCTCGGCCTATTCCCGCACCTCGCCGGATAGGTTTGCGGCGCCGCGGCCGGCAGCGCGCGGGCGGGCGCCGACCTCCGGGGCGCGCAGGCCGGCGGCCCCGGGGCCCCGCGCCCGGAGCCGCGGCCGCGCCGGCCCCGCGGGCGGCGCCGCAGGCAGCGGGGCAGCGG
>OFTY01001373.1_pt1 | contig 10792 bp, 5 predicted proteins | sample 1775061 | NCBI WGS metagenome assembly OFTY01 (sample SAMN08195773, study PRJEB24354) | sludge metagenome | isolation source: sludge from phenol fed wastewater aerobic bioreactor B | place: India: Nagpur | collected 2016-09-16 | reverse complement strand
GGACGAGATCAGGTTTGCGAAGAAGATCAACTCCACTTTCGGGTTCCTCGACCTTTCCTACCGGAATTATCTCTATTTGCAACTGACCGGCCGCAATGACTGGTCTTCCACTCTCGCCAATGGAAAGAATGCTTATTTCTATCCATCAGCCAACCTGAGCTATGTGTTCACAGACGGGATCAATGGCATGCAAAATGCGCTGCCCTGGCTGAGTTTCGGTAAACTGAGCCTCTCTTATGCAGAAACAGGCAGCGATACAGACCCTTATTCCATCTTCAATGTACTGAACACCACGGCGTTTAACGGACAGGCCGCACAATCTTTCCCCAATACGCTTAAATTCCCCGGCATCGAGCCGCAGCGCAGCCGGCAATATGAAATAGGTCTTACGCTTGGATTGCTGGAGAACAGGGTGAATGTGGAATTGACGGCTTACACCATGAAAACCTTCAACCAGATCCTCACGAATGCATTGCCTATTTCTTCCGGCTTTAACAGCATCCAGCTAAACAAGGGATCGCTGGGTAACAAAGGCATTGAGTTCGTGATCAGTGCCACGCCGGTACGTACAAGGGATTTCAGCTGGAACGTGGCGCTGAACGGCGCACATGCGCAGAATAAAATCCTTTCGCTGGATGAAGGGGTGAAGGAGATTACCCTGGGTTCTTTCTTTGGCGGCAACGGGGTTTCCCAGCGCGTGAAAGTAGGCGAGAATTATGGAACGATCTATGGCCGGGACTTTACATATCTGAATGGGAAGAAGGTTGTGAAGAGAGCGGTAAACCCGCAATCACAGCAATTACTGTCTTATGTGGTGAATGGTCAAACAGTGGCCGCGGGAACGCAATGGGTGCTGACGCAGAATGAAGTGCCGACCGGCAATTCCCAGCCATTCCTGACAGGAGTTATCGCCAATACTTTCCGCTACAAAAACCTGTCACGTTACGTGATGGCGGATGGTAAGTTTGGCGGCGATACTTACTTCGGTACCTATGCTGCAGCGATGGGTAACGGATTGCTGAAGGAAACGCTGAAAGAGCGCGATGGCGGCGGTCTGCCGATGACGTACCCTGATGGCACCACCGCCAACAGCGGCGTGAAATTCGACGGGGTGTTTGCAGACGGCAAGGCAAATGAAGATGTAGTGAGCTATCACTGGTATTACCTGGGCACCTTCACCTCCTGGAATCACCTGGGTGTGCCGAGATCAGCTTCAGTGTTCCAGAACTCCTGGATGAAACTCCGTGAAGTGGCACTTACCTATCAGCTGCCTTCCAACATCGTGCGGAAAACGAGAGTCTTCCAGAACCTGAGTCTGTCACTCATCGGGCGTGATCTGTTCTACATCTTTACCACTATCCCGAAAGGACTCAATCCGGAAGGCGTGAACGGTATCGGTAATATGCAGGGTATTGAATATTCCTCTATGCCGAGGATCCGCTCATTTGGTTTCACTGTTAAAGCAGCTCTCTAATCTTAAAACGACTGAAAATGAAAAGAACACTATATATCATCATTGCCGGCGGAATGTTGACGGGGGCTGTTGCCTGCAAGAAAGGGTTTGAAGACCTCAACCGACCGTACAAACAAGCCAGCGAGGAAACCGCATCCATACCGGGACTTTTCAACGGGCTGATATCTTCTCTTTCAAAATACGGAGATGATGCCCTGAACGTAAGCCTGCTGTATCCTATCACCAATCAGCAGGCCTACCAGAATACCGTTGCGCCTTATCTCAACTATGCAAGTACCTTCTGGAACCAGTATTATCCGGACCTGCACAATTACAAGATATTGCTGAAGAAGATCAATGCACAATCCAACCCACAGTCTTTCAACAATGTCAAATATATGGCCACTATTCTGCTGGCATCGAAAACCTTGCGCATGCTGGATTATTATGGGGATATCCCGTACAGCCAGGCGTCGCAGGCGGAACAGGGCAGCACTTACTTCAGGCCCGTTTACGATGACCAGGCAAGCGTATACAAGAGTGTGCTGGCTGATCTGAAAGCAGCAGCAGATGGATTGGCGGCTGATCCGGCCCAGGTGAACATCGGGGCTTCTGAAAGCTTCCTGAAGAACGATTTCACAGCCTGGCAGAAGTTCGCGAATGCCCTGCGCCTCCGGTATGCAGTCAGGATTTATAATCAGGACAATGCATTGGCTTCATCCATTATTACAGATATAATCGGCGGCAACAAACCGTTGCCCAACAATCAGTCGAGCGCAAATTTATGGAAAGACAATTTTGGGTTCTGGCCGGGGAATATGAGTCCGGCCGGAACCACTTTTGGCGCGCTGGACAGCAAATGGGATTCGTACCGGGAGCTGTCTATTTCCAACATCCGCATGAGCAGCAATGTCTGGAACCAGATGTCATCTACCAACGACCCCTCAGGCGCAGGCATCTACGATCCCCGCTGTTATGTCTTCTTCCAGACGAACAATGCGGATAAATGGGTGCCGCAGCCGCAGAATGGCTCCCAGCCTGAAGGCGGACGGCCATTCGAGAACGGTTTCACCGCGCGGAAACCTGTCGGCAGCGATCCTGCTAACAAATTTGCCTGCGTGAATTTCTTCATGGCCTATGACCGGCTGTTCTATCCGATTCTTGTGATCACGGAAGCAGATGTACATTTCCTGAAAGCGGAGATCTATCAGCGAGGAATGGGTGTAGGAAAGGATATTGCAACGGCTAAAACGGAGTATGAAGCAGGTCTGAAAGCTTCCGTGGATTTCTGGTACGCCTACACGCAGTTGTCTTCCATATGGAGCGCCAAACCCACGCCGCCCACGCCTGCGCAGATGACGGCATTTGTCACAAATCCCGCGGTGGCCTATAATGGCGCAAACGATGCAGATGCCCTGAAGAAGATCGCCACACAGGCCTGGCTCGCTACCATGTTCCAGCCCTGGGAAGCCTGGGCCATCGTGCGCCGCACCGGGCTTACACCCAAAGATCCTACCTACACACCGAGTGTAGTGAACAAGCTGCCTTACCCGGATGATGAGAGTATCAACAACAACGCCAACTGGCAGAAAGCCACAGGCGGCCAGGGACCGGCGCAGCAGGTGCTTAAAAAAGTATATTGGATGCCCTGAATACTAGATGCCGCTACTGCCCGCCACTTCGGCGGGCAGTTTTTTGAGGGCCAGCACGGCCTGGTAAACTTTGATGTAATCTTCCACCATCCGGTCCATACTAAACAATCCTATGGCATGGTTCCGGCAATCTTCCCGCCGGATCCGTGAAAGCAGCGCTACCCGTTCAATAGCGTCCGCGATCCCGGAAACAAGGAACCCCGTTTCCCCGTCTTTGATCAGTTCACTCATGGCGCCGCGCCGGTAGGCGATCACCGGCGTACCGCACATCATGGCTTCCGCCACGCTGAGGCCAAAGGGCTCTTCGAAATGAACGGGATGCAGGAGCGCTCTTGCATGACCGAGGAGGGCGTCGCGTTCGGCAGGGCCCGCGGGGCCGACGAACTGTATTTTTTTCCCATCCACATAAGGTGCTACTTTTTCATGGAAATAGGCTTTATCCTGCACAATACCGGCAATGACTAAACGAAGATTTGCCTGCTGCGCGATGGTGATGGCATCGTGCGTGCCTTTATCAGGGTGGATACGCCCGAAGTAAAGCAGGTAATCTTCCGGTTGCGCACAATAGTGGAACACGCTTGTGTCGATGCCATTGTAGACGGTGGCGATGTAGGTGAGGAGCGGGCTTCTGTCGGAATAGCTGATGGAAACGTAGTGATTGATGTCGTTATACCGCTGATACACGGGAATGATCTTCGGGGAAGAAAAGCCGTGAATGGTAGTCACCATCGGCGTTTGAATGAGCCGGGAATAGGTAAGCGGAAGGAAATCGAAATGATTATGGATGATGTCGAAATCACCGGCCCTTTCCATCAGGTGACTGATATGCAGGCATTCCATTACCTTGGCATCGAGGGTACTGTCTTCTTCGTACCCGGTAGCACAAACGGCTTCGAGCTTGCCGGCAGTGCCGGAATTGGCGGTGGCGAACAATGTTACGTCCAGTCCGTGTTGAACGAGCCCCTCCGCTACATTAGCGGCGATCTGTTCCCAGGGGCCATAATGCAATGGAGGGGTTCGCCAGGCTACAGGGGCCAATACCGCGATCTTCATGTATCTAACTGATTTTAACGATGGCGGTCTGGAACGCCTTTTCCGGTTTTGGCAGCGTTGTACAGCTCTGCAATACCGCCAGGTGCGAAATAAAGTAAGCCAGTGTACTCTCCGCACCCTGGTTACGATTCAGACCGGAAGGGGATAAACCATCGCAGCAGCCGTGGGTTTCATGATCATACAGCGAAACACGCAAAGTGTTCTCGCCGAGAAACCATTTGTAACAGGTGTACATCTTCTGTAAATAGTTCTTGTTGCCAGTCATCGCATGCGCCTGCTGGTAAAGCAGTACCATGGCCATGGTTTCGATCGCCTGCTGATCGAACAAAGGGCATTCGCCGCCTTGCCGGTACCAGCCATCATTGCCAACAGGTGTGAAGAACCCTTGCCCCAACGTCACCTCTTCCAGGAAGCCGAGGCTCTCCAGTCCGATCGCGCGGAGGGAGGCGCTGCCGGTAGTGGCGGCCGCGTGAAGCAACGCCAGCGGCAGGATACCGTTGTCATAGGACATCGTTTTCTCAAACCACCGCCAGTGGTCTGTTCTGTTTGTTTCCCAGGCTTTCACGATCGGTTGTACCAGCGCATCCAGCGCGGAGAACAATCGTTCGTCGGAAGGATGGAATTGCAGGTAATGGCATACGCCGATGATAGCATTGGCTCTTCCGCGCAGATATTCCAGTGTTTCAAAGTGCATGACGGAACGATGGAAAAGCTCGCTGGCAAACTCGCGGTAGGAATTGTTAGGGGCGTTACGGATGAGGTAGCCCAGGGCCCATACCGTTCTGCCGAAGGAGTCTTCAGACCCGACCTCGTCCAGGTACTGCCGGGAGAACATGACGAAATTATGGAAGTTGCCATCGGGCCGTTGCATGTAATGGATGAAGCTTAGATAGACGGGCAGCAGGTCTGGTATATCCCTGCTTTTGCGATGCTGCTGTGCCATGAGCGTCATCATAAGTGCGCGGGAATTATCGTCGAGGCAGTACCCTTCCTTCAGGTTGGGGATGCCGAACTTTGCGTGCTGCACGATACCGGTATCGTCTGTCATTCTCCGGAGGTGGGTGAAATGCAGCGGCGGTAGCTGTGCGATATTCGGAAAGCTCCGCCCGTTTGCAGTCGCCGGTTTCGGGAGACTGATCACTCTGCGGGCGAGCTGGCGGTAACGTGTGCCTATTTTACTCCATTGCAGTTCGCGGCCATAGTCGCTGGCCTTTTCGCGGAGGGCTTCAAGGGTGGAGGGGGCGTCCAGCAGTTCGGTAATGATGCCGCTCAGCTCATCATGACGGGAGAATCCAAATAGCCGGCCTCTGCCTTCATCCAGTAATTCCCTGGCATGCCAGTAGGGCGTGCTCAGCACGGCGGCCCCTGCACCCACGGCGTAGGTAAGCGTGCCACTGGTGATCTGTGTTTCACTAAGGTAAGGGGTGATGTAGATGTCGCTGCGGAGCAGATAAGCAAACAGGTCGTTCTCGGAAAGGAACTCGTTCAGGAAAAGCACATGGCCTTCCAGTTTCAGCTCCCGTATCAGCTCATACAGACTGCTGCGGTATTCTTCCCCGGAATGCCGCAGCACGGCGGGGTGGGTTCTTCCGGCGATGACGTAGAGCACGTCGGGGTGCCTGCCAATCACATCAGGTAAAGCATTGATGACGGTTTCGATGCCCTTGTTGCGGCTGAGCAGGCCGAAAGTGAAAAGTACCCTGCGACCGCGCAGCGCCTGCGGCAGCGTATCCGTACGGATGGACAAAGTGTCGAAATCCGGTACCCCATGCGGAATGAGCATCACAGTATCCGGTGGAACATCATAACAATCTTCCAGGAAATCCATCGCCATTCTGCTCATCACCACTATTTTAGCCGCGTGCCGGGCGATTTCCTTTACGATAAGACGCTGCAGGAAGGAGGGTTCGCGAAGAATAGTATGGAACGTAACGATGTAAGGTATCTTCAGCCTGTTCAGAAAAGGAAGGATATAGATCCCGCTTTCGCCGCCGAAAATGCCGAATTCATGCTGCAGGATGCAGATGTCCGCGCCGCTTTCATTGACATGATCCGCGGCATGCAGGTAATCCTGCATGTTCTGCTGCCGGATCGTAAAACTGACCTCAGGCGGATAATCATAAGTCTGCCCTTCATCGTTCAACGCTATTACGGAAACTTCGGAAAGATTATTGCCGGAAACAGCATGGATAAGGTGTTCTGTGAAAGTCGCAATGCCACATTCCCGGGGGAAATAGGAGGATATGTACGCAATCTTCATAAGGTAAACTTTTTAACTGTGTAACATTCACGGGGTAAAGTTGCGGTGCAAAATCCCCGCCAAGACGGGACAAATTGTGATAAATGGTAATGTTTGGGGATGCCGGATGGTGTAATTTCAAGGCCGGAATAGGTAATTGCTATATCTTCGTGCATTGAAATTTTGAATACGTGATCAATCATATACAGCCGGTAGTTAGTCATCATTACCTGCCATTCACAGAAACAGGTTACTGCAGCCCGATCATATCCGATTTTTTATCCGGTCGCCAGCCGCTGCGTTCATTTTATGAGTACAATCCCGTGTCGCCGGACTTCCGGAAAGCCATACTGGCCAAGGCCGCACAGCCGCTTCGCCGGGATCTGCTGACAGAGGCCCTGTATCATCAATACAGCAAAGTGAACATCGGGGAAGAAGTAAGGGCCAATATCGGTTTATTGCAGGCTGCCAATACCTTCACCGTTTGTACTGCGCATCAGCCTAATATTTTTACAGGATATCTCTACTTCGTATACAAGATTTTGCAGACCGTGAAGCTTGCGCAGGAGCTTCAACAGCAATTCCCTGACAAGCATTTTGTGCCGGTATACTATATGGGCAGCGAGGATGCGGATCTGGATGAGCTGGGTTCCATCCGCCTCGATGGTCGCACGCTTACCTGGGATACCGATCAGAAGGGGGCCGTGGGCCGGATGCATACGAAAGGACTGGAAGAAATGATCGGCCACATTGCCGATAGTATCGGATACGGACCACATGGAGCCGGGTTGCTGGACATCCTGCGAAAGGCTTACCTGGAGCATAGTAACATCCAGGAAGCCACGCTGCACCTCGTGAATGAGTTGTTCGGCTGTTATGGTCTCGTAGTGCTCATCCCTGATAATCCCGTCTTCAAGCGGCAACTGATCCCCGTGATGGAAGAAGAGCTTTGGGAGCAAAGCTCCCAGGCCATTGTCAGCAAAACGATCGGGAAACTGGCAGAGCATTATAAAGTACAGGCCAATCCGCGGGAAATAAATCTTTTTTACCTCAAAGATGATATCCGGGAGCGGATCGTGAAAGATGGGGAATTGTGGAAAATTCTTCACACATCGTTGACGTTCACCGGGGAGGAACTGAAGAATGAACTGCATGCCCATCCGGAACGGTTTTCTCCGAACGTGATCCTACGGGGTATCCTGCAGGAAACCATCCTGCCCAATATCGCATTCATCGGAGGTGGCGGGGAAGTGGCTTACTGGCTGGAACTCAGAGAACTCTTCCATCATCATAAAGTACCCTACCCGGTGGTGCTATTGCGTAATTCTTTCCTGTGGATCAAACAGGGAGAGTACGCGCGCCAGCATAAGCTTGGTATCAGCACGACACAGCTGTTTGAGGACACGGAGCTGCTGGTGAACCGCTTCGTGCATGAACATACCAATACCGCGCTCGTGTTGCGGGATGAGTATGCTGCAGTGGAAAAACTGTATAACGAGCTGGAGGAAAAAGCCAAAACGATCGACATCACCCTGGTGGCAACCGTGAATGCAGAACGCAGTCGCGCTTTGAAATCTATCGGCAGGCTCGAACATAAATTCCTGAAAGCAGAGAAGAAAAAGTTCACCTGGCAAACGGAACAGATCCGTCAGTTGAAGCAGCGTTTGTTCCCCGGGAATTCATTGCAGGAACGAAAAGAGAATTTCCTTCCATATTATGCGGAATACGGACCGGCCTTCTTTGAATATATTCTGCAGGCGCTGAATCCCGTTACAGATCAGTTTTGCGTGATCATAGAAGAACGATGAGATGATAGTATAAGAACCATTTCTGCAGGCGCATAAAAAGATTTAATTTCATTGAATTTTAAATTTTTTTTATGAGGGAAATGGAAATTTTAAAACAAATTTTGGAGAAGGTAAGAAGTGTTGTATAACCCTTGATGATACTTAACAGGTCTCACGGTGTTTCCGTGAGACCTTATTATTTTCATCCTTCCGCAATCACCGCTCCATGTACCGCAGCTTTCTTCATATCTTTTAAAACAGTGAACCGCGCCTGGAACTGATCCCGAACATGTTTGATCTCCAGCATTTCCTCCCGCTCGGCAGTATGCCCCTGACCTTCATTGATCTGCTGCTGCCGGGTATGCAGTAACTGCTCCAGCCGGTCTTCGATGGACTGAAAAGCGGCGGGCGTCGGTGGATCGGGCATTATGGCGCCTGTGACTACATACTGTTGTATCTGATCCATAATCGTGAGCAGGAAAAGGAGGATGTCCCTGTACTCCGACCGCTTGTATTTCAGCTGGTGCTGCAGTGCGTAAGCGGATAATTGTGCGATGTGGGAGGAAAGGGAATGGCTCAGCACTACAAAATGGTATAACTCCGACCCATGTTTCCGCTTGCTTTTGGGTTCAGACAACATCCGCTGGAAAGCCGCGGTAAGGTTGGCTGTGTTCACATGCACGTCCTTGCGGGCCAGTTTATAAGCGATGAGATTGAAAGGACGGTCTGTGTACAGGTTCATCACCTGCTGCAGGTATTGCTTGTTGGCTATGATGGTCCTGGTCATATAATCCGGCAGGAACTTGTATTCCCAGCTGGGCCAGAAGAGGTAATTGAAAATAAAGGCGATGCCTCCTCCGATAACCGTATCCATTACCCGGAGCATTACATTGTCGAAATCGGAAGGGTGGAGGAAGTGAAGAAGGAAGATGATGAACGGCGTCATGAACACCACGCTGGTAACGTAGTGATAGGTTGTGAAACTGTACGCACCAAGGATACAGAGCAGCATAATGCTAAAGATGATCCGTGAATCTTTGGTCAGGTACAGGATGCCTGCGGCAAAGAACGCCCCGATAAATGTGCCGAGTATACGCTGGTAGCTCCGGGTTTTGGTAAGACTAAACCCCGGTTTCATGATCACCACAATGGTGAGGAGTATCCAGTAGGTTCTGCTGAGGTTCAGTATTTCTCCCAGTATGAAGCCTGTCATCATCGCCACGCCGGTACGCACCGCATGCCGAAAGATGTGCGAGCTGAAGGTAAGGTTATTGCGAAAGGTGGTGAGATCATACTGCTGCCGGGTAGTGAATTTCGATAACTCGAGCTGATGATCGAAGGCCGCTTCTTTCACACGCTCCAGCCGGGTCAGCCGGTGCATGTTGTAAATCCTTTGCGTGATATGTTGCAGGTTGTCAAAGATGGATTCGAAAGGAATGAGCTCCGTCCGCTCTTTTAAGGTAGAAAGGGAAGTCTGGTAAGCTTTGAATTCCCGCCGGGATTTTTCCAGTTCCAGTTTTAGGTTGGCTTTTGGAAGGGATCGCTGGCTCGCGGAAACGGCGATGCCGATGCTGTTCAGTTCTTCCGCAAACTGCAGGATGGCGTGATGCAGGGTGGCGATCACCTTTGTGCCGGCAAACCTTTTTTGCAGGGTGGTATAATCGATCTGGGAAGCCATGATCTGTTCATACATATCCACCAGGTCCAGGAAAATGAGTACCATGCTTTTACTGATACTGGTAGTGCCCTGCTGGGCGGAACGCATTTTCAACAACAGCTCCCGCACAGCCTCCTGCTTGTCGTTCACAATCACCTGTTGGGCCAGTACATCCCGGTAAGTATCCGTAATGTCCTTTCCCGGATCATAAAAATCGGCCCGCAACCGAAGATATTTAGCCGTTTGCTGTATGCAATCGCCCAGTGTCTGTTGTACTGTGAGATAAGGACGGATTTGCCAAAGTAAAAGTGCAAGTAACGCGTACCATACACTACCGCTCAATGTTAAAATGGAAACCTGGATGGCCATCTGCCAGGAATATTGTTCCGCCATGATACTCACCATCACCAGCATCCCGCCTATCCCGATATTCCCGCCCCGGTTGCCATAGATCAGCAACATGCTGTAAAAGAAGCTGCAAAGTCCTACCCAGATGGTCAACAGGGGCTTGTAAGGCAGCAACAGGCCGGTGATGAGGGCGGTTAGAAAGATTAATACTGTGCTGATGATCAGTCCATTACGTTTATGGATGATGGTGCCAGGAACATCTGCAAGCGCGGTACACAAAGCCCCCATCGATATGGCGATACCGGTGCCTAAATGGCCGATGGCGGCAAAAATAAGGGAGGGGACAACAACGCTCAGGGTAGTACGAAGTCCGTTGCTGAAATGGTAACTGAATATAAAGGCTTTCGCTTCTTTGAACCAACGATCTTGCATTGCGTGCAAAATTACAACATATGAAGGAGGAATTATATCTTGATAAACATATCATGATGATTGCCAAAAATAAGTGTTTAATTATCTCATTATCAATAAATTAATAATTACACGTATCTGGTGTTTATCAGCACTTCTGTGTTGTTTTTCACTACAAATCTAAAATGATCA